>Ga0315295_10005581_pt1 | contig 10725 bp, 16 predicted proteins | sample YL17G14_0_MG_FD_204453 | JGI IMG/M metagenome (GOLD analysis project Ga0315295, IMG submission 204453) | Sediment microbial communities from Yellowstone Lake, YNP, Wyoming, USA - YL17G14_0 | ecosystem: Environmental > Aquatic > Freshwater > Lake > Sediment | place: USA: Wyoming | collected...
ATCGTCATTCCGGTGAAAACCGGAATCCAGAGATTTTAAAGGGTTACAAAAACACTGGACACCGGTTTTCACCGGTAGCAGGCCATACTAAGGTATTGAATATCTTGTTTTTCCTACTATCTTTGGACGTATAGACTACCTTTCCTCTTGATCCAGATCGGTCATACATACCTTTGAAAAAGAGACCCGGATGATTTTGCGGGCAAGCTTTTCCATGGCCATCTCATCTTTCGGCCATCCGCTTCCGCCGCCGCGCTTGACAAAGATCATGTCTCTCATATAAGAAAAAGGCCGGCTTGTGTCAGGGACGAGGGATGTGATTCTCATCCGTGATGCAGGACGATCCGGTTCCAGGTGATACGGTCCGCAAGGAGAAACCGATGCAGTATCCGTCGACCATCTGCGGGAAAACATATGAAGAGTTCTATAACGCAATAGAACGTTTCCACGGGTGGAAGGCCCCCGGCGTGGTCATCGGCGGTTTCATGGTGGATCTGGCGCAGAGCCATCTCCCCCCCGATGTGGAAGCGGATGCGATTGTGGAAACGGTCCATTGCCTGCCCGACGCGGTCCAGCTCTTTACGCCGTGCACCTATGGCAATGGGTGGATGAAGGTGATCGATTGGGACAAATTTGCCCTTACCCTCTACGACAAGAAGACACTGGAGGGCGTCAGGGTCTGGCTCGACATAGAGAAGAGCCGTCGTTTTCCCGATATTTACAACTGGTACATGCGGTTGGCGCCGAAAGGGGATCTCCCTCTTGACCTCCTGGTGAAAAGCATCGAAGAGGCGGGCAGGGATGTGCTCTCCTACGCTTTCGTACGGGTCGTCCAGTACCATGGGAAACTCAAGAAGGGGAAGATTGAGGTTTGTGCCCAATGCGGTGAAGCCTATCCCACCAACCAGGGTGACTGCTGCCTCACCTGCCAGGGAAAGGGGTACTATAGGCTGAAATGAGCCAGCGGGTCATAAACGTTGAAGACGCGGTAGGAACGATCCTTGCCCACAATATCACTGAAATCCGGATAGGCGAGTTTAGAGGTGCGGCATTCCGAAAAGGCCACAAGATCGGCGAGTCCGATATCTGCCATCTGCAGAGGCTGGGGAAACGCCACTTGTACGTCCTCGAGATCGAGGAGGGGTACCTCCACGAAAACGATGCCGCCATTGCCATGGCCGATGCTTTTGGCGGTGACGGAGTAACTTGGTGGGGCGAACCAAAGGAAGGCAAGATCAACCTGGTCGCGGTGCAAGACGGTCTTTTGAAGGTGAATGTAGAGGCGTTGACCGAGGTCAACCTCCTGGAAGAGGTGATGTGTGCCTCTCGGCATACCAATTTCCCGGTGAAGAAAGGCGAGACCATTGCAGCGCTTCGCGCCATTCCCCTCGTGATCCGGGCACAGATCGTCAACAAGGCGGTCGCGATTGCCCATTCTCATGGCGGGCTTTTCCGGGTAAAACCGTTACGAAGGGCAAGAGCAGGTATCGTGATTACCGGAAATGAGGTCTTTTCGCACCTGATCGAGGATCAATTCGAACCGGTGTTACGCAGAAAGATGGACCAAATAGGTTCTGAGGTCGTGGGTGTCGTCTTTGCCCCTGATGATACCGAATGCATTGTTCAGGAAATCGGGCAGCTCATTTCCGAGGGGGCCGATCTCCTGCTTATTACCGGGGGGATGTCCGTCGATCCCGACGATGTCACACGCCAAGCCATTGTTGAGGCCGGTGGAATGGATATTCTTTACGGCGCGCCCGTACTTCCCGGCGCTATGTTCATGATCGCTAACATTGATTCCGTCCCTGTTCTTGGAGTTCCGGCGTGCGGGCTTTACCACGAGACAACCATGCTCGACCTGATGCTTCCCCGAATCCGGGCCGGTGAGCAGCTCACGCGTAAAGAGATCGCTGCTCTCGGGCACGGGGGCCTTTGCCTGCACTGTGCGGAATGTCGCTGCCCCCGCTGCCCCTTCGGAAAAGGACGGTGATCACCCGGTAATGACTCCGGGCCGGCAGAACATCGGCGATCGGGACAACTGGATGAGCGAGTGTCGAATCTCTGTGCGGTCATGGGAATACGTGTCTGTCCGGTTTTCGGATAACCCAGTTTCGTCTTGACACTCAATCAGTCTGGGGATATATGTAGAATTGTCGATACGGGTGATTTGTGAAACTTCATACTAATAGAGCGAAAGGAGAGTTACATGTTTAAGAAAGTATTGGTATTTATTGTAGGAATGGCAATCGTACTGTCGATGGTCAACGTTGGGTTATCCGCGGATACGGCGGCGCCCATGAATCCCAAGGTCAAAGATATGATTGCCTCAGCTCGAGAAGCGATAAAAATGGTTACTCCCGAGGCGGTCAAAACCGCCATAGAGTCAAAGGAAAAGGCTATCTTCCTTGACGTCCGCGATGGGGGTGAGTTTTCCGCCGGACACCTTCCGGGCGCCATGAACATCTCCCGCGGTACCCTGGAGTTTAACGTGTTCGGTAAGATTCCCGATCAGAACACGAAAGTCTACGTTTACTGCAAAACGAAGGCCCGCTCCGCCCTGGCCACCAAGACCTTAAACGACTTGGGATACAAGAATGCCGTCCTGATGGACGCTTCGTACGAAGATTGGGTCAAGGCCGGCTATCCGGTTGAACGTTAAGAGGCAGAATCGCAAAATAAGTGCGTGGGCACCCGGAGATCTTCCGGGTGCCCCTACTTTTAACGGCAATTTTCTTCTGATATTATACTCAACACAATGCAACCAACGCCTTTAAAGATATCGCGGAGAAGTTTCATCCAGGGATCCGCAGTGACCGCCGGCGCCCTTTCCCTGGGGCTCCTCGATTTCCAAAGCTGGGCCAAGGCGAGCGCCGAGGCCCCCGTCATTCGTATTCCCACCATCTGCAATGGGTGCGGGAATCGCTGCGCCCTCTTTGCTTTTGTGAAAAACGGGCGTATCTGGAGGGTCGAAGGCAACCCGGAAGCCAACGGCAATCAGGGAGTGCTCTGCCCCAAGGGTCACGGGTATCTTCATGATGTGTATAATCCTAATCGGATCCGCTCCCCATTGAAAAGGGTGGAGGGAAGGTTTCAGCCGATCTCGTGGGAACAGGCTTATAAGGAGATCGCCCAGAAAATCAACCTCATCCTGCTGGAAAACGGCCCCGAATCGATCTTCTGGGTCAATTATCCTCAGCCCAACCAGGCGTATGCGCTCCGGTTCATGCACTCCCTGGGCAGTCCGCACTATTTCACCCACGGATCGACCTGCTTTACCGCCCGAAACGCCGCCTGGAATTTTACCGTGGGGAAACTTCCCTCCAATGATCTGGCCAATTCACGATTTATCATGATCGTCGGGAGAAATCCCGCCGGTGGGATCGATCTCGGACAGGTCAAGGATATCGTCAAGGCAAAGGAAAAGGGCGCCAAAGTGGTCGTTGTGGATCCGCGGCACAATGAAACCGCGATCCTGGCCGATGAGTGGCTTCCCGTCAAACCGGGAACGGATCTGGCACTGCTGCTGGCCATGATCAATGTGATGGTCAGCGAGAAACTCTATCACAAGGAGTTTGTGAAGGACCACACCGTCGGGTTTCAACAGTTGGAGGATGAGATCATCAATTATCCTCCGGAGTGGGCCGAAAAAATATGCAATATCCCTGCAAAGACCATCATCCGCATCACGCGGGAGATTGCCCGCGAGAAGCCGCACGCCCTCATCCATCGGGGCTATCACGGCGCAATCGGCGCCCAGTACCTGAACAGCTTCCAGACCGCCCGCGCGCTGGCCATCGCAAACGCCCTTCTCGGGAATATCAACCGGAAAGGGGGAATCTATTTCGCCGAAGCGGCCGAACTGGGGGAGCTGCAGCCCACCCATCCGGCGCCGGTCGGCCCCTCCGGTCCAAAGGCCGATGGAACGGGCATCCCCGGAAGATACCCGCTGGGTTCCTACGGCGACGGGATATCTCATGCCATCCCCGAATTGGCCCTGCGCGGCGTATTGAAGTGCGGCTTTGTCTATCACCATAACCCCCTCAGAACGAACCCCAACCCCAAGCGGGTGATCGCCGGATACAAGAAACTTGAGCTTCTCGTGGTCATCGATCCGGTTCTCTCGGAAACCGCCTCGATCGCCCACTATGTACTTCCCGCCTCTTTCTATCTGGAAGCGGATGAGGCGGTGGATACCAAGCACTACGGCAAGCGGGCGCAGGTCAGCATCCAGCGGAAGGTCATCGAGCCTCTGTTCGATTCGCGGTCCGGGTTCCAGATCATTGTCGATCTGGCCAAGTGCCTCGGTGTCGGCAAGTACTTCAACTTCACACTGGATGAAGCGAACGAGCTGCGGCTGAAACCTTTGGGGGCCGCCTTGAAGGATCTGAAGGCCAAGGGCATTTTGCCGGTTGGGGCGCCCTGGAAGGAAGGGTTCGGGAAGCTGGGGACCCCCTCGGGAAAAGTGGAGATTGCGTCATCCACGCTTGAAAATCTCGGTTATCCGGCGATCCCGCGCTGGGAGGCGCCGCTGGTCTCACCGGATGACAAGGACCCCCACTCGTTTCGTCTTATCCACGGCAAACAGGCCATTCATACCCATGCGATGACGGCCAACCAGCCCTATCTGATGGCCATCAGCCGCAGGTACGACATGATCCGGTTGTTGATCAACCGCGCGCGGGCGGAAAAGATCGGCCTGAAGGACGGGGACGTGGCGGAAATCAAATCCCTGGTCGGCGAAGGGAAGATCCGTGTGAAGTTGACCGAGGGCCTCCACCCATCCTGCGTCTGGCTCCCCAGCGGTTACGGGATTTTTTCCAAGTATCTGACGACGGCCTATGATCAGGGGTTATCCTACAACGATTTCCTCCCGACGCTGTTCGATCCCACCGTGGGTCATGCCATGTCCTCGGAAGTGATCGTACAGGTAACAAAGGCGTAAAGGGACGAATATGGCAAAATACGGGATGGTCATCGACGAGACGAAATGCGTCGGCTGTTACGCCTGCCGCGTCGCCTGTCAAAATCAAAACCACCTGCGCGAGAATGAAGCCTACAACTACCTCGAAGAGCGGGAATTCGGGACGTTCCCCAATTTCAACCGGGAGTTTCTGCCCGTCCAGTGCCAGCATTGCGACAATCCACCCTGCGTTTCGGTGTGCCCTACGGGTGCATCCCACAAAAGAAAGGACGGGATTGTCCTGGTCAACGAAAAGGACTGTATCGGCTGCAAATACTGCATTGCCGCCTGCCCTTACAACGTGCGCATCATCAAGAAGGAGGGGTATATTGAAAAGTGCCGCTTCTGCATCGAATTTGTGGAAGAGGGCGGTAAACCCGCCTGCATGACCACCTGCATGACCGGCGTTCGCATGTTTGGCGATTTGGACGACCCCCAGAGCGATATTGCACAATTTATCGCCAGGAATGGGCATCGCCTGAGGGTATTGAAAAGGGAGATGAACACCAAACCACGTATTTTTTACCGGAAGGCATGAAAATGATGACCAGCGGGGAGAAAGAGCGATTTTGCGCCTTCGCCGCATCACTCTTCGCGCCGCCCGACGGGACAATCATCGATGATCTGCAGCAGGACGAACTCCTCTCGCTGATCGAGAAAAATGTCCGAAAGTGGGGCGGTGACAGACAACTGCCATCGGCGTTGATCAAAGAAGCCAGCAGGGAAGATTTTCTTTCCACCCTGCAAGGAGAATACGTGCGCCTCTTTGACCAGTGGGAGGGAGAAAAGATATCCCTGGTGGAGTCCACCTACAAACCCTGGACCGGGGACAAAGGGTGCGGGATGGTTTTTGCCGCATCCAAGGGTCTCTTCATGGGGGATTATGCACTGCACATGCTGGAGCTCTATCGGCATTCGTCCCTGGAAGTTCCTGAGGAATTCCGAAGCATGCCCGATCATCTTGTTTTAGAGCTGGAGTTCCTCGCTCTTCTATATCGATTCGCGTCGGATGAACAGATTGAACGGTTCATCGGGGATCATCTGGACTGGATTCCCGACCTCAAGGTAACGCTGGAAAAATCCAATCCCCATCCGTTCTACCGGAACGCCGTCGAACTCATCCATCTGTTTTTGCAAAATGAAACCAACGCCGGGAAGGTGAAACATCATGGACAGAAGAAGATTCATTGAATTCAGCATCGCCGTGCTGTCGGCGGGCCTCTTATCGATACTTGCGGGCTGCAGCCGGACGGAGACTGTTCCCAAGCTGGGAAACCAGGAAAAATTATGGAAGATGACCGCGGCTGCGGAGAAGGTGAATGAGCCGGTGGATCTTGCGTACGTGAAAAATACGCCCGCTTTTTACCGGGATGCCTCGTTCGGGAAAGAAGATCCGAACTTCAAACCCAAAACGGGGGGTGGGTGAAGCTGAACGCCGATTCGCCGGAGGCGAATCATGCAGGTACGACGCGCCCGGGAAAACAGTCCCTACGGTATTGACCCGTTTCCCGGATCGCCGGATAGGGGTCGCGAACGGTCGGCAAGGAGTTGGGTATGGAAGGAACAATCTTTGTTTTCTGGAACTGGACGGTGGCGGTTTACCTGTTTGTCGCCGGGGTAAGCGCCGGCGCCTTTGCCATATCCGCCCTTGCCTATTTTCTTGGCGAGGAAAAATATCAGGAGATCACCCGAATCGGGGCGTATATCGCACCCTTTCCTCTGATTTTCGGCATCCTGCTCCTCATTTACGACCTCGAACGACCTCATCTCTTCTGGAAGCTGATGGTGAACCTGCAGACCCATTCGGTCATGTCCCTGGGGGCGTGGTTACTGGTGATTTTTTCCGTGCTCAGTTTTGTCTACTTCTACCTTTGGCTTCCCGACCGCTTCGATGTCGTGGAACTGCTCAGGAAGACTCCCCCGAGTTGGGATAAATGGGCGATCGTTCGCCTGCTTAAGACAAATCCGCTTCTGGAAAAATTGCACCGGAAACACCTCAATGGCTTTAGGGGATGGGTTGGTATGGTCGGCATCCCGGTCTCTCTTTCTGTGGGCATATATACGGGTGTTCTTCTGGGGGCGCTGGCCGCCCGACCTTTCTGGAACAATCCGATGCTGCCGATGCTCTTTCTGGTGTCGGCATTGAAGACGGGGACGGCCTCGATCTGCCTCATCGGCTGTGTGGTCAGGGGCTTTGGCGGAATGAGTCGGGAACAGATAGAGACGAATAAATTCATCATCCATTCCATAGATTTTTTTCTGATGATCCTGTCGATCATCGCGATCCTCCTTTTTGTTTTCGGCCTCTATACCTCCTCCCGAAGCTCGCTGGAGGCCGCCGCCCTGATCATGGGCGGAGAATTTACCTTTCTCTTCTGGGGCCTTGCCGTCGTGGTGGGAGTCCTGCTACCGCTTTCGCTGGAAGTCTACGAACTGATTCCCCACTTCATCAACCATTCGGCGATGCGGGAGCACAACCCCTGGATCTCCGGCGCGGTGACCGTATCCGTTCTTCTGGGCGGTTTTGTCCTAAGGTATGTGGTCGTCTACGCGGGACAAGCGGCAAAGATCGTCACCATGTAAAGGGGCCGGGTCATTTCCCCCATCCCACAGCCCTTGCCGCCGGCAACTTGCGGCATGAATGAGGCGGGGTAGTTACGCGAAGATAAAATATCGAGGAGGATAGGCGATGAAGAAGATATCAATCGTGTCAATAGCAGTGGTGCTGATGTTTGCACTCGGAACGGCCGTCATGGGGTAGGAACTGATGAAGGTGACGGGCTGGGTAAGCAAAATAGATACTGGGGCCGTGAGTGTGACAATCCTGCCCGAGGGGGGGACGGCTGTCACGGTTATCATGGACGATGTCGAATCGCTTTCAAAGGTTGTGGAAGGTGACAAGGCGGAGGCACGGTACAGGGTGCGAGCATGAAAAATCTGTTCACGGGGGTGGGGCCGTTTCTCCATGACGATCCACGGGACCGGCCTCCGAAGGTCTTCGAGGGGAAAGTAATTCTCCATGCCGGCGGCGGGAAGGACGCCTACGTCCTGCTGCCCATCATTTCCCGGCGATAAGTCGGAGCCGGTCATCTTCTTGCCATGCTATGCCTCGTGAATTGATAAGGCATTGCTTTTTCACGGTGGGAGTATATGAAGAAGGATTTTGTGTGTCGGGAGGATTTTGGCCACAAAATATGTGGGGTATCGGTATCGGTGATCATTACCAAGAGAAAGCTTGGATAACTTTCATCACCTTCATGTCATTGATAACAGGAAGGCTTCAATTTAAAGAATACTTGAGAATAACAGGTTGACTGAAAGTTCGAAAAATAGTATATGTTTTGATAACTATATAAACATCTAAATATATTTTATGCGGGGGTAATCTCATGTCCGGAAAAACAAAGAATGGAAAGTCAACGAAAGATTTGGAGCGTGTCGTGGCCGCCTTCAAGGCCCTATCCAATGAAACACGCTTGGGTGTCTTTGAACAGATTCGTCTCGGACGGGGAAAAGCATCCCTGGATCAGGAAATGCGTCCATCCGTCTGCAACGTGGCCAGCAATTTTGATATTTCCTTGTCCACGATTTCCCATCACATCAAGGAGCTCCGCAACGCCGACCTTGTCCGCTGCGAACGGCAGGGCCAGACGATTCTTTGAAAGCCCGTGGAAGAAACCATCAGGATGATGGTGAAATACCTCACGGGCGATCATAAATAATCAATATATTCAAATCATTATCATAATCCTAAAAATATATGAAATAATCCCTTGACAAAAAGATAATCCTCATTATTATATATTTCGAAGTTCATATAAATATACAATAGAAATAATTCAATCCCGTTGCCATTTCTCAAGCATGGCAAGGGAGGAGGAAAAGGAGAAGAGTCATGTCAATTAGTCACGTAGCATCAAAAAACTTTGGCAATCTGTGTTGTCGACACTGGACCCATCAACGGAATCCTGCTCGAAAAATGAAAATCGGCATTCTGCTGGTCACAATCGGCCTGGTCTGGCTGGGGGCAAGGTTGGGACTGCTCGATTTTTCATGGCTGCAAGCGGTTCACTTCTGGCCCGCAGTATTCATTCTTTTAGGCGTCTGGATGGTCTATAAAAGGTTCATGCAAGGAAAACCAAGAACAATTGACAACGAAACGGAGGAGGTTTGAAATGGAAGCAATGTTTGGCAAGATGATGGAAGGATGCATGAAGGGTATGTCGGAGGAGTAGAAGAAAAAAATGATGGCTTGCGGGGAGAAGATGGCTGCGATGTTCTCATCTACGAGCATGAAGGACATGACCGAAGAGGGAAAAAAGGCGATGCGGGAAAGGATGATAGTCTGCTGCGGGAGCAAGATGGAGCAGATGTCGGCCTGTTTCAAGAAGCCAGGTTCAACATCCGATCAGACATGTTGTGCGGAAAAGGCGTAAGAGCAGGATATGCGTTGTTCAAGGGACCGGTTATGGTGACCGGTCCTTTGGTAGGAAAAACAAGCGATGGAAATATCAGTGAAGTATCTCTATGCCGTCCTGGGTTGGGTTCTGTGGTGTACTCTTCACAGCGCCCTAATCTCCACAACAGTGACAGATTTCGCAAAAAAGAAACTCAGCGGCAGCTTCCGCTTTTACCGACTGTTTTATAATGTCGTGTCTCTGGTGACGCTCATCCCCCTTGTCTACTATTCCCAGACGCTTCGTGAAGCGCCGGTCTTCCGCTGGGAAGGACCCCTGGGGATTGTTCAAATCTTCCTCTTGGCGGTTTCCGTCTATCTATTCGTTGCCGGGGGCAGGCATTACAGATGGGCAAGGTTCTGGGGGATTTCTCAAATCAAGGCGGGACGGGCGGGTCGTTCTCTTGCTGACAGCAGTACGTTCGTCGTGTCGGGCATCCACCAGATCATCCGCCATCCCTGGTACCTGGGCGGCATCCTGATCGTATGGGCGCAAGACCTGAGTGCATCGACGATCCTGATCAACATGGTCATCAGTGTATATTTCATGATCGGGGCTGTTCTGGAGGAGCGGAAACTGGTGCTCGAGTTCGGCGAGAAATACCGGGAATACCAACGGTCCGTTTCGATGCTTTTCCCTTGGAGGCGGCTGACAGCGCGAATTTAAGGAGGTTAAATACCGATTTTCACGGACCGTGTCGTCGTCAATAGAATCATAGTCAGGCAGTCCAGATGATAAGAACTTCCTTTTTTACGGTGGGGGCATAGGAAGAGTGGTCTTGTGTGTCAAGGGTCCCGATAGAGATGACGATTACGCATTGGAATCTCGCATCTTCGGTTATGTTGACGTTTTGTGGATTTCAGGAAGGACTGTTGGTTCTGATAGTGTTGCAGGATCTTTATCCCACACCATCTGTTCTCCCAGTTCGGTATGTGCGAGCACACGGTGGCCAGCCATACAAGGGCGAGGCGACGAGGAACATGCCCTTGTTGCCGTAGAAACAGCCGTCCGTCACGAGGATGTGGGCGTGGGGATTGAATTCGAGGAAATCGCCGCGACGAACCGTTGCGCCCAGGGCCACCAAAGGGTCTACCCGCTCCCCCGGCAACGCAAAGGCGACAATCTTCCAGCCCTTCTCTTGCAACGCCCGACAGAGAAATGTTCCTACAAAACCGTCCGCTCCCGTCACGAATGCCCGCATGTCATCCTCCCGTTCGTCAGGTGAAGGATACGGCCGTCTTGACGGCCCGGTTCGCTGATTTGCGCATGTTGACTTCGATCATGTCCTGATACCGCGCGAGCGGGAAC
>Ga0315295_10005583_pt1 | contig 10724 bp, 11 predicted proteins | sample YL17G14_0_MG_FD_204453 | JGI IMG/M metagenome (GOLD analysis project Ga0315295, IMG submission 204453) | Sediment microbial communities from Yellowstone Lake, YNP, Wyoming, USA - YL17G14_0 | ecosystem: Environmental > Aquatic > Freshwater > Lake > Sediment | place: USA: Wyoming | collected...
GTCCACGCTGTGTCGGGCGGCATGTCAATCCTGACTGGGCTACATGCCGGTAACGGCGCGTTGCACAAATGTCAATATCGCCATGACCAAGAAGAGGACGATGGCCAAAATCGCCCACCCGCGTCCAGCGTTTGCTGCCACGCCCAGCATCCCGCCAGTGCCCGCGAAGAACAGGACGACGTAGCTGATCACCATCCATCTTACATTGCGGAAGTCAACATGCAGCACGTAATCCAGGAGTGCCTCCACGGCTAACCATGCCAGCATGCAGCCAATTTGGACATAGTACAGAGCGGGTCGTTCCAGGGCTCGGGCTGTGAGGAGAAGAAATATCATGGGTATTGCCAGGAGAAACTCGAAATAGCCAGTCCAATGCCCGTACTGAGGCTTGCCTACAAGCCTGAAGATGAAAACGAGGATGGCCGAAACGTAGAATGCGACGGCTACAACAGCACCGAGAAGATTCGTCTTCTCTGACATCGGTTGTCTCCCTTTTTCATCTGGCTACCAATCGCATGCGTCTTGGCCGTCCAACTGGGTGTTCAGCCACTCTTTGGCGTCCTGATGGCTCATCGATTGTGGCGCCGGGTTCAATCAGCCATTAGACTGATCCAGAGTTCGGACTTTCGACGTGCATGGCGTGCTTCTGCGCCTACGAGGTGGCAAATCTACGGGCAAATCCGTCTCCTCCGAGTACGTTTTCTACTGCGTGCCGCAGGTCCCATCTGCAACTTATCTGCAACCGCGTTGTAGCTGGATGAGGAAGGACGATTCGTTGTCTGTGTTCGGCTGGCGATCACCTACCGCGAGCACCTAGAATGCGGTTACGACTATTCCGACAATTACGGTGACGATGCCAAAGCCTTGAAGTCTCGTCACTTTCTCTTTCAAGAAGATAATCGCAAGCGCTATGGTTACTACTGATAAGGCGGAGGCGATTGGTGTAATCAATATTGCGTCTCCGATCGTCAATCCGTAATTTACGGCCGCCACTGCGCCAGCTTCGATAATGCCCATTAGCACAACCGCGTATTTAGTTCTCGTGGCGATTCTCGCCCAGCCGATCTCCCGTTTCACAAGAAGGGAGAAGATCAGCACAAACAAAACAATCCCGAGTTTCACAAATAGAGTCGTCAATAGCCATCCGACTGCTTCCGAGATGATCTGGCTAACGTTCCAGAATATGCCAAAGAAGAAGGCCCCTAGAATTGCTTCCTTGACACCCAATGACAGTTGGAATGTTTGATTTCTGATATTGCTCCATTTCAAGGATGCCAGAGTCGCGCCGGAGATTATCATCATGACGCCCAAAGTCTGCATCATGGAAAGCCGCTGACCCATGAAGATGAAAGCAAACAGCATCGTAAACACAGCCCATAGATTCATGGTGGCGGCAACGATTGATACGTTGCCTATCTCAAGGCCCTTGAAGAAAAACAGATACCCAGCAGAATAGAGAATTGCCGCAACTGGAAACAAAACCATTGGAAGGATAGGAACATTGATGCTTGTTGCAAGAAGAACGGCAAGCAGAAGGGTAGATAGGAATCCAGCCAGTTGCGACCAGAAGAAAGACTTGAAAGGTCCTATCTGTTTGGCAAAGACGCCTCCCAGGAAGTCGTAAAGCCCCCAGCCAAACATGCCTACTACTCCGGACAATATGCTTAGGATCGTCGTGCTCATGAGCGTCGGAAGCCCTCGCGCCAAACGTTTTGCCGTGCCATGCAATTATATGCTCGCAACAAGTTTGCCAAGGCTTTGCATTTCGTACTTGAATGTCTTCCCAGCATCTTGCTGCTACGCGCGCCCTTGACAAATTAATAAACCGTCTATAGAATGCGGCCAAGGCACTAGAACGCCTGTTCTAGTGGACGGCACCACGGAACGCTCGCCTGCCCGCGTGACGGGCTCACCCTCAAATTGCCAATCTAGGCATTGCCCGCAGCTGAAGGCAAGAGGACACGGACTGATAATTCACCAGCGAGTGTCATGCTCCCCGATACAAAGCCGTTGGACGGATTGCGTAGATACGCCACGTATTCCACATGATCCCCCCTCAATCCTGCCACGTTGTGGTTGACCACTATGGCGCCATGCCGCATTTTCGGCGCCACGAGCTGAAGCACGGGCAGGGCGTACTGGGGCCAACCATCGCTCAACAAAAAGTCCACCGGTCCAGCAAGGTCCTTGAGAGTATCCAGGGCATTCCCCTCACGAATCTCGACGAAGTCTGCCAAACCGGCTTCCCCGATGCTGCTACGAGCGCTGGCAACCTTCGACGGGACCATCTCAGTCCCGATGACCAATCCGCCTCCGTTGTCACGGACACCAAGAGCCAAGTAAATCGTGGACACGCCAAAGGCGGTTCCGAATTCGACGATCCGTTTGGCGCCAATAGCTCTTGCCAGCAGATATAGGAATATGCCTCCCGCCGGAGCTACGGCCAGGAAGCTCGAGTCGTGCTTGTATTGGAGACGGTCCCAGGGAAGTTTCCTCCCCATCAGCATCTGGGGCAAATAGGGCATGAAGCTCCAGATACGCTTCATGTTGTCGCGGCTGGCTTCATCGTGCAATCTATCGAGTACCAGCCGGACCCTCTCGTCCGGAATGCAATTGGATATGGTTTCCATCGTTGTCATACTTGCCTCTTCCCCCGACCAAGTGTGCAACCGCTGTGGCTCTTGGATGCCTAGTGGCTGTCACGCGGTTTCCAAACGAGCTGCGCGCCCATAATAACACGCCTCACGGCTCTTGCAGCGTTCCACCGCAATTACGTATTGGGCCGCCTTCGGGCTGACCGGAGCGGAGCGACGTCGGGGTGCTTTGCCCCATGCGAGGCTCAGCCGAGCATCGCCCATCCTTGCGCCTCGTGGCGCAAGGGTAGGCGGTCACCATCGATGATCCCTGGGACAGAAGCCCCAAGGGTAAGCCCCTGGGACATGAGTCTCAGGGGAACCCGGGTTGCACCCGGAGGAGGAAAGGCGACTCCAGGCGAGGATGGCTTGGCATTCACAAACGGCCGTATTGTGGGGTCCTCAGCCGCGCTTTCCCAGCACGTACCAGATATTCATCTCACCCTTGCCTTTGACAGTCACCGTGCCGCGGGATTCACAAATGAAATCATCCCTAATGAGCTCGTAGGTGGCATCGGTGACTTGAATGCAGCCAGCCGCGCCGCCGGATTCCATCCGGCTTGCTGTGTTTACAGCATCGCCCCACAAATCGTATGAGAATTTCTTGCGTCCAATCACACCTGCAATTACTGAACCAGAATTGAGACCTATGCGAATCTTCAGGCGGCGCCCCCGGAATTCGTGCTGATTGAATTGGTCGCGTATGTCCAATGCCAACTGAGTGAGAACCCGGGCGTGATCAGGGTTGCACCGGGGAACTCCTGCCGCAACCATGTAGCAATCACCGATGGTCTTGATCTTCTCCACTCCATACTTTTCGACCAGAGCGTCGAAGCTTGAATAGACTTCGTTGAGCAATTCCACCAGTTCAGTTGGCGTCATTGTGGCTGACATGGGCGTGAACGCCACAATATCCGCAAAAAGAATAGTAGCACTCTCGAATTGGTCAGCAATGACACGGTTCTCGTTCTTCAGAATGGCGGCAATTTCCTTCGGAAGGATGTTTAGCAACAACGCCTCCCCCTTTTCCTGCTCCCTTAAGACCAATCTGCTAAGCACTTCATTTCGCCACACATAATAGTACACCGCCAGAAGCACGTAGACTGCAAGACCCAGAGTATTCATGACATGCAATGCCGCGAGCAGGCTTGGCGGAAAGTGGTTTGTGGTGCGCACATAGTAAGGCTGCAGAAACGCGACAACCAGCATGATCGCGGCGACGCCCAGGAACATAGCAAAGGCAGGACGGGACTTATATGCGACCAGAGTCTCGATTGGGATCAAGAGCGTCCAGACGATGACCATGCCGGACAGCGCAAATCCACCCAGGAGTACATGGACCAGGGTTATCCCCAGTGTATGTACGACAAACACGTAGTACCAAAACGCGGCATAACGCCGAAACATGCCATAGGTCGAGAGTCCCAGGATAAAGAGAACACCTGCCCCGACACAAACCAGTCCTGCCCCCCGTTCGTTGAACAGCCCATACAGCAAACCATATCCCAGCCAACTCAGCGTGCCGAATAACGCGCTGACCATGCCGATGATCTTCTTTAGTCGCCACTCTTCGCTGTCTTCAGGCTCTGTGGAGTACCGTGAGAGGATCAGAAAGGCCTTGGTCCAGAATTCGCGGTTCATGGATGCTCCTTTGTTCAAGCCATCTTCCCCCCGATGAGAAAGAAGGGAGCCCTGCCTGATGGAGGCAGGGCTCCCTGAACGCCATTCTCGGCGCTTCCCGACTTCCTCGAGGCTCGCTCACCGGCGGAGCTTTCGAGGGCAAATTCTGCCTACGTATCGATAGTACAGCAGACCAAACCGGAAAACAAGTACCAGGAACCAGGGAAGCGGCTGGGCGATCTACCTACAATGATTGGGCCGCGTCTACACGGGCAAGGAAATTGGACCGCCATTGACTGATTCAGAGTTCCGCGAATCGACGCGTACAGCGTCTACCGCGTGAAGAAGCGGCTATCTGGTGCTAAATCTACGTCTAGATCGGTCTACTGCGTGTACGGCTTCCACAGCGTGTTCTTGGCGTTGCGCCGCGGGCCGCTTCAAGCGGCCACCGCAAGCCCCTGGGACATGAGTCTCAGGGGAACCCGGGTTGTACCCGCGTTGAACCCTGAAGAGGAAGGGCGACTCATAAGGCATATCTCTCTTTTGCACTGTATTTTGCTGTGCCTGGATAGGCCCTTGGATAGCCGAAAGAGCGCTTTACGCATGCAGCGCGGAAACCCACCAGGAAACCGATCCCTTTAAGCAAGAGACAAGAAGACTAAAGAGAACCGATCGCTGCGAAGCTCCGATCTGTATTGAAATTCACAGAATCCGTGCTATGCTGAATATTGAGAACTGATGGGTTGAACCAGGGTTCAGCTTCCTCGCATTTGTCTGTACCAGGCACCGGAAACACGAAACAGACCCGTTGCGTTGGGGGCCGGTTGATCCAATGGAGAATGGAGGGACCTGCAGATGTCGACTTCGAATCTATTTCGTTGGAGTGGGATGGCCACGATCCTGGGCGGTGTGTTGTTACCCACAAGTTGGATTCTGCGTTTTCTCTTTGCTGTCCAACGCCCGGTCAGTGGGACGATCGAGTTCGTGGGCACCATTCTGCTCGTGTTTGGATTCATGGGCGTGTATGGTGTCCAACACAAGCAAGCCGGTGTTCTCGGCTTCCTGGGGTTTCTCCTGCTCATAATCCATGAGTGCGGCGCGCTGGGAGAAACCTGGCTGCAAGACGGCGGGGAGCTCCCGGGCGCTGCGGTTGTACTCGGCCCGTTGGTCGGGGTTACCATGCTTCTCGGTTTCATCCTTCTGGGATGGGGCTCCTGGAAAGCCAACATACTCCCGCGCTGGATTCCTGTCCTGTGGATCATTGGCGGGATGCTGATCGTTCCAGGTTTCCTGGTCCAACCCTTACTCGTCGTGATTGGCGGCGTGATCCAGGGAACTGGCTTTGTTGGAGCCGGTGCGAAGCTATGGGCAGGCGCCGGCTAGCCCGGCAAAAGCGATTCTCGAAGAGTTGTATGTTCTAGCATTTGGCGAGCCGGGCGGAGCCTGGCGGTCGCCCGTGAAGCTGCGGCAGTTCTGGGCTGCGCGGCTCGTAACTGCCTAGATACAATCCAAGCGCGCAGTCTGATCCAGAGTTCCGCGAATCGACGTGCAGGGCGTCTACAGCGTGATTTTGCACCTATGCTGTATTAAATCTACGGGAAAATCAGTCTACTGCGAGTACGCTTTCTATTGCGTGCCGCAGGTCCCATCTGCAACCCATCTGCAACCGCGCTGCGGCTGGAAGAGGAGAGGCGGCTCGTCCTGGCACGTTGTCATGCCCGGGCATTGCCGCCTCTCTCAGGTGAAGTGCATCCGGTGACTCGTATATGCTGTCTACAACTGCCATCAATTGTCGCTGCGCTCTTCTTCCGAAACGTCTGCTTCAGGCTCGGTCCGCCTGGGCTGGCCCGGGCAGGGAAGGGATCGCAGACGCATTGAAGCCTTTGACGATCAGCCAGACCGCAAGGACCATTTCCTGCAGGGCGATCGGGACTGCCAGAAACACCAAATTGCCGGAGACCGAGTAGGGTTCCCCATCAAACAGGGTAATGAGCACGGCCGAAAAGAGCAGCACAAGCGCAATCAGCCCCCACGCCGACAACCAGCGCGGAATAAGCCTGGATCGATAGAACACCACATAGTACAAGCCCGCGCCGATGCAGAAGGCCATCACCGCAAGTATGAAGCCTGCCAGGTCCTTGGCCGTGCGCAGCAGGCGACCGAGCGTCTCAGAGTAGGAGGCCGCCTGCCCGCTCACACCGGCGTATTCGTGGCTGAGAGCGAAGATGGAGAGCAGGCAGAGCGTGCCGACGGTGTAGAACACCGCCTCGATCAGGCGGAAGCCCACGGATCCCAGGGCCAGACCTTCATTGAACTTCCGCAGCACCGGATACAGCGCAATGGCGATGCCGGCGGAGGCACAGGCGGCGACGAAGGACAAGAGGGCACTCACCAGGACCCGGTTTCCCTCCATCGAGAGCCGGCCGAGAAAGTCCGGGGCTTCGAGTGCCGATCCCAGCACCCCGGCGCCCACGAGGCTGGCAGCCGTTGCCAGTATGAACAACACCCCGGCGACTCTTGCGGTCTCTTTGTTTGTATTCATTGTTTATCTCCTTTGAATAGGGAATAGCCCGACAGGCCAATGCCCACAACGTATAGAATGCTCTGAACAACATTCACCTGCCAGCGTACATTTCCGATGGGTGCGGAGGCGATAAAGGCAAATATCTCGACAAAGCCAATCGTGATCAACAACGCCCAAAATGCCCATTTTTGGCCGGCGATCAAGCTTTTTCGGATGAGCAACCACACCAGCACCGAGAGAACCACCGAGCAAGAGTTGTACAGGATCGTCAAAGCATTGAGCGATTCAATGACCTTGGCATCCAGGCTGGCGATTTCAGATTTTTCAAACACCATCACCAAAAGTGGGGAGTTTGCCTTGAAGATGACGACACTGGTCAATATAAAGGCGGCGAGGAGGAAATTGATTCCGCTCCAGATTGAGAGGATGGCCGAACCTCTTTTTAGCATTTTGCTTTCTCCTGGTGATGTGTTGTGTCCGCGGTTTCAGGTCTATTCCACGGGCGTTCAGATGTAGCTGGGCGGGGAGAGGGAGGATCCTCAGCCCTGCCTCTCGCCTAAGTTGCAAATCTATGCCGCGCTCAAAGGCGCGTTCGTCGCTGTTGTCGCAGACAGAGACGCGATTGCAGATGGACTGAATCCTTTGGCGATCAGCCACACCGCCATAACCATTTCTTGAAGGCCGATTGGAAGATTCATGGCCATATTGACTGGAGAAAAAGCAGTGTCGAGCTGGAACATGATCAAGAAGCCCGTCGGCAGATGCAATAGGATTGCAATGACACCCCAACCTGAGATCCATCGAGGAATGAGTTTGGATCGATAGAGGAGGTAGTAAAGCATCAGAGCGCCCAGGCTGAAGACAATTACCAGGATGGGAGTGATCGAATCTTTGCCTTCTTTCAATACAGAGCCCAGGACTTGAAAATAGGAAGCATCTGGAGCTCCGGCGGCTGCATATTCCCGACCTACTATTAATAGGAATAGCCACGGGATGACCGAAGCAATGTAGGTCGCGGTCTCGAGCGCCCCTCTAAAGACGACATACCCAACGGCCAGGACTTCATTGATCTTCCTGAAGATCGGGAAAAGCATGACTGGAACCATGGCCAGTGGCAGGCCCATCAGCAGCACAAGCAAAGCGCCTGTTGTCAGCTGATTTGGATTTGCGGCTACGTTAGCAAGATAATCTGAAGCGCCGAGAATGGGCCCTGTTACGACGACACTGAGTACGCCTGCGACTGTCCCGATTATGTACAGCACTCCCACGACTATTGCGGTGTTTCTGTAGGTGTCCATGTTAGGTCTCCTTTTCTTGGACGATATGTATGAGCTTCATTTCAGGCAGATTCAGCAGCACGTTTTTCCCACTGTTCGACATTTACTCCCTTAATCAAAAGCCACAAGTAAAATAGCAATTCTCCAATAAACGCAAACAAGCCAAATATCGTCGCATCGAAGTTAGGAACAAGAAAGAATAGAACAGCCGCTACCGTATAGCATAGACCTCCAAGCATCAACAAGATGCCCAGAATTCTGGGAAGGAAACCCGACTTGAAAACTAAATAGCCAAGGAGCAGTACCCAAAAGGAAAGAACCTGGGGGATAAATGTTCCATACTTGCGCAACTCGAGAAAGAACATCACCAGGGCATTCAATTGATCTGATTTGAATGCTGTTAGATAACCAGCGCCACTCGATAGCAGCAGAACAGCAAAATGGTTAAGCTCATTGACCATCGAGATAGGGACACAGACCAGGGCGAATATGACCATAAGCGATGCAATGGTTTTGTTAACCGGTTTGAGTAATTTGTATAGAATCAGCGGCAATAACATCAATAGTGCCTGGCGGACTAGTTCGCTCACCAGGGAGAGACGGAAGAGCGCTTGAGAAGCCGCAATATTCTTGACGGTTGCCGCGGCGTCTCCCGGCACAATCATGCCCGGGCGAATAAACAGTTCAGTGGACATCCCCAGAAATATTATGATTAGAAACACGAACGCTGCAACTCTTGCGGTCTTTTGGGGCGAATTCATCTTCATGTCTTCCTCCAATACTGCCTTCAATTTGCTGCTCATGCTTTGCAGGACTGGCAATCCAGCGTCATTTTCAGGACTGCCAGTTTAAAAAAAAAGTACGCAAAATCAATCAATTATTCTGTTTTCGCAGACAGAGAAGCAATTGCCGATGGATTGAATCCCTTGGCGATCAGCCAGACCGCCATAACCATTTCCTGTGGCGCCATTACCATTTCCAAATAAAACCCATAGCCGGCATCCATGTGAAAGAATTTCAAGAGGGTGGAAGCCATATACAAAACCACGGCGATCAAGCCCCAGACGGACAACCAGCGGGGGATCAGCCGGGTGCGGTAGAAGGAGAGGTATAAACACGTAGCCCCAATGAGAAAAAACATGGGACCGAGCGGGGCGAGGCGGGCTTGGACCTGATACAAGACATTGCCCATGGACTGCAAAGCAGCCGAATCAGCCCCGGTGGCAATATATTCGTTGCCAAGTGCGACCAGTGCCAAAAAACCGAGGGCCGCAACAAAATACCAGGTTCCCTCCAGTGCCCCGCGGAAAAGGACCATCCCCATCGCCAGTTCTTCGCTGTCTTTTCGAAAGATCGGGTAGAGGAAAACCGTCATCGCCACCAGCGAAATCCCCATCATGAGGATAAAAAATGAGCCCCCGGTAATCCGGGACGAATTGGCGACAACGAGGCCCAGCATATCCACACCGACAAGCGGTTTGCCGAGATTGAGCGAGGAAAGCACTTCGCCGCCAACGACTGCGCTCAAAACCCCAAAGACCGTCCCCAGCAAATAGAGGACGCCCGCCATTACTGCATTTATTCTGTACGTATTCATCTCTTTCTCCTTTTTGGAACGATCTGGATGAGTCTTATTGGATTTGAGCGAGATTGCTATTTGCCGTCCGACATCTCTCCCTGCCCGGCTTCAACATGATTAGGGCTGCCCTTCAGGGTTGCGCCACTTCCAGGCATAGCCGACGATCAGGAGGGTAGGAACCAGTTCCACAATCCCAGAGAGAATGTAGAAAGCCCAGGTCTCGCCGATCAAATTGCTGATATTGACAAGCGTGTACAGCACGCCCAGGATGATGTTCGCCCAGCGAGCTGCCTTGGGCGTGAGCACCAGGGACAGGAAGACCATGACAGCCGGGATGATCACGAGTATGGAGGCCGTCAATAGCGATGCCTGGGTCACCGGAAAAGGACCCATTCGTCCTTCCATCATTGCCTCGATGACACCCGGCTTGTACAGTGAGAATATGTCGGCATAGATGTACACGAACATCATGGCTATCCATAGTGCTGAAAGCTTCAGCCGCACACTTATCTTCACATCTTCCGTTTCGGTGGTCCCAGTGATTGTGTTCATGTGTTTCTCCTTGTTTGAACGATATGGACGAGCTTCATTTCAGGCAGATGCAGCATCACGTTCTTCCCACTTTTCGACGTTTACTCCCTTGATCAAAAGCCATAGGAGCAATAGTAGTTCTCCGATAAAGGTAAACTGGGAAATGGATATATCTAGGTCAGGCACAAGAAATAACGCAGCGGAATCTATTACATAGCCAACGCCTGCAATAATCAGCAAAACGCCAATGAGTCTCGGAAGAAAACCCGACTTGAAAACCAGGTATCCCATAGGCAACAGCCAAAGACCCCAAAATATCGCGGTAATGAAAGCCCCATAATGGTTCAAGTCGAGAAAGAACATTACCTGGGAATTCAACTGGTCTACGCTGAATGCTTTCAGATAGTCAGCGCTGTTTAGTAGTAGCAGGACGGCAAAATGGTTAAGCTCATTGAGCATGGCGATAGGAGCGGCGGCCAATGCGAATACAACCATAAGCACAGCCTGGTTCTTATTAACCGATTTGAGCAACTGAAATAGGAAGAGAGCCACCAAGACAG
>Ga0315295_10005584_pt1 | contig 10723 bp, 8 predicted proteins | sample YL17G14_0_MG_FD_204453 | JGI IMG/M metagenome (GOLD analysis project Ga0315295, IMG submission 204453) | Sediment microbial communities from Yellowstone Lake, YNP, Wyoming, USA - YL17G14_0 | ecosystem: Environmental > Aquatic > Freshwater > Lake > Sediment | place: USA: Wyoming | collected...
TCGCCCGAGGGCTTGGACATCAGGCCGCGCATGCCGGCCAGCTGCCGGATCTGCTGCTTGTTGCCGCGCGAGCCGGAGTCGGCCATGACGTAGAGCGGATTGAGCTCCTTGCCTTCGAACGAGAGCCGCCGCATCTCCTCGATCATGGCGCTGGAGACCTTGTCCGTGACCGTCCCCCAGATCTCGATGACGCGGTTGAAGCGCTCGCCCGAGGAGATCGTGCCGTCGCGGTAGAGGTTCTCGATGTCCTGGACCTCCTTCTGGGCCTTGTCCACGAGGTGGGCCTTCTCCTTGGGGATGACGAAGTCGTCGATGCCCAGGGAGAAGCCGGCCCGGGTGGCGTAGGTGAAGCCGAGCTCCTTCATGGCGTCCAGGATCTCGACCGTCGGCCCAAGGCCGACCTTCAGGTAGGTGTAAAAGACCAGGTTCTCCATGCCCTTCTTCCGGACCATGCCGTTGACGTAGGGGAATCCTTTGGGCAGGACGCTGTTGAAGATGATCCGGCCCGGGGTCGTCTCGATGAGCTCCCCCTTCATCTCCTGGACGGGGCAGGTCATGACGGCCTGGTCGTCATAGTACGTGGCCAGGTTCATGAAGGGGCCGGTGAAGCGGAGCCGGATGAGGCTCTGCAGCCCGATCTCCTTGTTCTCCATGGCCAGCAGGGCTTCCTCGGGGATTCCGAAGATGCGGCCCTCCCCTTTCTGGCCCTTTTTCTCCAGGGTCAGGTAGTAGCAGCCGAGGACCATGTCCTGGCTCGGGATGGTCAGGGGCCGGCCGTGGGCCGGCGACAGGATGTTGTTCGTCGACAGCATCAGCGTCTGGGCCTCGATCTGGGCCTCGACGGACAGGGGGATGTGGACGGCCATCTGGTCGCCGTCGAAGTCGGCGTTGAAGGCGGCGCAGACAAGGGGGTGGATCTGGATGGCCTTGCCCTCGACGAGGATGGGCTCGAAGGCCTGGATGCCCAGCCGGTGGAGCGTGGGCGCCCGGTTGAGGAGGATGGGGTGCTCGCGGACGACCTCCTCCAGGTAGTCCCAGACCTCGGGCCGCTCCTGCTCGTGCCACTCCCGGGCGACCTTGACGCTCGGGACCAGGCCCTCCTTCTCCAGCCGGTTGAAGATGAACGGCTTGAAGAGCTCGAGGGCCATCTTCTTGGGAAGGCCGCACTGGTTGAGCTTGAGCTCGGGTCCGACGACGATGACGGACCGTCCCGAGTAGTCCACCCTTTTGCCGAGAAGGTTCTGGCGGAAGCGCCCCTGCTTGCCGCGCAGGGCCTCGCTCAGGGACTTGAGGGGGCGGCGGTTGGCGCCGAGATGGACGCGGCCGCGCTTGCCGTTGTCGAACAGAGCGTCCACGGCCTCCTGGAGCATCCGCTTCTCGTTGCGGATGATGAGCTCGGGGGCCTTGAGCTCGATGAGCTTCTTCAGGCGGTTGTTGCGGTTGATGACCCGCCGGTAGAGGTCGTTGAGGTCGGAGGTGGCGAAGCGGCCGCCGTCCAGGCGGACGAGGGGCCGGAGGTCGGGAGGGATGACCGGGACGACGTCTATGACCATCCACTCGGGGCGGTTGCCGGACCTCTTGAGGGCCTTGAAGACGCGCAGGCGCTTGGCGTAGCGGAGGCGCCTCTGCTGCGAGGTCTCCTTCTTCATCAGCTTCCGGAGACGCTCGGCCTCCTTCTGGATGCTGATCTTCTCGAGCAGGGCCTTGATGGCCTCGGCGCCGATGCCGGCCTCGAACTTGTCGCCGTACTTCTCCTGGGCGTCCTTGTGCTCCTCCTCGTTCAGGAGCTGCTTCTCCTTGAGGGGCGTGTCGGCGGGGTCGAGGACGATGTAGGACTCGAAGTAGAGGACCTTCTCCAGGTCCTTGATGGACAGGTCGAGGACGAGCCCGATCCGGCTCGGGGGGCTCTTGAAGAACCAGATGTGGGCGACCGGGGAGGCCAGCTGGATGTGGCCCATCCGCTCGCGGCGGACCTTGGACTTGGTGACCTCGACGCCGCAGCGCTCGCAGATGATGCCGCGGTACTTCATCCGCTTGTATTTGCCGCAGAGGCACTCGTAATCGTTGATGGGGCCGAAGATCTTCGCGCAGAACAGGCCGTCCTTCTCGGGCTTGAAGGTCCGGTAGTTGATGGTCTCGGGCTTGGTCACCTCGCCCCACGACCAGCTCTTGATCTTCTCGGGCGAGGCGATGCTGATCCGGACCCGGTCGAATTCGAGCCGGGGACGGGGACCGATCGGTGGCCTGATATCCATTAGGAGTCTCCTTTTCCGGACTGGGGGACGGCGATCCCCCAGGGCAGGACTTCTTCCTTGTCGCCCTTCTCGAGCTCGACGTTCAGGCAGAGGCTCTGGAGCTCGCGGATGAGGACGTTGACGGACTCGGGCAGGCCGGGCGAGAAGTCCAGGTCGCCCTTGACGATGGCCTCATAGATCTTGGCCCGTCCCTCGACGTCGTCGGACTTGACGGTCAGGAGCTCCTGGAGGGTGAAGGCCGCGCCGTAGGCCTCGAGGGCCCAGACCTCCATCTCGCCGAACCGCTGGCCGCCGAACTGGGCCTTGCCGCCCAGGGGCTGCTGGGTAATGAGGGAGTACGGGCCGGTCGAGCGGGCGTGGATCTTGTCGTCGACCAGGTGGTAGAGCTTCATCATGTAGATGTACCCGACGGTGACTTCCTGGTCGAGAATCTCGCCCGCCATGCCGTCGTAGAGCGGGGTCTTGCCGGACTCGGGCAGCCCGGCCTGCTTGAGGAGCTTCTTGACCTCGTTCTCGCTCGCGCCGTCGAAAACGGGCGTGGACAGCCAGAGGTTGAGGGTCCGGGAGGCCCATCCGGCGTGCGTTTCGAGGATCTGGCCGACGTTCATTCGGGAGGGGACGCCGAGGGGGTTGAGGACGATCTCGACGGGCGTCCCGTCGGGCAGCCGGGGCATGTCCTCCTCGGGCACGATCTTGGCGACGATGCCCTTGTTCCCGTGGCGGCCGGAGATCTTGTCGCCGACGGAGAGCTTGCGCTTCATGGCGATGAAGACCTTGATGGCCTGGATGACACCGGGGGCCAGCTCGTCGCCCTTCTTGAGGTTCTCGACCTTTTCCTTGAAAACAGCCCTCAGGGCCTCGATCTGCCGCTTGACCTTCTTGTCGAGGTCCTTGATCTCGCGGTCGACCTCATCGTCCTCGCTGATCTTGAGCTTCATGGCCTCTTCGTAGGTCAGCTCGTCCAGGACCTTCTCGGTCAGCTTGGTCCCCTTCTCCAGGGTCATGCCGCCGGCCTTCTGGGTCTTCTCGACGACCGCGCCCTTGATGAGGGCCCTGACCTTCTGCCAGCGCTCGTTCTCCAGGATGACGATCTCGTCGTCCAGGTTGCGCTTCATCTTGGCGATCTCGTCCTTTTCTATGGCCTTGGCCCGCGGCCCCTTCTCGATGCCGCGGCGGGAGAAGATGCGGACGTCGATGATGGTCCCCTCGACGCCGGGCGAGCAGTAGAGCGAGGCGTCCTTGACGTCCAGGGCCTTCTCGCCGAAGATCGCCTTGAGGAGCTTCTCCTCGGGCGACAGCTGGGTCTCCCCCTTCGGGGCGACCTTGCCGACGAGGATGTCGCCGGACTTGACGTGGGCCCCGATGCGGACGATCCCGTTCTCGTCCAGGTTCCGGAGGAGGGTCTCGGGGACGTTGGGGATGTCTCGGGTGATCTCCTCGGGGCCGAGCTTGGTGTCGCGGGCCTCGATGGTCTCCTCCACGATGTGGAGCGAGGTGAAAATGTCCTGCTTGATCAGCTTCTCGCTGACGATGATCGCGTCCTCGAAGTTATACCCCCGCCACGGCATGAAGGCGCAGAGGACGTTCCGGCCGAGGGCCAGCTCGCCGCCGTCCGTGCAGGAGCTGTCGGCCAGGACCTGGCCCCGCCGGACCTTGTCGCCCTTGCGGACGATGGGACGGTGGTTGGTCGAGGTGTTCTGGTTTGTCCGGAGGAACTTGATCAGGATGTAGAGGTCCGTGCCGACCTCGTAGCTCCGGGGGTTCTCCTTCTCGTCCACCCGGACGAGGATCCGCTCGGCGTCGACGAACTCCACGACACCGGTCCGCCGGCAAACGATGACGTCGCCCGAGCCGACGGCGACCAGGTCCTCGATGCCTGTACCGATGAGAGGCGCCTCGGGCCGGATGAGCGGCACGGCCTGCCTCTGCATGTTCGAGCCCATCAGGGCGCGGTTGGCGTCGTCGTGCTCCAGGAACGGGATGAGGGCGGCCGAAAGGGAGACGAGCTGCTTGGGGGAGACGTCGATGTAATGGATCTGGTCGCGGGGGATGAGCTTGAAGTTCCCGCGCTCGCGGGCGCTGACGAGGTCGTTCACGAAGCGGCCCCGCTCGTCGACGGCGGCGTTGGCCTGGGCGATGTTGTACTTCTCCTCCTCCCAGGCGGTCAGGTACCAGCAGTAGGACTCGAGGACGGGCAGCTGGCGGGCCTTCTCGGCCTTGAGCTTCTCGACGGCCTTGATCATCTCGTCCTTCTCGACGATGTCCCCGACCTTGTGATCCCCGCTCCCGGGGTGGAGGACCTTGACGTAGTCGATGATCCGCCCGTTCTTGACCTTGCGGTAGGGCGTCTCGACGAAGCCGTAGTTGTTGACGCGGGCGTAGCAGCTGAGGGACGAGATCAGGCCGATGTTCGGGCCTTCCGGGGTCTCGACCGGGCAGATCCGGCCGTAGTGGGACGCCTGGATGTCGCGGACCTCGAACCCGGCCCGTTCCCGGCTGAGGCCGCCGGGGCCGAGGGCGCTCAGGCGCCGCTTGTGGGTGATCTCGGCCAGGCTGTTGATCTGGTCCATGAACTGGGAGAGCTGGGAACTGCCGAAGAACTCCTTGAGGGCGGCGATGACCGGCTTGGAGTTGATGAGGTCCTGGGGCATGGCCGCGGCCAGGTCGGCGGTCACGGTCATCTTCTCCTTGATGGTCCGCTCCATCCGCGTCAGGCCGATGCGGAAGGCGTTCTCGACGAGCTCGCCGACGGACCGCACGCGGCGGTTGCCGAGGTGGTCGATGTCGTCGGTCATGCCCTCCCCGTGCCGGAGGTTGAGGAGGTACTTGATGACCTGGACGTAGTCCGCGGGGGACAGGGTCTTCTCGTCCATGGGCGTCTCGAGCCCGAGCTTGATGTTGAACTTGAGGCGGCCGATCCGGGAGTAGTTGTATTTCTGGGGGTTGAAGAACAGGCTGTGGAAGAGGTTGTGAGCGCTCTCCATGGTGTGGGGCTCGCCCGGCCGCAGCTTGCGGTAGATCTCGCCGAGGGCCTGGTTGGTGTCCTTGCGGAGGTCCTTCCTGAGGGTCGTGACGATGATCTGGCCGGCCCGGTCCTCGTCCGGAAAGAAGACCTCGAACGGCTCGCCGGTGCCGACGAGGAGGTCGAGCTGGACGTCGCCGAGCTCTTCGTTGACCCGGACCTTGCCCTTGATCCCGACCAGGGAGTAGGCCCCCGCGAGCTCCTTCTTGACGAGGGGGATGCGGGCGACCTTGCCGTCGAGCAGGGCCTGGCAGACCTCGGGATTGATCTTTTTCTTTCCCGGGGCCAGGACCTTCCGCCCCTTGCCGTCCAGGACGTCCTCGGCGGGCGTCCGGCCGACGAGGTTCTCGGAGACCTCCCAGTAGAGCTTGCCGTCCTCGGGGATGACCTTGTACGTCTTGTGGAAGAGCTTGAGGATCTCCTCGTCGGTGCCGAAGCCCAGGGCCCTAAGGAACACGGTGGCGAGGAACTTCTTCTTGCGGTCGAGGCGGACCCAGAGGAGGTTCTTGGCGTCGTGCTCGAACTCGACCCACGCCCCGCGGTACGGGATGAGCTTGGCGATGAAGAAACCCTTGTTCTCGGCCGGGCGGAAGAAGACGCCCGGGGAGCGCTGGAGCTGGCTGACGACGACGCGCTCGATGCCGTTGAAGATGAACGTCCCCTTCTCCGTCATGAGGGGGATGTCGCCGAAATAGACTTCCTGCTGCTTGATGTGCTTGAGGCGCTTGGCCTTGGTGGTGACGTCCTTCTCCCAGGACACGAGCTGGACCTTGAGCTTGAGGGGGACGGCGTAGGTGTAGCCCTTCTGGATGCACTCCATGGGGCTGTACTTGATCTTGAGCCCGACCCGGTCCCCGCAGTGGTCGCAGAGGGGGATCTCGATCTTCCGCATGGCCCCGCAGTAGGGGCAGATCTCTTTTTCGGTGAGCTCCACGTCCGCCGGCAGGAGGGTCGCGCAGGCGTTGCACCGGGCCCGGGAATTTTCGACGCCCTTGAGCCGCCCGCACTTGCACTCCCACGTCCCGATCGAGTAGCCGAGGAACTCGAGTTCCGTCGTTTCCTTGAAGTCGGAGATCGGGAAGACGTCCTTGAACGCCGCCTGGAGGCCGGTGTCCTTGCGCTCCTCGGGGAGGAGTTCCATCTGGAGGAACTCGGCATAGGACTGGGTCTGGATGTCCAGAAGGTCAGGCATGGGGAAGACCGTCTTGATCTTCGAGAAATCGACCCGTTCGCGGAAAGAATTCTTAGGTTCTGTTAGCATGCTCGCTCTCTAAAAAGAGTTTTTCGTGTCCTGAGTCCATTCCCTGAAAAATGGATCATCGTCCCTCCAGGCGCCAAGGGCGGGGTCTGTTACTGGAGCTCGATCGTGGCCCCGACCTCGACGAACTTGGCCTTGATGGACTCGGCCTCTGCCTTGGTCACGCCTTCCTTGAGCGGCTTGGGGGCGCCGTCGACGAGGTCCTTGGCTTCCTTGAGCCCGAGGCTGGTCACTTCACGGACGACCTTGATGACGTTGATCTTCTTGTCGCCCACGGACTTCAGGATGACGTTGAACTCCGTCTTCTCCTCGGCCGGCTTGGCCTCGGCCTGGGGGACGGCTCCACCGGCCATCATGACGGGGGCGGCACTGACGTTGAACGTGGTCTCGAACTCCTTGATGTAGTCCACGACTTCCAGAAGCGTCAGGCCCTTCAGGTGCTCGAAAAATTGTTCCTTGGTGAGTTTTTCCATGTCTCGAGTCTCCTTTTTTTGGTCTTGGGTCGTTCCGACCTCATTTTTATGAAATCAATCCTGTTTCTTGGTTTTCAGCTGGCCGAGCAGGTTCCCAAAGTTGCTCAGGGGCGCCTGAAGCGTCCGCGCGAGCTGGACGAGCGGCGCGGCCAACAGGCGCGCGAACTTGGCCATGAGATCATCCCGGGACGAGAGCTTGGTGAGCTCGTCGAACCGCTCCGGGGCCATGTACTGCCCCTCGACGACGCCGCACTTGACCGCCAGGACCTTGCCCTGGGCGGAGTAATCCTTGAGGATCTTGGCCAGCCCGATGGGGTCCTTGGCGGCGAAGGCGATGGCCGTGGGCTTCTCGAAGAACGGCCGGAGCTCGGCCGGGGACCGGTCGCGAAGCGCCCGTAGGGCCAGCCTGTTCTTGACGACCTTGTAGGCGTAAGAGCTCTTCCGGAGGAGCTTCCGGAGCTCCACCGTCTGGGAGACCTTCATCCGCTTGAAGTCCACCAGGTAAAAGGTGCTGTTGGCCTCGAGGATCCCCTCGAGGGACTTGACGTTCTGCTGCTTCGCTTCCTTCTTCACGGTGGTCTCTCCTATTTCTCTAAGATGTCCTCGGAGATCTTGAAGGACGGCCCCATGGTCGAGGAGACGAACATGCTCCGGATATACTTGCCCTTGGCGGCCGCCGGCTTGGCGTTGACGATGGCCTGGATGAGGGTCTGGACGTTCTCCGCGAGCTTGTCCTCGGGGAACGAGACCTTGCCGACCGTGGTGTGGACGATGCTCGTCTTGTCGACGCGGAACTCGACCTTGCCGGCCTTGGTCTCCTCGACGGCCTTCTTGATGTCGAAGGTCACCGTGCCGGCCTTCGGGTTGGGCATGAGCCCCTTGGTCCCCAGGATCCGGCCGAGCTTGCCGACGCCGCGCATGACGTCGGGCGCGGCGATGACGATGTCGAAGTCGATCCAGCCGCCGGCGATCTTCTCGATGAGCTCGTCTCCGCCGGCGTAGTCGGCCCCGGCCTCCTCGGCCTCCTTGATCTTCTCCCCGGCGGCGATGACGCAGATCTTCTTGGTCTTGCCGGTGCCGTGGGGCAGGACGACCGTCCCGCGGACCATCTGGTCCGAGTACTTGGGGTTCACGCCGAGCCGGATGGACAGGTCCACCGACTCGTCGAACTTGGCGTACTGGGCCTTCTTGATGAGGCCGACGGCCTCCTCGACGGAGTACTCCTTGACCTCGGCCCCCTTGATCTCCCTGGCCTTGACGTAGTTCTTGCCGCGCTTACTCACTGACGATCTCCAATCCCATGTTTTTGGCGGTCCCCTCGATGATCTTCTTGGCCGCCTCGATGTCGTAGGCGTTGAGGTCGGGGAGCTTGGTCCGGGCGATGTCCTCGATCTGCTTCCAGGTCACCCGGCCGACCTTGTCCTTGTTCGGCGCCCCCGACCCTTTGGCGATCCCGGCCGCCTTCTTGAGGAGGTAGGACGCCGGCGGGGTCTTGACGATGAAATTGAACGACTTGTCCTTGAAAACGGTGATCAGGACGGGGACGACGGTCCCCTCGTCCATCTTGCCCGTCCGGTCGTTGAACTCGCGGACGAACCCCATGATGTTGACGCCGTGCTGGCCCAGGGCCGGCCCGACGGGCGGCGCGGGGCTGGCCTGCCCGGCGACGATCTCCAGCTTGATTTTCGCGACGACTTCTTTCGACATCTCGTCCTCCTAAAGCTTTTCCACCTGCAGGAACTCGAGCTCCACGGGCGTCGACCGGCCGAAGATGGTGACCAGGACCTTGAGCGTGCTGCGCTCGTGGTTGACCTCCTCGACGATGCCGTTGAAGTTGAAGAAGGGGCCGTCGATGATCCGCACGGCCTCGCCCTTCTCGAAGGAGTGCTTGGGCTTGGGCTTCTCCGACGTGGTTTCCATGTGCTCGACGATCTGGCTGACATCCTTCTTGCTGAGGGCCGTGGGAGTCCGCCCGGACCCGACGAAGCCCGTGACCTTGGGCACCTGCCGGATCATCAGCCAGTTCTCATCGTTCATCTCCATTTCGACGAGGATGTAACCCGGGTAGGACCTCTTCGTGGAGACGACCTTTTTCCCCGCCCGGATCTCGATGACGTCCTCCGTCGGAATGATGATCTGCCCGACCTGGTCCTCCATTTGGACCTCGGCGGCCTTCTGCTTGATGGTCTCCGCCACGAACTTCTCGAAACCCGAGTAGGTATGAACGACAAACCAATTCTTTGCCATCGCCTAATTCCTCGCTTACCCGACCAGGGCCTGGATCTTGCTGATCAGCCAGGAGAAGATGAGGTCCATGAAGAACAGGTAGAACCCGAAGAAGACCGTCGCCGCGATGACGACGATGGTCGTGCTGTAGACCTCCGGGCGGGAGGGCCAGGTGACCTTCTTGAGCTCGGACTTGACGTCCTTCAGGAAGTTCCCGAACCGTTTGTACCAGCGGATCTTGTCATTCATGGTTTGTCCCTCGATCAACGTCCTTCGGCCGAACCCGGCCCGTCCCCGTCCGGGGACGTCCGGGCCGGTGACGGAAGGGAATGGCAGGTGAGACAGGGCTCGAACCTGCAACCTGCGGTTTTGGAGACCGCTGCTCTGCCAATTGAGCTACTCACCTGTCGGCCGTCCATCACCGGTCCTCTATTTGGCTTCCTTGTGAGGCGTGTGCTTGCGGCAGAACGGGCAGAACTTCTTGACCTCCAGCTTCTCCGTCTGCGTCTTCTTGTTCCTCGTCGACGAATAGTTCCGGCGTTTGCAGACGCCGCATTGGAGCGTGATGATCTCGCGCATGTTCGAACCTTCCCTCGGATTTCTTCCGGCCTTTCCCCGGCCCCTTATCCCAGGACCTCCGTGACGGTCCCGGCGCCGACCGTCCGCCCGCCCTCGCGGATGGCGAAGCGCAGGCCCTTCTCCATGGCCACGTCCGTGATCAGCTCGATCTCCAGGTTGACGTTGTCGCCGGGCATGACCATCTCGACGCCGTCGACCAGCCGGACCGAGCCCGTGACGTCCGTCGTCCGGAAGTAGAATTGCGGCCGGTAGCCGGTGAAGAACGGCGTGTGCCGCCCGTTCTCTTCCTTCTTCAGGGCGTAGATCTCGGCCCGGAATTTCCGGTGCGGCCGGATCGAGCCCGGCCTCGCCAGGACCATGCCGCGCCCGACCTCGTTCTTGTCGGCCCCCCTCAGCAGGACGCCGACGTTGTCGCCGGCCATCCCCTCGTCGAGGATCTTCCGGAACATCTCGACACCGGTGACGACCTTCGTCCGCGTTTCCCCGAAGCCCACCACCTCGACGTCCTCGTTGACGGCGACCTTGCCCCGCTCGACCCGGCCCGTGACGACCGTGCCGCGCCCGGAGATCGTGAAGACGTCCTCGATCGGCATGAGGAAGGGCAGATCGACGGCCCGGACGGGGTCCGGGATGAACGTGTCGACCGCGTCCAGGAGCTCGAGGATCTTCCGGTTCCACACGTTCGCCGGGTCGCCGTCGGACTGCATGGCCTGCAGCGCCGATCCCCGGATGATCGGCGTCCTGGCGCCGGGGAAGCCGTATTTCGTCAAAAGGTCCCGGATCTCGAGCTCGACGAGGTCGAGGATCTCCGGGTCGGCCACAAGGTCGACCTTGTTCAGGAAGACGACGATGGCCGGCACGTTGACCTGCCGGGCCAGCAGGATGTGCTCGCGGGTCTGCGGCATCGGGC
>Ga0315295_10005585_pt1 | contig 10723 bp, 7 predicted proteins | sample YL17G14_0_MG_FD_204453 | JGI IMG/M metagenome (GOLD analysis project Ga0315295, IMG submission 204453) | Sediment microbial communities from Yellowstone Lake, YNP, Wyoming, USA - YL17G14_0 | ecosystem: Environmental > Aquatic > Freshwater > Lake > Sediment | place: USA: Wyoming | collected...
TTGTTCTGCTTGATCTGCTCGTCTGCTGCGGTTAGCTGCTGGGTCAGACCCGTGTCCCGGCCGGGGCCGACAACATAGGCGGCAAGCGAGCCCGCCGCGAGCAGGACGATGTACGTCCCGCACACGACGGCCCATACATATGTCCTCGTCGCGCGGCGCTTCGCCGCCAGCCGTTCGGCCGGTATGAAATTCACATCGCTCATCCGCCGGCCCCCCCAAATCGCGCCAAGCCAACCGCCAGGGTCATGGCCGGGTTGCCTGCCTTGGACAACAGCTCCACCGGGCTGGTCACCAGGTCACTGGGCGCGGCGGACCGGACGTCGATCCCGAGCGGGCCCTGCATGTACGAGGAAAGCTGAGGGATCGCCGCGCCGCCGCCGATCAACAACAGCCGTTTCACCCCTTCTCCGGGGAACTGATGATTCACGTAGGAGAACGGCGCCCTCACCTCATCGAGCAACTTGTCGAAATGACTCCGCAGATGCTTGCGGACCGCGTCGAGGGTCTCACGATCGATCCCCTCGATGGGCTGATCGACGGTCAGGCCCACGGTATTGGCGACCTGCTGTGCGGCTTCCACGGTGATGCCGAAGACTCCGGCCAGCTTGCCGGTAAGCTCGGCGGTGGAGATGCCCTCCGGGACTCTCTCATAAAGGAGCGACCGGCCGCACACGAACTGCACGGTCGTCGATCGCCACCAGAGATCTGCGATCGCCGTAATCTGGGAGGCGGGCAGCAGCAGCGCCTCGCACGCACGACCCGCCGCCGCACTGCGCACGTCCAGCGCCACCACGTCGAAGCCCTCCGCCTCGAAAACGTCCAGAATGCCGCCGACCGCCTCATGAGGACATCCGATCGCAAGGGTCCGGGTCATCGGCTTGGCCCCGTCCGGCGTCCGCCATTCCCAGTACGCCATCTCGAAGGAATCCGGCGCGACGTTGTTCAGACGCGACAGCTCCATCCGCACGATCTGCCCGATGGGGGTGCCGGCGACCTTAGAGGGCAACTCCAGCGCGGCCCGCATCAGCCTCTCCTCCGGCGCGACGACCACGATCTTGCGACCACTGAAGCCCTGTCGCTTGAGCACGCTTCGAAGCGCCGAGGCGTCGGCCCTGGCGAGCTCCTTTTCCGGCTCCGGACGCGGCAGCAGCGACAGGGCACAGACGCGGTATCCGCCCTCGGACCACGTCAGTTGTGCCGCCTTGATGGTCCGCCGGCCGACGTCCACACCTATGACCGTTCGTGATGGGCGGGCAATTCGCATAACCATACGCCTATGTCTGTGCTTGGGTCATCGCCGTCAGATCGAACAGGGGCAGGAACATACAGATCGCGATCAGCCCGACGAGTATGCCCATGCCGATCAGAATCACCGGCTCGATGATGCTGGTCAGGGACCGGACGATCACATCGTTCTCCTCATCGAGGAAGTTGGAGACATTGAGGAGCAGCCGGTCGATCTCACCGCTGTGTTCCCCGCTGCGGATGGCCTCGTAGATCGACGGACTGAACAACGGGGTATCGGCAAACGCATGGCTCATCGGCTCGCCCCGGGCCACGTATTCCTCCGCTTGCACGATCAACTCCTGGTACAGGACGTTCCCGGCGGCGCTCCGCACGAGCCGCAGGGCGTCCAGCACCGGAATCTTCGCCTCCAGCAACAGGCCAAGGAGAGAGATGATCCGGGCGCTCGACAGGCTCCTCGCCACGCCACCAAGATACGGCAGGCGAAGCACCAGCACGTCGCGCAGGCGCTTGCCCTTGGGCGTCCGCAGGTAGGAGACTACGCCGAAGGCGGCCCCGCCTGCCAGCAGGCCGATCAACCACCAGAAGTGGCGGAACGTCTCGCTGATCTTCAGCAGCGCCGCCGTGCTGGAGGGCAATGGCACGCCGATCGTCGTGAACAGCGTCGAGAACCGGGGAATGACAAAGATCAACAGCCCGACGAAGATGGAAGAACCTAATGTCACGAGCATACAGGGATAGATCATCGCGCCCACGACCGAGTTGCGGACTTTCAATTGTTTCTGCTTGAGCACGGCCAGGCGGTCGAAGATCTGGGGCAAGTGGCCGCTGGACTCGCCGACGGCGATCAGGCTGCGGTAGACCGGATCGAAGTAGTCCTCATGACCCTGCATCGCCTCGGACAGCGAGGCCCCTTCCTCCACGCGCGTTTGCAGTTCGTCGATCACCTGCCGCCAGGGTCCGGGCCGAGCCTGCCGCGCCATCGCGTGCAACGCATCGACGAGCTGCGTTCCGGAGGAGATCAGCACGTGAAGCTGGCGGGAGAACATGGCGATGTTCTTGAGCTTCTGACCCCGGGAGACGTGCCGCTGCCGACGGCCCGGGCGATTCTTCACGGTCAACGCCCGCTGCTCCGTCACCTCGGCCACGTACAGGCCCCTGCGGCGTAGCGCCTCTGTCGCCGTCATGGTGTCATCCGCCTCAATGACGCCCGTGGCGGCCTTGCCGGCTCCGTCGTACGCTTTGTAGGCCAGTTTCATGCGACCTCCGCAGGCACGGCAGCGGCCGTTGAAGCGGGCACGTCCACGTTCGTGTCCTCGCTGTGCGTCGTGGCCAGGACCTCTTCCAGGCACGTCTTGCCGTCCAAGGCCAGCAGAACTCCCTCCTCCCGAAGCGACAGCACGCCCTTCTTTCGAATCGCGTCACGAAGCTCGTGCGTCGGGGCGGCCCGGTGAATCAACTTTCGCAGCTCCTGGGTCACTTCCATGACCGCGTAGATGCCCGCCCGGCCGCGAAAGCCCGAGTTATGGCACTCCTTGCAGCCGGCGCCCTTGCGGAAGGGCCGTCCCGGCTTGTCGGCCAGGCCCGCGTCCCGCAGCACGTTCGTCGCAGGGATGTACTTGCCGGCGCAGTTCGGACACACCGTGCGGGCCAGCCGCTGTGCGACCACGCCGTTGATCGCGCTCGACAGCAGGTACGGCTCGATCCCCATATCCAACAGACGCGCCACCGCACCGGGCGCATCGTTCGTGTGCAGCGTCGCCAGCACGAGGTGACCCGTCAGGGCCGCCTGCACCGCCACACGCGCCGTCTCCTCGTCCCGGATTTCACCCACCATGATGATGTCCGGGTCCTGCCTCAGGATGCTTCGCAGCGCCCGGGCGAACGTCATGCCGATCGCGTCGTGGACCTGGATCTGGTTGACCATGTCGAGCTGGTACTCCACCGGGTCTTCCACGGTCATCACGTTGACCTCGGGGCCCTGGATCAGGTCCAGCGCCGAGTACAACGTCGTGGTCTTGCCGCTACCGGTCGGTCCCGTCACCAGGACCAGGCCGTAGGGCTGGTTCAGCATCCGCTCGAACGCCTGCAGCGTCTCACGCCGAAAGCCCAGGTCCTCCAGACGCAGTTTGAGGTTTGATTTGTCGAGAATTCGGATGACGATTTTTTCCCCGAGCAGCGTCGGCATGCTGGAGACGCGAAGATCGATGTCGCGGCCTTCCGCCACGATCCGCACGCGCCCCTCCTGGGGGAGGCGCTTCTCCGCAATGTCCATCCGGCCGATGACCTTGACGCGCGACACGGTGGACGCGTGCAGGCCCGTCGGCGGCTTCATCAGGTCCCGCAGCACCCCGTCGATGCGGTAGCGGACCCGCGTCCCCTGCCGGTCCGGCTCGATGTGAATGTCGCTGGCGCCGTCTTTGATCGCCGTCAGCAGCGCCACGTTCACCAGGTTGATGATCGGGCTGCCCTCCACCATCCGGTCCAGGTCGGTGGCCGGCCCGTCATCCACGGACTCTCTCTCCACCACCTGCACCTCGCTCTCGTTCAGCGAGGCCAGGAATGAGTGCACGTCCGTGTTGCCCGAGGCATACTTCTTGACGTACTCGATGATGTTCGCGCGCGAGGCCAGGACCGGGCGGATTTTGCAGCCGGTCAACTGGCGCAGCCTGTCGATTCTCGGCAGCGACTGCGGCTCCGCCATCGCTACAGTGAGGGTATCATGTACCTTGAACATCGGAATGGCCTCGAGCCGCTCCGCCTCCTCCGCACCAATCAGCGCCAGAAGCGCGAAATCCACGAGCCCGTGGCGCAACTGGCAGAACGGCACGCCAAGCTGATCGGCCAGGTGCAGGAGCATGCGCGAGCCGTCCAAGATGCCTTGCTCGACCATCATCTCGCCGATAAGCCCGCCGCTGGTCCGCTGATCGAGCAGAATGCGGTCGAGCTGCTCCTGCGTAATGATGCCCTGCGCGACGAGCGATTCACCAAAGCGGGATTCGGCCACGGGTGCCGTCACAGGAAACTCCTCACCGCCGAGTTGGCGTCGTCAAAATGCTCGAACTGGGGCGCCAGGCCCGTCAGCTCGATCACCTGCCGGATCGTTTGATTGGCGGCGTAGACCTTCAGTCCCTTGCCGCCCTGCGCCAGCTCCGTCGCGACGTCCGCCAGGGACTCCAGGCCGCCGCTGTCGACGTACGGCACGGCCGAGGCGTCGATCACGATGCGGCCCAGGTTCTCGCGGATCAACTCGCGGACCCGCGTCTTGAATGGCTCCGCGTCGACCCCGGTCAGCGGACCCATCGGCCGCACGATCATGACCGCCCCACGCTGTTGCGTCACCAACTCCATATCAGGCAGCCTCCTCGACGATCGGCAGCGTCAGCGTGAACGTGCTGCCCTTGCCCAGCTCGGATTCCAGGGTGATGTCGCCGCCGTGGAGCCTGGCCACGTCGCGGGCAATCGCCAGACCCAGGCCCGAGCCCTTGACATTCGCCGCCAGCGGATTGTTGCAGCGGTAGAATTTCTCGAAGACCCGCTCGTGCTCGTCGGCGCTGATTCCAATGCCCGTATCCGTGACAGCCACGTTCAGCCGGACCTTCTCCACCGTCGCGGAGACAACCACCCGGCCGCCCTCCAGCGTGTACTTCAACGCATTGCCCAGAAGGTTGTGCAGCACCAGCGAGAGCTTGTCGCGATCCGCCTGCAACACCGGCAGCTTCGGCGGCAACTCGAACTCCAGGGCGATCTTCCGGTCCTTCGCCTGCGGCTCGTGATCGGACTTGAGCTGCTGGAGCAACAGATCCACGTGCACGTCGTCGGCCCGCAGCTCGAAGCAGCCGGCCTCGATCTGGGAGGCGGAAAGGATCTCGGACACCGTGCGCTCCAGCCGCTGCGTCTCCTCGTTGATCACGTTGAGGTTCTTGCCCGTGGACGCCGGGTCTTGCTGGCAGCGCTCCAGGGTGTCCTCGACGAGCAAGCGAACGTTCGTCAGAGGCGTCCGCAGCTCGTGTGCTGCCTTGGCTAAGAAACTGTTCATCGCCGCCTCCGCCACCTTCTGCTGCGTGACGTCCTCGATGGCGACCAGTCCGAAGCGCGAGTCTTCGCGCCGGACCGGACAGATCGTGTATTTCAACACACCCTTGGCTATGGAGCCGCCTTGCTCCGCGGTCATGACCGCGCGTTTCGAGGCGGGATTGGCGACGACGTCGCGCACGACGTCGAGCACCCGCTGATCGCCGACGAGGCCGGAGATCTCCGCACGCAGCATTTGGGCCCGCTCCTTCTGCAACAGAACCGCTGCGGCGCCGTTGACGTGCTCCACCTGCATCCGGTCGTTCACCAGGACCAGCCCGTACGGGACGGCGTCGAAGGCCGACGTCAGCTCGTCCGCCGCACCCGATTTCTCATGCACCACTTCCTTGACATGTTGGATGGCCGTGCTGACCTGCTGGCTTTGCCTCTCACCCAGCAGCCTGTTCCAGGCCACGGCCTCAGCACCCAGCTTCGGGTCCAGTTCCAGCGTCGAGAGGTCCGCGTGCTCGCTGGTCGCGGCCAGCAGGATTTCCTGAATGGCCCCGATCGCCTTGAGTCGAAAACGAGCGTGACGGTGGACCAGCAGCATGCTGGCCAGCGCCAGGCAGGCGATGGCCATCTGGGCCGTCTGGGGTGCCACGCTGCCCTCCGCTTCGTTGCCGATGGACCCTGCAAGCTCCAGGGTGGCGCTACCGCGATTGGTCACGATCAGGGGGAATGTAAGGGTGGCCACCTTCTTTTTGACTTCCTCTGTGGGCCGTAAGACCTCATCCGGCCAGGACGCAGGCGGATGAAGGACCGTGATCCCCGCAGGGTCCGCATCGGCCAGCACGCCGCCGCCGGGCAGCACGATGCGGCAGAATTCCAGCTTGTGCTCCGTGCCGGCCTCGACGATGACCCGCCGGAGCATAGAGAGCTCATCGGCGGCTATCAGTGCCTCAGCCGCCTTCGACAGCACGTTTCCCACCGCCTTGAGCCGCTGCACCCCCGCCTTCTGCCGCACGTCTCTCTGGAACGTAATACTGTTCCACACCGACGCGACTAGGCTGAACATGAACACGGTGACGACGGTGAAGATGAGTACGGCAAACCAGGAGTCGCCGCGCACCAACTCTCTGCGTGCGGCCGATACCCGTCTGACTACAGGCCTGTTCGCTTGCATCGGGCACTCCTCACGTCTGTCCGGATGCCGCGCGTGCGTGCTGCATCACGCCTTCGCACTGCGCACCGCCAGACAATAAACCCATTTCCATTCTTTCGGCCGTTCCCGACGCGACTTTAGGTATTCCGCGACCCTTGGCCTTCATCTTTAGGGGAAATGACCGGGTGCCACACACGGACCTATAATAGAGTCGCAACAACTGTGGGATTGACAGGACCCGGCGTATCGTGTGCAATGTTGGTGGCTCGCCTCGCACGGCCCTGCAACCGTAGGAGTCGGGGCGCGGCGGGACGCCCGCTGGATTCGTCAGGAGTTGCAAGTATGAGAAGTGCTTTCGTTGGCCGGTGGCCCGGCCGCGTGACCCTGCTGTCGATGTTCCTCACTTCGTTTGCCCTTGCCGGCGCGTCCGATATTGATCTGATTCTCCATAATGCGAAAATCGTCACGGTGAATGAGGCTTTCTCGATCAGGCAGGCGATGGCGGTCCAGGGCAACCACGTCCAAGCGGTCGGCAGTGACGAGGAAATCCTGCGTTTGAAGACCACCCGGACGGAATTACTGGACCTTGAAGGCAGGATGGTCCTGCCCGGCCTGATCGATACTCACGTCCACGCTTGCGACGCCTCCATGACCGAATTCGACCATCCGATCCCGCAGATGGATTCCGTTGCGGATGTTCTGGATTACTTCGCGGGCCGGGCCAAGGTCCTCGAAGACGGCCAGTGGGTCGTCCTGCAGCAGGTCTTTATCACCCGTCTTCGCGAGCAGCGTTATCCGACGCGACAGGAGCTGGACACGGTCGCCCCACAGAATCCGGCCGTCTTTCGCACCGGGCCTGACGCCTCGCTCAACACGCTGGCGATGAAGCTCAGCCGTATCGACAAGGACTTCCACGTCACCGACGGCGGCCCCGGCTATGCGGAGAAGGACCCGCGGACGGGCCAGCCCACAGGCATCCTGCGCGGCTGCAACCGTTGTATCGCGGACCGCTCATCGAACAAGACGCCGACGGAGCAAGACCGTTACGACAGGTTGCTGACGCTGCTGAAGGACTACAGCTCGGTCGGCATCACGGGCATCTGCGAGGGCGCGGTCGGTGAGGAGAATCTGCAGCTCTATAGCAAGATGCTCGCCAACGGCGATCTGCCGGTCCGCGTGGTCGGCCAGTACTACATCGATACGATCGGTCCGATAGATCAGATCCAGGACAAGATCCGCAAGGTCGCCCAGCACCCGCTGCGCAAGGGCAGCCCCATGCTCCGTATTATCGGCGTCAAGAACTTCTTGGACGGCGGCATGCTCACCGGCAGCGCCTACATGAGAGAGCCCTGGGGCATCAGCAAGATCTACGCCATCGACGACCCGAACTATCGCGGCGTCCTGTTCATTCCGAGGGACCGGCTGCTGCCTATCGTACGGACCGCCACCGAGTGCGGGCTGCAATACACCGCCCATACGGTCGGCGACGGGGCCGTCCACGCCCTGCTCGACGTCTATGAAGAGATCGACCGGACGACGCCAATCACGAACCTGCGCCACTGTATCACTCACTCCAATTTCATGAGCCCCGAATCCATCGACAAGGTTGCCAGGCTCGGAGTGATTCCGTTGGTGCAGCCCGTGTGGCTGTACCTCGACGCCCGGACCCTGAGCATGCACTTCGGGTACGAACGGCTCCGCTACTTCCAGCCGCTGCGGAGTATTTTCGCGGCCGGCGGAATTGCGGCCGGTGGGTCCGATCACATGCAGAAGATCGGCTCGCTCCGCTCCAACAATCCGTACAATCCATTCCTCGCCATGGGGACCGCCGTCACGCGCAAGGCCAAATGGTATGATGGGCGATTGCACCCGGAGGAGGCAATCAGCCGTGAGCAGGCCATCCGATTCTATACGATCTGCTGCGCCCGCGCTCTGTTTCAGGACCAGTTTGCCGGCTCGCTGGAGCCGGGCAAACGCGCCGACTTCATCGTGCTGGACACCGACCTGCTCGCCTGCCCCGAGGACGCGATCAAAGACACCCAGGTCCTGCGAACCTATCTCGACGGCCGGCTGGTCTTCAAACGCTGAAAGCCTCGTCCTATTGAGACAAACAATGGTGCTGATTCGCGGGGGCAATGAGGCGGACATCGACGATCTGCTCGTGATCGAAGACGAGTGCTTCAGCATCTACTATTACGGCCAATACAAATTCGGCGTGGAGGAGTTCCTGTATTACTCGTACGGCTCCAATTGCATTCTCCTCGTCGCCGTAGCCAATGAGCACGTGGTGGGCTACACGGGCTGCGTTGTGCGCCCCCGGGCCGGACGGCTCGCACACATCGACAGCATCGCCGTACTGCCGAAACACCAGAACCGAGGAATCGGCCATCGACTTCTGCAAGAGCTGATCCAGGAGGCCCGACAACGACGCTGCAAGGGCCTGATCCTCGAAGTCGCTGCGCCCAACGAAGCCGGCATCGCGTTCTTCAAAAGCCGCGGTTTCCGCGACGTCCGCAAGTTGCCCAATTACTATGGGCGCAATCTGGATGGCATTCTCATGACCGCTGAGATCTGAGCCACCTATTTCCGGTCCGCGCTGCTCAGATGCCAGTCGATGCCGTGCAGTCCGTGCCAGTGCGGTATATCGCCGTCGAAGTTGAATTCAAAGGGCAGATTGCCTTCCAGCTTCGTGCCGTCTTTCAGAGTAACCTTGTAGGGAACGGTGGGAAGATTCTTCTTCCCGTTGATTTCCCCCGGGTTCAGAAACACCTGGCCCAGCTCCACATTGGCGATCGGGTTGGCCTGGAACGTGGTGCATATCCACTGGACGAGGAGATCGAACCTGGTATACGTCTGGTAGTATCCCCAGATGGGGAATTCGGTGAAGTACACATCCTTTTCGTAGTCGGCGGTCCTGATCTTCTCAAACAGTTGCTCCGCAGCCAAGCGGACCTCTCGGGCGTACTGCATCGCGTTAGCGTGCCTGTCTCGGATCATCTGTTGCTTGTTCAGGCCGCCCTTGAGCGTGACGGCGCCCAAGTCCCGGGTCTGGCCGGGTTTCAACTCGAACGGCTCCGCGATCACGTTCTTGAAGAGGATGGAATCCATCTCGATAGACAATGTCGTAAAGCCAGGCGTGAGCCTGTTCAGACTGAAGCGGCCCTCGGCGTCGGTTCGGATGCCGTCCTTCCATTGCACGCCATCGGCAAAGGCCAGCGTACAGAGAGCCTCTCTCTCGGCCAGAGGCACGCCCTTATCATCCACGATCCTGCCGTGAAGCCGGGCACAAGGGAGCATAACGATCCGCAGGCTGTCGAGAATCTGTCCCGCTTTCGGATAAACCTTTTCGGGGGCCTCGGTGACGAACATCCCCGAACCACCCGGATGGTCGAAGCCGCGGACATACTGCACTTCGTCAGGGTACAAGTAGAGGACGGCCCAACCGTCTTTGTCTGAATTTGTCCCTTCGGTCCAGCCACCGTCGCCACTTTGCGACCACGTGGCGCCGGCGGCAATGCCCTCCAGCGGATTGCCATCGGCGTCGAGGTACTGCACCCGCAGCTCGGCAAGATCGGCCAGCTCGATTCGCACGCCGGCAAGTGGTTTGCCCGGCTCGACCTCGATCTGGGCCTGCCCGATGCCACGGTCATACCGCAGATTGTGCGGGAGGTAGGCGGTCAGGCGATGCTTGCCCGGCGAGACGAACGGGAAGCGGAAGTTGCCGTCGGCATCGGCCTCGACCATGGTGCCCCAGTCGCCGTCCAGCCGCACGAGCAGGCCACCAAGACCATAGGTATGATTTGAAGCAACCAGGCGACCTGAGACCGATGTATTGTTGCCCACAGTCAGGTTGGGTCCGGTCACGGTCTGGCCGTCTTTCGCCAGGATCATGTATGTGGGTACCTTCGCCAGAGGCGCCTCCGGATCGAGACGCGCATGGACCTCGCATCGGGCCTCCTCCTCCGTGCACGTCCCGTTCTTCCTCTTGTAGAACTCGATGAGGCTGGGATCGCCCGGCACGCCTTGAAGGACGTAATTACCTTCGGCGTCCGTGAGCACCTTGTCGATCAGCCCGCAGGGGTATCTTCGCACGGATACCTCGCAGTTGGCCAGGCCCTTGCCGTCGGGACCGAGGATCCTGTCCTTAATGCTGCCGCCACGCATGAGGATCAAGGTTCCCATGTCGCCCTTCTCCAAGTAATCCCAGAAGAAGGAGGTCCCGTAGCGAGGCTTTGTGACGTTCAGCCAGCGTCCACGGCCCTTGCTGATCCACAGCTCGAACTTGCCCGCTTTGTCGGTCTT
>Ga0315295_10005587_pt1 | contig 10722 bp, 9 predicted proteins | sample YL17G14_0_MG_FD_204453 | JGI IMG/M metagenome (GOLD analysis project Ga0315295, IMG submission 204453) | Sediment microbial communities from Yellowstone Lake, YNP, Wyoming, USA - YL17G14_0 | ecosystem: Environmental > Aquatic > Freshwater > Lake > Sediment | place: USA: Wyoming | collected...
TATCACCTATTTTACCAACTGGCAATGATGCTTGGTCACCAAAAGTTAACAACTAAAAATCAGCAGATAGGATTTACTCTAATGGAGATTTTGGTTTATATGGTTGTTCTAATTATTATAGTTGTGGCAATCTCTTCTTTTCTTTTCTGGGCAATAAAAACACAAGCTAAATCAAAAGTTATGAGAGAAACCCTAGATAATACTCGGCGTGCAATGGAAATAATGACTTACGAGATAAGAGAAGCGAAAGATGTTTATGAACCAACCAGCGTTTTTGATTCTAATCCCGGCCAGCTTTCTTTGGAGGTGGCAAAATATCTGCCGACTGGAGAAAACGCAAGCTACTTAGACTTTTATCTTTCAAGCGGGAGGCTCTCTCTTAAAAAAGAGTCGCAGAACCCAATTTATCTAACATCAGAACAAGTAGAGGTGTCAAATCTAATCTTTAGAAAAATTATTTCAAATCAAATTCCTTCTATTCAAATCGAGCTAAAAATAGATTATAAAAATCCAACGGGGAAGCCGGAATATCAGGCCTCCGTTGATTTAAGGTCGGTCATCTCTTTGCGCCAATAAGATGAAAAAGATATCTATTCAAAATGGTTTCGCTGCCCTATTTATTACAATCTTGATTTTAGCTGTAATTTTTGCCATTGGTCTTAGTGTTGCTGTTTTGACTTTGGGGCAGCAAATAATCTCCGGCAACATTACCAAATCTAGCCAGTCTTATTTTACCGCTGAAGCCGGGATCGAAGATGCCCTGCTAAGACTTTCTAAAGCAAAGCCATTCGTAAGTTCTTACTTTTTTTCAGTTGGGACAAGTTCAACCACGGTTGGAATTTCTGATGAAATTGGCGGAGCCAGGACAATCACTGCTCTGGGTAACTTTCAAAACCGACTAAGGAAGGTTCAAACCGTTTACCAAATTTCTACTGAAGATGTCGAATTTTATTATGGAATTCAAGTTGGCGATTTAGGTCTTCAGATGGCCGGTAATGCTGTGGTTCATGGGAATATTTTCTCAAATGGACCTGTAAACGGCGCTTCTAATACAAAAATATACGGTGATGCTATTTCAGCAGGCCCCACTGGTAGTATAAACACCATGAAAATAAAATCTTCTGAAGGAGGTGGTAGTGCCTGGGCTACAACTTTACAAAATTGCACAATTGATATAGATGCTCATTATACGAATATTAGCGGTTGTTCGGTAGGTGGTAGCCATTATATGCCAGAAGAAGGACCTGCCCCACAAGACATGCCGATAACCCAAGACCAAATAACTACTTGGAAAAACGACGCAGCTAACGGTGGTACTATTGCAGGATATTCTTTAGGCGGAAATGATACAGATTTTCTTGGTCCCGTAAAAGTAGACGGCGACATGACGCTTGACAGTAACGCTAAATTAACAATTACAGGGACTATTTGGGTAACAGGTAATTTAAGCCTAAATTCAAACACAGTAATCCAGCTTGACCCTGGCTACAGTTCTTTTAGTGGAGTTATTGTGGCTGATGGTCAAATTTCTGTTGACAGTAATGTTGTTTTTTGTGGTTCTGAAGGATACAAAAGCGGGGGTAAATGTAATCCCTCGGTTGGAAGCTATATAATGCTTCTCTCAACTAATAATTCTACTAATCCTAGTAGTCCTGCGATATCTACAACCAGTAATACAAAAACAGCTATCTTATATGCTTCTTCCGGATTTATAGAATTAAGTTCTAATGCGAAATTAAAAGAAGCCACAGGCTGTGGAATTTATATGTCTTCAAATGCCGAGGTAACTTATGAGACCGGATTGGCTGATATAAGGTTCAGTAGCGGACCGGGAGGTCGTTGGGAAGTAACTAGCTGGAAAGAAGTTGAATAAGAACCCCGATTCCTTAATAAAAAAAGTATTTATTTTTGGCCTCAAAAGCCATTTTTGTTTGGTACCGTTTTAATAATAACTTTTGGAATTCCCGTATTAATTTCTCATATAAAAATCACAAGAAGAAACCTAGAGATAGAAAAACTCCTAACAGGGTGATATAATAAAAGTGAATAAACAATGTTTGAATTTTTAACCTTAAAACCAGAATCTTTCGGATTAGATATTTCCGACCTGTCTTTAAAAATTGTTAAACTTAAGAAAAAAGGTAAATTTTTGAAATTGGCCTCTTACGGTAAGCAGGAAATTAAACCGGGGATAATTGAGGGAGGAGAGATTAAGGACGAAGAATCTTTGGTAAAGGTTATCAAGGAAAGTTTAAACAAAATAAAAGGTGAAAAGTTAAGAACAAATTATGTAATAGCTTCTCTCCCGGAAAAAAAAGCCTTTGTGGAGGTTATTCAAATGCCAAAAATGAAGGAGGAAGAGTTGAAAGAGGCTGTTTCTTTTGAGGCAGAAAACCATATTCCCCTGCCGATTGAAGATGTTTATCTAGACTTTCAGGTTGTTCAACCGTTTTATAACCATCTTGACCATCTCGATATTTTAATCGCCGCCTTACCTAAAAGAATCATTGATCCCTATATCGCTTGTTTTAAAAAAGCCGGTCTTTGTCCCCGTGCCCTAGAGGTTGAATCATTATCTATTGCCCGGGCTTTGGTAAAAAATGAAGTTAGCCCCCATCCGATCTTATTGATTGATTTTGGCGCTACTAAAACAAACTTAATGGTCTTTTCAGGCCATTCTTTGATGTTCACTCATTCGGCTTCTATTTCTTCAAGAGATTTTACAAAAGCTATTGCTCAAGAATTTGATATTACCTTTGAGGAAGCCGAAGAATTGAAAATAAGATTCGGATTAGAGAAGGAATATCGGCTAAAAATTAAAGACGGAACAGAAAAAGAAATAATTTCAGGCAGAGTTTTAAGGGTTTTGGACCCCCTTTTAAATAACCTGGCTGGGGAAATTAAGAAAGCCGTTGATTATTATCAAACTCACATTTTCCACGAACATTTGCCGCCAAACAATAGAGGAGTGGAAAAAGTTTTGCTCTCTGGCGGAGGGGCCAGTCTCAAGAGGTTGCCAGACTTCCTTACCTCGGCCTTAAAAATGCCGGTGGAGTTTGGAAATCCCTGGGTAAATATTTTAAAAGCGCCGCTTAGAGAAATTCCAGAACTGTCATATGAAAAATCATTATCCTTCGCTACTGCCTTAGGGCTGGGGTTAAGGGGAATAAAAGAAAATTAGAAATATTTTTTAAAATATGATAAACCTTTTACCGCCGGAAGAAAAAACGGGACTTTTAGCCGAAGAGACAAAAAGACTGACCATAATTTTAGCCCTCGTTATTTTATTTTCAACCTTTTGTTTAATCATAGTCCTATCTTTTCTAAGAATATATCTTTGGATTCAAGTCGATGCTCAAAAAAACACACTTGAAGTGGCAAAAAATAAAGCTGAGGATCCCGAGATAAAGATTATGAAAGAAAAAATTGATCAGTATAATGAAAAAATTGCCAGGATAGATAATTTTTACGAACAGAAATCCGATGTGGGAGGAATTTTGGAAAAATTAATCCAAGCTACCCCCGAAGGTATATATTTTACAGAATTTGCTTATTCAAAAAATAGCTCCCAGATCATCATGGCCGGATTTTCTCCTTCGCACAGTTTACTGGAGAAATTTAAAGCTAATCTAGAGAAAGAAGGCTTTAAAGAAATATTTTTTCCTGACGTAAGTTGGATCGAACCTATTAACATAAATTTTTCAGGAGTTAAAATTTCTGTTGGTAAATGAAAATATCAGATAAAAAAATCTATATTCTTATAGCAATAGCCGGGTTTTTAATTTTGGTAACCATTTTTGTTTTTCTACGAGAAATTAAAAAGAGTTCCGAAGAATTAACTTCTCAAAAAAGCGAAATTAACCTTCTTCAGTTAAAAGAAAAGAACTTAGAAAACATTAAGGCCGGCTATAAAAATTATGAAGAAAACTTGGAAAAAATTAATAGTTTTTTTGTTGAGAAAGATTCATTATTCGAATTCACCGAGCTCTTAAGAAATTTTGCCTCAGACCCCAAAGTTACAATAAAGATTTCTTTAGCTAAGGAAAAAGCAGGGTCCGAGCCAGCCCGTTCCTTTAATATTTCTCTATCTGGCCCTTCTTTTAATATTTTTAAATTCATTGATAAGGTAGAGAATATTCAATATTTAGTTGAGATTAATAACTTGAATATGAGGAAAACCAGCCAAGAATTCTCAGACACTATTACCGCCAATTTAGAATTAACGGTTTTATCAAAATGAAGATAGGAAAGATAAAATTTAAAAAAATAGGAAATTTTCTTAGTAAACTCCCCCGATTTTTGGGAGAAAGGGCTTTTCTAACTTTTTTGGGATTTTTAATAATATTTTTAGCTTTTTCTGGTTACTTGTATTATAAATACATTTTTTTAGTTGAAAAAGCTGAACCCGAACCGACTGAAGCCACATCCCAGTTAAATGAAAAAAAATTCCAGAAAATTATGGAAATTTTCGAAGAAAAAAGAAAGAAATTTGAGGAAGCCGATAAAAAACAATATCCCGACCCGTTTAAAGGCGTAATCCCCGGAGAAGAAGCTCCCCTAGAAGGGATATCACCCCCAAAACCGTAAATAGTATTATAGTTTTAAACACATTATTTATTTAGCAGACATTGACCGGACAACCAATTTCGGTTAAGATACTAAGGTTAAAATATTATCTCTGTAACTCCGCACAATAAAAACGCCCCCATAGCTTAATTGGACCCCGCACTAAAATATGCCCCCGTAGCTCAATTGGATAGAGCAGTACCCTTCTAAGGTAAAGGTTGCATGTTCGAATCATGCCGGGGGCACAGTTGGAGGCGGGGTGAAATTCCTAGTGGGGCATTAAACTATTTGGGGCGAAATCTATCTTCGGGCATTTCGTGGTGGCTATGGTGTAATGGCAGCACAGCAATCTGTGGCATTGCTAGAGGCGGTTCGAGTCCGCTTAGCCACCCATCCTACGCCAAGGCTTCGGAATGGCAAGCCTGGCTCCCCCGCATCTTGCGGGGTTTTTGTTTTGACAAAGAAATAATCTTGTTATAGTGTGAAGTATTCATAGCACATTTTCCAATCGAAGGAGGGAACACAATGTCACGACCACAGATAGGCTCTGTGTGGTTTTATGGAGACTGCAAGATGGTCATTACTGGATGGTCGTCTCTTCGGGGCATTTCCATAACCATAAATCACAAAACCTCTCTCGTTCCTCTTTACGTTAGTATTTCGGAGGAACATTTCACAGAAATGGTGAAAAAAGGGTCTATAAGGAGACTTTCGGTATAATCCGACACAAAATATGAATTATATTAGCCTCTGGCTCTCGCCGAGGCCTTTTTATTTCTAAAACAGGTTCTCCTCCTTCGTCCTTCGACTAGCTCAGGACTTCGGACGGGCAGGTCCTCCTTCGTTAAAACTACGGACGGGCAAGCCCTCCTTCGTTAAAACTCCCTCCTTCACTAAAGTTACGGATGGGCAAGTCGGACGGGCAGGTAATCTCGTCCGCTAGACCCCAAAATAGTTATTAGTTTATAGTTTTGCGAACCAGTCGTGTTACTCCTTGTAATTGCTTTGCAATTAAGAGTTGTTAGTTAAATTCCGCCTCGCATAAGGGGCGGAATTTAACTAACCAGTCACTTCGTTTCTTGTAATTGCTTAGCAATTAAAGGTAGAATGAAAGAACTATGAATAAAGAAGTGGAGTTTAAAGATATTTTAGCTAGGATAAGAACAACCTTTAGATTAAGAGAGGGGATATTGATTTTATTTTTATTGTCCGTTATCTTTCTTAAAATAACAAACCTTCTCTTTTATACGGCTCAGGCTGATTGGATAGTTTTCGCCTTGGCAATCTGGATTATTACTAGCTTAATTTTTAGATTTTTAGTTAATAGACAGACCACTGCTTCTGGGATAAGTAATTTATACCTTTTCTATGACATATTGATCGAACTTCCCTTGCTGACCGTAATCGTTTATAGCACTGGTTTAATCGAATGGACCGGGATTTTTTATTTGTTCCCCATTGTTTTTACAAGTATAGTTTTTCCAAGAAGAAGGGCACTTTTGATTTACACGGCGGCCAGTATTTATTACATATTTGTAGTACTTTTGCCATCTTTTAATATGGTTTCTTTTAAATATTATTTTCTTTCAGAAATTAATCCCAGCGAGAAACAAAGCTATATTCTTACTACTATTTTTTTTACAACAGCTACTTTTTATTTAGTCGGGCTAGTCGCCAATCTTTTAACTGATTTACTAACAAAAAGAACTACAGAATTAGAAGAAATAAAAGAAAAACTAGAAGAAGAAAAAGCGGTTCTTGAAATAAAAGTTAAAGCTAGGACAAGAGACCTAGAAGAGTCGGCTATAATACTTGAGGAGAAGGTTAAGGAAAGGACAAAAGAAGTTGAAGAGAAAATGAAAGAGTTGGAAAAAATTAACAAGCTGGCAATCGGCAGAGAGTTAAAAATGATAGAATTAAAGAACCAGATCGAAGAATTAAAGGAAAAATTGGGGCAATAAAAAGACAAAGGAGCAAAATAATCTAAAAAGTTTTTAAAAATAAGGAAAAAGCTCTAAGGTGACTTAAAGAAGAGTAATCGAGGTTCTAACACCCGTCTTGCTGAATCAATACAAGGCAGGTCGTCCCACTAGGGGAGCTAACAAAAATCGCCGATGAGGCGGTTTTTTAATATTCACCCGAGATTTTTTATCTCGGGATTTTAATCTTTTATGCTATGCTAAAAAGGGTCGATAAATTTCTTATATCTATAAGACCATGAAAAATAAATCAATCGCCAAAACATGGCATCAAAAGCACCTTGAGGCCTTGACGTTTAGTCAGCGTATCGCTGATAAAACAGCCAACACTATTGGGTCTTGGTCATTTATTATTATCCAAAGTATTCTAGTTACTATTTGGATAACGGTTAATTTGGTCGCATTTATCCATCGTTGGGATCCTTATCCTTTTGTTTTGCTTAACCTACTTTTTTCTGTTCAAGCAGCCTACGCCGCCCCAATAATTATGATGTCACAAAACCGACAGAACGAGCGTGACCGTCACCAAGCCGCCGAAGATTATGAGACCAATGTTAAGGCCAAAGAAGAGATCGAGGAATTACAGCGTACATTGTCCCGAATTGAAAATGAAAAATTAAATAAGATTTTAGACTTGTTACAGGAAACGAAGTAGAGGAGATAATACTAACTTCTAATTTTATCCAGTTAGGGGGGGCTAACAAAAATCGCCGAGAAGGATATCTTTTAGTTAAAGCATGCACCAAAAATCTCTTATTTTGTGTATTAATAAGAATAAAGGTCAAATAGATTTTAGAAATAAATATAGAATTTATGCTAAGTAAGATTAAAAAAGGAAAAATACTTAAAAAAGGAATGGTTGTTACTAAAAAGGAGCATGAGAGATGACACAAAAATCAGGGTGGTTGCGGGAATTCAAAAGAGCACGATACCTGTATGAAGAAATGGGGTATTACAATAGCAAAGGAAAAAAAAGTAAATTGTAAAGGCTAATCATGGCGGTTGTTGAGGTAACCACCCTTTTTGTTTCAAAAAAAGGTTCTCCTTCTTCGTCCTTCGGCCAACTCATGACTACGGACGGACAAGTAATCTCATCCACTAGACCCCATAGGATCCCGTCGATACGGGGCCTACGGGGCACGCGACCCATCGAAAAAATCGCCAACTTCAGGATTTTCAATATATTTTACCCATTTCAAGGTTTTAAAATCGTCCGCTAGAACGAATAAATTTCTACCCCGCGTTTTTTAATAAAATTGTGTTTTATGGTATATTATTTATAAAGGTCGTTTGCTTCATGAAATAAAAGCTCTAATTTAATAATTATGGAAGAAAAGGCGCAAGGCTCCAGAAAAAATACGGGGATGGCTGTCGTGGCCTACATTATCTTTTTTATACCTCTTCTTACAGATGCGAAAAACGATCCTTTTGTAAAATATCATGTTAAGCAGGGCTTAGTTTTGTTTATTGGATATATCGTTACAATGATCGTTGGGATGATTCCTGTTATCGGCTGGATTATTTCTCCGTTGTTGGGTATCTTCCTGTTTGTTCTATTTATCATTGGTATAATGAATGCGGTTAACGGAAAAGAAACACCACTTCCTGTATTGGGCAGTTTCGCGGAAAATTTTAAGTTCTAATTTTCTTAAACAAAAATCCTATAAAAAAGCCGCTTAGTTTATAGCACAGGTTTTGTTTATCTTAACTGGGTTCTCCTCCTTCGTTGAAACTTCGGACGGACAAGCCCTCCTTCACTTCCTCCTTTGCTAAAGCTACGGATGGACAAGAAAGTTTCTGACGGGCAGGTAATCTCGTCCGCTAGTATTAATAAAAAAACAGCTTAATGGCTGTTTTTGATTTGCAGAGGGATAATTCTATTTTTTTTCCTCTAGTTTTATTTTTAAATGTATTTCTTTACCCTCTCTTAAAATTTTTAATTCAATTTCATCTCCGATTTTATGTTTCTGGAGGATGTCGGAGAGAGGATTTTCAGTGGTGATTTTTTCACCAGCCATCTCCAGAATTATATCGTATTCTTTAAATCCGGACTTTTCTGCGGCTGATCCCTTCACTACCGGCGATTCGCCCAAAGTCTCCCGCATAATAAAAGCTCCGTAATCAACCGGCAGCTTGTTTTTTTCAGCAATTTCTTTATTTAAAATAATATATTTTAACCCAAGGAAGGGAATCCTGATTTTTCCATATTTTTTAACTTCTTCCAGATCTTTTTTGGCATAATCAATTGGGATAGCAAAACCGATATTTTGTGCTCCCATAACCATAGCTGTATTAATACCAATAACTTTGCCCTCAATATCTACCAAAGGACCCCCTGAATTCCCGGGATTAATTGCGGCATCTGTCTGGATTAAACCGCGCAATCTTTCAGCTTTTGAATCAAAGCCGCCAAAAGCAGTAATAAATCTGCTTAGTCCAGACACAATGCCAGAACTTATTGTATCTTGAAATTCACCCAGGGCATTGCCGACAGCAATTACGGTTTGGCCAAGCTCAAGCTGGCTGGAATCGCCAAGCTCCAAAAGGGGAAGATTTTTAACATCTATTTTTAAAATAGCAATATCATTTATTGGGTCGCGGGCTAAAACCTTGGCTGGATATTTTTTGGTGGGTTCCAGAAAAACCATATATTCAGCTTCAGGTTCAGAAACCACGTGGTTGCTGGTCAAGATTGTGCCGTCGGAAGAAATGATAAAACCTGACCCGCCGCCAATTTTTACTTTTTCTTTCTTTCCTTTCTGGGTTTTCGGAACAATTACTCCACCGCCAAAAGGCAAAAGAAAAAAGCCCTCAATTTTGGGTAGATCTTTAGAGATGACAATAGTGATTACCGCCGGACAGACCCTTTTTGCTATATCTATTATTGGAGATTTTTCTGGCATACCCCGTAGGAAATAAAATATTTTCAGTTGTTATTATATACAGACCTTTAAATATTATGTAATCCGGAGCCCTGCAGGTAACTCGGGATTTTTAGTAGAAAATATTTTAGCCATTCTTGTCTTCCACGAAAATCCCTTTGGTTTCCTACGGGGCATACCCCGTTAAAAATTATTAGAAGTTACTTAATAGACTTTTTATCCTCGCCCCCTTAGAAAAAAATCTTTCTAGCGGGGCATATATTTTATTTTAACATAAAATAAAGCTTGTCAAAAGAATTTTATCCTGATATTATGTTTTATAGTTCAATCCGCCCCCATAGTTCAACGGATAGAACCCCAGCACCAATACCTCCCCGTAGTTCAACGGACAGAACGGGAGACTCCTAAGCTCCTGATGGAGGTTCGATTCCTCCCGGGGAGACAAAGAGATATGGTGCGGGGCAGGCAAGAGACTTTTACCCCACACCGAGCTTCGCTCTGGTGTTGGGGCCTAAGCTCTAGATCCAGGTTCGATTCCTGGCGGGGGCACAGGAAGTCTGTTCTTTCCCAATCTATAATAGAACACGAAAAGGAGGGGAAAAGAGTTGAAGAAGCTGAGACGCAGAATCATATCCGTTATGTCCTTGATCGCCCTAAGTACAAACTGGATAATCCTCTATTTGTTAGGATTTCTTCTGGGTTGCCTATATTGTTTCCATAGGATAACCAGGACAATCCAGATAGAGGGTCTTGAGAAAATTAAGCCCAGTAAAAGAGGAGTGATCCTAATCGGAAACCATCCTTCGCTATTTATCACCGGACTATCTCTATTCTTTTTATTTCCAATCTTTCTTGTAAAGCCTTGGCTTATTCCCCGGGTCACGCCAAAACATGAGTGGTTCTATAAATGGTGGTATATCCTTTTTAAAGTAATATCTATTCCGGTTAATAATCCAAGTAAAGGAAGTGAATTTAAGCGAGCAGTATCCGCCTCAAGGTTTATTAAAACTCTTGAGAAGGGACGCATAATTATTATTTTCCCAGAGGGTACAAGGACTTTCAAGGCAAAAGAATCTGGAAATGTTATTTATAGTGAAAACGGACAAATGGTGGGCGTACTAGAAGGGGGAGCGGCATTAATCGCTATAGCTTCTGGAGCCGCTATTGTTCCTTTCTGGTCCGACGAAAAATATCGGAGATTACCAATGCCCTGGAGTTTTCCAATAAAGATCAAGATTGGCGACCCCTTGTTTTTTGGAAGAGAAATCTCTCCAGAAGATGCTACTCATCAACTT
>Ga0315295_10005588_pt1 | contig 10720 bp, 12 predicted proteins | sample YL17G14_0_MG_FD_204453 | JGI IMG/M metagenome (GOLD analysis project Ga0315295, IMG submission 204453) | Sediment microbial communities from Yellowstone Lake, YNP, Wyoming, USA - YL17G14_0 | ecosystem: Environmental > Aquatic > Freshwater > Lake > Sediment | place: USA: Wyoming | collected...
CAAGTGGGCGATTGCACGCTGCTTTCCCAGCATCGACGCTTGGTTGACTCCCCTCCCCGTTCCGCCAGGCTCCGGGTTCTTCCGGCGCCTTCCGCCCGGTTCCGGCCAAGAAATGGCGCCAGAATGACGCTGGCCTTCGGCCCCGAGCCCTTCTCTCCATCACGCCTTACGGACGGTGTTTTCGCCACCCACAGGCTTGGCGCGTCGAGCGATCTCCTATTCTAAGCCCCCTGCCTTGTTCGGTCTCGCACGCGATAAGACACACGAACCGTGAATTGGCGAGCCCCACCTACCGCCGCGCGCCCACGAGTTGCTGGATGCGCTGGTGAGACACCCCGAGAAGGTCCGCCGCGTCGCGCACGGACAAGCCCACCTTCCGGGTGAGCACCTTGGCCGCCTCGGCCGTCGTCTTCATGGTCTCGTCCTGGACCTGCTCGAGCTGGGCGCGAGCCGAGGTTGCGTGGTCCACCACCCGGCGCACGGCCGCGGGCAGCTTCACCTTGTCCACCAACTCCGCCCGCTCAGCCGCGGCGTCACCGACGGCCAGGGCGAGCGCCTCGCGCACCCGGCGACGGGCGTCTGCCACGCTTCGCCCGTCGCTGTTCACGCCGGCCACGCCCTGCAGCTCGGCGATCCACCACCCGCCCTCGTCCCGCTCGTAGGTAACTACGTACTTCGCCATGACGCCTCTCCTATCGGCCCCTGAGCCAGCCGTCTCCAAGGCACGGGGCGAGTTGCCGCTCAATTGAGCGGAGCGTGCCGGCCGGGATGTCGCGGGCGCCATGGTCGGGGACCGTGGCGAAGCAGGCGCCTGCACGAACGCGGACGTGAGAGCCCTTCTGTCGGACGACCTCGCCACCGAGGCCTGCCACCCGCAGAAGGACTTGCCGTGCGTTCACGGAAACATGATGTCTAATCGCTAGGCGCTCGTCAAGCGCATTAGTCGCTCAAAGCAGCCTGTGCCCATCCAAGGCCCCGTCGGCACTGGAACCAATGACGATCTGGCCCGGAGCCTGTGCCTCGAGAACTCCGTCCGCATCGGAATCATTGACGATTCCTCCCGGGGCCTGGATCCTCCCCGGCTTGATGCTCCGCCTCCTCGTGGCCCTGCTGCCGACGCTCTTCTCGGCCATGCGTTCTCGACGCCATCTGGTGATCGAGAACCTGGCCCTCCGCCAACAGCTCGCCACCCTGACCGGTCGGCGACATCCGGACATCCGGCCGGCGGACCGGGTCTTCTGGGTTCTGCTGCGTCGATCTTGGAGCCAATGGGCCCAGGCCCTCGCCATCGTGGAGCCGGACACCGTCGTGGGCTGGCACCGCGCCGGGTTCCGCATCTACTGGAACTGGCTGTCCCGACGAGGAAAGCGCTCCGGGCGCCGGCTCCTGCCTCTCGAGGTCCGCTCCCTCATCCGGAGGATGGCATTCGAGAACCCCTGGGGCGCTCCCCGCATCCACGGAGAGTTGCTGTGCCTTGGCTTCGACGTCTCCGAGCGCAGCGTCTCCCGATACCTGCGGTCCTTGCCCCGCGCACCGAGGGCCAACGCCACCTGGATGACGTTCCTCCGGAACCATCGAGACGGCATCGCCGCGATGGACTTCTTCACGGTCCCCACCGCGATGTTCCGCGTCCTTCATGTGTTTCTCGTCATCCGTCACGGACGGCGCGACGTGGTCCGTTGCTCCGTCACCACGAGTCCAACCGCTGCCTGGGTCGCGCAGCAACTTCGCGAGGCCTTTCCCTTCGAGTCGGCACCGCGCTTCCTGATCTTCGATCGCGGCGCCATCTTCTCGGCCGGGCTGACGGCCACGATCCGGTCGATGCTCATGGAGCCAACGCGCACCAGCTACCGGAGCCCCTGGCAAAACGGGGTCGCGGAGAGGTTTGTCGGAACCGTCCGCCAAGAGCTTCTCGACCACGTCATCGTCCTCAACGAGCGCCACCTGCGGCAGCTGATCGAGTCGTTCGTCGCCTACTACAACGCAGACCGAACGCATCTCGGGGTAGGCAAGGACTCACCGCTCGGGCGTCCTGTCGAGCAGCGTCCCGGCGCGACATCCAACGTCGTCAGCCTCCCACGGGTCGGCGGCCTGCATCACCGCTACGCCTGGCGCCAGGCGGCGTAGACGGGGGCCCGAGGTTCCCCGCGGCCACGCCGCCGGTAGCATCGGTGGAAGGGGATCGTGTGCTCGCTGGCCGAAGGTGACGTCCATTCTCGCGTCTGGCGCCACGATCCAGGCCCCGTTACCGTCGGCAGCACCCTGCCCCACCCCGCTTCAAGCGCCGTTCTGTTCACGGATCGTGTTTTGGCGAACCACAGGACGCCGAAGGGCGGTCGGACACGCGAGGTGCCTCTATCCAACGAGGCCATCGCGACCCTGAAGGCGCACCGCCACCTGAAGGGCGACTATGTCTTCTGCGAGACCAACGGGAAGCGGCTCACCCACAGCCGGGTGAAGAGCGTCGTCCCGTCCACCTGCAAGAAGGCCGGTCTCGCGAAGCGAGTCACGACCCACGAACTGCGCCACACGTTCGCATCGCACCTCGTGATGCGCGGCGTGACCCTCAAGGCTGTCCAGGAGCTGCTCGGCCACGCAACCATCGACATGACGATGCGGTACGCGCACCTCTCGCCGGACGTGAAGAGGGACGCGGTCCAGTTGCTGGACCTGGTGCAGGCACCCGCTGGAAAGTCCCCCGCCGTGGAGCAGGCGTGGAGCAAGGGAGGCTAGAAAGAAAAACCCCCTGACGAATCAGGGGGTTAATGGAGCGGGAAAAGGGATTTGAACCCTCGACCCTCGCCTTGGCAAGGCGATGCTCTACCGCTGAGCTATTCCCGCAAATCTCGGAGCGAGGCGCGAGTTTATAGGGCTACCCCCTCGGGAGTGTCAAGGCCCTTGCCCCCCTCCTGTAGGGCCCTCCGCCGCCTCTTTCGAGCCCCTCTCCTCCGGCACGTAGACCGCCGCGAAGAAGTCGCGGATGTACACCCAGGCCGACCAGAGCGAGAAGGCCAGCGACAGGTAGAGGAGCCAGGTCCCCACCACGTTGGCGTCCACGTCCACCTCGAAGGCCAGGAAGTCCACCCGATACTTGTAGTGAAGGAGGAGGAAGGAGATGGCGGCGATCTGGATGCTCTGCTTGTACTTCCCCTCCTGGCCGGCGGCGATGACGATCCCCTCGCTCATCGCCATGGTGCGGAGCCCGGTCACGGTGAACTCGCGGGCCAGGATCAGGATCACGAGCCACGCCGGCACCCGCCCGAGGTGCACGAGCATGATGAGCACCGACATCAGGATGAGCTTGTCGGCGAGCGGGTCGAGGAACTTGCCGATCACGGTGACCGTGCCGGTTCGGCGCGCCACCCAGCCGTCGAGGAAATCGGTGGCGCCTGTCACCGCGAAGAGGCCGGCGGCGACGAAGCTGTTCACCCGCCCCTCGTAGTAGGTGAAGGCGAGGATGACCGGGATCATCGCGATGCGGGCCGCGGTGATCCCGTTGGGCGCGTTGAGGAGGTCGCGGCGGAGGGAACCCACCCGCGCCTCACTCCACCGTCGAGGCGTCGGGGTCCACGAAGACGCGCCCGTCGCCGTTCAGCTCCACCATGATCGGCGCCCCCGGCGGCGGCGCTGCGTCCGGAGGAACCCCCTCGGCCGCGAGCAGCCCGATGCGCGGCGTCACCGCGCCGGTCCAGCCGACCAGCGCCTGGGGCGGCACGCGCAGCGGTTCGCCCCCGGAGATCTCGATGGCCACCGGAGCCGCCACGGTGCGGATCAGCATGCGCCCGCGGCCGCGGAGGTGAACCAGGTCGAGGTCGCGGGAGTGGCGCGAGGGCACGCGGCCGTTCTCGAAGACCACCGCCTCCTCGAGCGCGAAGACCGCCTCCTCCCGGAAGTAGCCGGCGTCTCCGGCGAGGTCGATCACCGTGAAGACCCAGCCCCCGGTGCGGAAGAAGAGCGCGCCCTCCCCGGCCACGCGGTTCATGCGCTCCCGCCCGGTTCCGAAGGGCTTCTCGGTGAGCTTGCCGCGAAAGCGCTTCACCTCCGGTCGCGCCGTGACCGCGCCGCGCACGGCGAAGAGCCCGTCGAGTCGGCAGACCAGCTCACCGCGCACCGCCACGTGAAGGATGCCGCCCTCGATCGCGAAGACCTCCGGCGGCGGCCGGACCGTGCGCTGCTCCGCGAACGCGCCCAGGCCCCCTGGCGACGCCGGCGCGCCCGTCGTCGGCGGCCCGGACGTCGACTGCCCGGCCGTCGGCCTGGGCCCGGGCTCGACCGCCGGCCTGGACCCGGCCATCGGCTCGGGAGGCGCGCGCTCCTCGCGATCGGCGATCATGGCCTCGCAGCGGGCCACCATGCCGGGGCTCCCGGACTTCTCGAACCAGGGGCGGGCGCCCCGCGGATCGCCCGACTCGAGGAGCGCGAGGCCGAGGTATCCCATGGCGCGCTTGTGCTCCGGGTCGAGCTCCAGGGCGGTGGAGAACTGCTTCACCGCCTCGGGCTGCTTGCCCCCCTTCAGCCAGGCGAGCCCCAGGTTCACCCGGGCGGAGACCTCGTCCGGGTTCTCGTTCACGAGCCGCGCGTAGGCGGCGGCGGCCTCGTCGAAGAGGCCCGCCCGGTAGCAGGCCTGGCCGAGAAGCCCGAGCGACGTCCCGTCCTCGGGCAGGCGAGCCGAGGCGCGCCGCAGCGGCTCCTGCGCCCCCTCGGCGTCTCCGGTGGCGAGCCGATCCGAGGCCACCGCGAGGTGGTGCTGGAACTCCTCGTCGACCTGCGCGACCCCTTCACCCATCCCTGCGCTGGCCACGCATCACCCCTTGGCGTTCCGGCTCTTCAGCGTCTCGTAGATGGCGAGCACCTTGCGCACGTATTCTCGGGTCTCCTGGATGCTGGGGATACCGCCGGCGCGCCGGACCGCCTCCGGCCCCGCATTGTAGGCCGCCAGCGTCTTCGCGAGGTCGCCCTCGTACTGGTTGGCGAGGATGCGCAGGTAGCGGGCGCCTCCTTCGATGTTCTGCGACGGGCTCCACACGTCGCTCACGTACATCTCCTTGGCGGTCCCAGGCATGAGCTGCATGAGCCCGGCCGCGCCCTTGTGGGACACCGCCCTCGGGTTGAAGCCCGACTCGACCGCCATGACGGCGTGGAGGAGCTCCTCGGGGAGATTGTAGGCGCTGGCGGCCTTGCGGACGTGGTCGCGATAGGCGCTGGGGGAGAGCAGGATCGCCTTCACCTCGGCGGCCGTCGTCTCCTGGGAGGGCCCGCGCGAGACCGCGGGCCGGGACTCGCGCACCGTGATCCGCCTCGGCGTGGTCACGCAGCGGTCTCGCCCGGCGTTCCCGAGGACCCAGGTGCCGTCGGCGTCCTTGCAGCTGTAGGTGTCGTCGGCCCCCGCGGCGAGGGGCGACAGGACGATCGTCCCCAGGAGGAGCATGGCGGCGGCGCGGGACATGGGCGTTCCCGATGCTAACGCCCGGACGGCCGCCATGACAACTTCCGGCGACGATGCTAGGGATCGCGCCATGTCTCCAACCTCTCGCGAACACGTCGACTTCCTGGTCCTGGGCGGCGGGGTGGCCGGCCTCTCCTTCGCCCTCGAGGCGGTCCGGCACGGCAGCGTGCTCGTCCTGACCAAGCGCAACCGCCAGGAGGGCAACACCCAGTACGCCCAGGGCGGCGTGGCCGCGGTGCTCGGGCCCGACGACGAGCTGCCGCTCCACGTCGAGGACACGCTCGTCGCCGGCGCCGGGCTGTGCCACCGCGACGCCGTCGAGGTGACGGTCCGGGAGGCACCGGAACGGATCCGCTGGCTCATGTCACTCGGCGTCGAGTTCGACAAGGAGGCGCCGGACCGGCTCCACCTCACCCGCGAGGGCGGCCACTCGCGCCGCCGCGTGGCCCACGCCAAGGACACGACCGGCATGGAGATCGAGAAGCGCTTGCTCGCCGCCTGCGTGGCCGCCGGCATCCGCATCGAGGAGAACCAGGTCGCCATCGACCTCATCACCAGCGAGCGGGCGGGCGTGCCGGGGCCGAACCGGGCGCTGGGCGCCTACGTGATCGACCGCCCCACCGGCGACATCCGCACGCTGACCGCCGCGGTCACGCTGCTCGCCACCGGCGGCTCGGGCAAGGTCTACCTCTACACGTCCAATCCCGACGTGGCGACGGGCGACGGCGTGGCCATGGCCTACCGGGCCGGCGCGTCGGTGGCCAACATGGAGTTCTTCCAGTTCCACCCCACCTGCCTCTTCCACCCGGACGCGAAGAGCTTCCTCATCTCCGAGGCGCTGCGCGGCGAGGGGGGGATCCTGCGCAACAAGGCCGGCGAGGCCTTCATGATCCGCTACGACCCGCGCAAGGAGCTGGCGCCTCGCGACATCGTGGCCCGGTCGATCGACGCCGAGGTGAAGCGGCGCGGCGACGACTGCGCCTTCCTCGACATGACCCACCTGCCCAAGGGCTTCCTGCTCGACCACTTCCCGCACATCTACCAGACCTGCAAGGAGTTCGGGATCGACATGGCGGTCCAGCCCATCCCGGTGGTCCCCGCCGCTCACTACCAGTGTGGGGGCGTGGTCACCGACCTCCACGGCAGGACCGGCGTTCCCAACCTGCTCGCCGCCGGCGAGGTGGCCTGCACCGGGCTCCACGGCGCGAACCGGCTGGCCTCCAACTCGGTGCTGGAGGGGCTGGTCTTCGGCCGGCGGGCCGCGCAGGCCGCGGCCGAGCTGCTCTCCGAGAGGCGGGCGGCCCCTCCGGTGCCCGACTGGAACCCGGGCGACGCGCTCGCGCCCGACGAGGGCGTGGTGGTCGCCCAGAACTGGGACGAGCTGCGCCGGCTCATGTGGAACTACGTGGGCATCGTACGTTCGGTGAAGCGGCTGGAGCGGGCCCGGACCCGGCTGCGCATCCTCCGGTCGGAGATCCAGGAGTACTACTGGCGCTACCAGGTCGCGCCCGACCTGGTCGAGCTGCGCAACCTGGCCGACGTGGCGCTGCTCATCGTGCAGTCGGCGCTGCGGCGCGGCGAGTCGCGCGGCCTGCACTTCCTGCTCGATCACCCGGCGCCGGACGACCGGTTCCTGAAGGACACCGTGGTCCACCGCGGCGAGATGGAGGATCCGGCGCCCGATCAGCGGCGGACGGGCGCGTAGGCCAGGTCGAGCGTGCCCAGCGCGCCGGCGATGCGCAGCTGGAACGGCAGCTCGTCGAGCGGGGGCAACCCGGCGTACTTCGGGAAGCGGATCCGGTACACGGTCTCGAAGTCGGTGATGTACGGGTAGAGAATTTGAAGGGTCGGGTCGCGCTTCACCGTCGTGACCTTGGCCGGGAGCTCCTGCTCGCTGCCATTCACGACCAGCACGATCCGCCACGTCCCGCGGTCGGTGGCGAGGTCGTTGGCGCGCCGGTCGTCGGTGAAGAAGGCCAGAAGGAACTCCTCGCCCTGGGTCGACTCGGTCCGCTCCCTGGCGAGGAGCGCCTCCTTCTCGGCCGGCAGCATCCCCTTCCACTGGGCGAGCCGATCGACCCGGGCCGTCCGGACCGCCGGCGACTGGAAGGTGGCGGTGGCGAACGCCACGTCGTTGAGGACGTCGTAGAGCTTGGCGGTGCGCGTGGCCGCGTCTCGCGCCTCGGCCCAGGCCCCTTCCTTGGTGGAGGGATCGGGCGTGGAGGTGAGGTACTTGCAGGAGGGCAGCAGGAGCACGAGGAGCAGGAACCGCTTCATGAGGGGCACTATCCCAGAAAATCGCGGCGCGTGAAGAGCGACTCGACGGGGACCCCGAGCGCCTCGATGGCCTCCCGCCCGCCCTCCAGGCGATCGACGAGCGCGAAGCACCCCGCCACCACCAGCCCCTCGGCGCGGCAGCGCTCGATGGCCCTGGCGGCGCTCCCGCCGGTGGTGATGACGTCCTCCAGGACCGCCACGCGGCTCCCGTCGGGGATGGTCCTGCGCCCCTCGATCCACTGGCCGGTCCCGTGCCCCTTGGGCTCCTTGCGCACGATGAACGCGTCCACAGGCTCCCCGGCCAGGAAGCTCGCGAAGGCCACCGCGCTCGCCAGCGGGTCGGCCCCGAGGGTGAGCCCACCGGCGCCGCGCACCAGCGGGGGGAGCTTCCGGATGCGGTCGAAGAGCAGGCGACCCACCAGGACGTGCCCCTCGGCGGTGAGCGCGGTTCGCTTGCAGTCGATGTAGAAGTCGCTCTCCTTGCCGGAGGCGAGGATCACCTTGCGCCGCTCGAAGGAGAGCTCGCGAAGGAGCTCCAGCAGGCGAACGCGGTCTTCGGCGAGGCTCATGTCGTCTCCCCCTCCAGCATCGGCAGCAGGCGTGCGAGGTAGCGGAGCTGGGCGAGGACCAGCGTCCTCTCCTGGGGAGGGATGGCGCTCCAGCCCTCGCAGGCGGCCGCCAGGTCCTGGTTCAGCTCGTAGGCCCGGATGATCAGGTGGTGCGCGAGCGCGGTCGGGTCGCGACCGGCCGGGGCCGCCGGCTTCCGGGACGGAGCCGACGTCGCGGATGCCCCTGAGCCGCCGCGTCCAGCCGCCCTCCGGCGCGCCGCCGCGAGGACCGGCTCGGCCCAGGGAAGCGAGGCCCGGACCTGCGCGGCGATGGCGTCGAGATCGGCGGCCGTCCAGGGCTCCCCGAAGAGCGGCCCGGCCAGGGCCAGCGCCCAGGCGTCCTCGTCGGCGAGCGACGGGTGGACGCGGGCCAGCACCTGCTCCCGCTGCAGGAGCCGGAGCGCCTCCATGCGCCGGAACCCCGCCACCACCTGCCAGCGCCTCGCCGGCGCCTCCGCCGAGGCCGCGGGCAGGGGGCGCAGGTCCACCGGATCGAGCTGCCCGAGCCGCCCCATCGAGACCGCCAGCTCCGCGACGTCGCCCGGAGCACGGACCCGGAAGGTCGCGTCGGCGGCGATCTCCTCGAGAGGGACGTGCTCCACGGGCTACTTCTCGCCGGGATCCGCGCCGGAGGTGTCCACGGCGCCCTGGAACGACGCGCCGTCCACGATCACCACCCGGGGCGCGCGGATGTCGCCCACCACGCGGGAGTCGGCCTCCAGCCGCACCGTTCCGCCGGCGACCACGTCGGCCTCCAGCGCCCCGGCGGGCTCTACCGTGAGTGAACCGCCCAGGGAGACCTTCCCGCGCACCTTGCCCCGGACCACGAGGTCGCCGTCGCCGGCGATCTCGCCGTCGACGGAGGTGCCCGGTCCCACCACCGAGGGGGTTCCGGCCGCTGCGGCGCTGTCGTTGTCGGTCTTCGTGGCGTGCCTCCGTCCGGGCGCAGGATAGGAGGCGCGCGTCGCCCCGGTCAATGCTTCCCTGGGGCGCTCCGCCGGGAGATCCAGGCCACGGTGTCCCCGATGGGGGCTGCGCGCCCCCGCTCGTTGTAGATCTCGTGCTCGAAGCCGGCGTACTCGCGCAGCTCCTTGTCCTTCGAGGAGACGGCGGCGAAGAACTCGCTCGAGGCCGCCCCGTCGGCGATGCGATCGCCGGTCCCGAGCAGGAGGAGCAGGGGGCGGTCGAACCGGGCCATGTCCCTCCTCAGATCCGCCTGGGCCCGCCCCGACTCGGTGAACCAGCGCGGCGTGGTCTTGCGGAGGTAGAGCGGGTCGGCGTCGGTCCAGGCCTGCATCTCCGGGTCGCTCGTCAGGGTGGCCAGGTCGAGGCTGGCGTCCACCGGCAGGTGCGGGATGAGCTTCCCCACCAGCAGCGCGGTCCAGATCTTCACCTTGGGTGGATCGATGGCGAGGCGGAAGAAGGGGTCGGAGAGCACGAAGCCGGCCACGTCCTTGCCGCCGCGGATTCCCCAGTGGGCGGCCACGTGCCCTCCCTGGCTGTGGGCCACCACGAAGAGCTTCCGGCCGGCGGCGTCGGCCCGCACCCTGGCCGCGAAGGCGTCGAGGTCGGAGAGGTAGTCCTCGAAGCGGTCCACGTACCAGCGCCGACCGCCGGACCGCCCGTGGCCCCGGAAGTCGAGGAGCGCCACCTCGTGCCCCGCGGCGACGAGCGCGGCGGTGACGCCGGCGTACCGGCCGGCGTGGTCTCCGGCGCCGTGCAGGACCATCACCGTGGAGAGCGCCCTCGGCGGCGTGTATCGCTCCCAGTGGATGTCGGGGCCGGCGGCGGAGCGGACGAAGCCCTCGATGCGGAGCGCCTGGTCGGGCCGGGGAAAGGCGGGGACGGACACGGTCACCTCCGGGCCGGGCGGACGTCGCCACCCGGCAGGTCGCGAAGCTTCTTCTCGATCCCGGCTCGCTGGCCGGGCAGGTCGGCCTCGGCCCCCTCGTCGAGGGCCTGCAGGGCGCGGCGCCAGGCCTTGGTGGCGTCGGCCTCGCGCCCCGATCGCCGGTAGGCGTCCCCGAGGTGCTCGAGGATGGTGGGCTCGGGGCCGGCCAGGGCCTCGGCCCGCTCGAGCGTGGAGATGGCGCCGGGCACGTCGCCGCGCTGGAAGAGGATCCACCCCAGCGAGTCGAGGTAGGAGCCGTTGTCCGGCTCCAGCTCCACGGCGCGCCGGACGAGCCTCTCCGCCTCGTCGAGCCGCTCGCCCTTCTCGGCCCAGCTGTAGCCGACGAAGTTCATGGCCTCTGCGTCGTCGGGCGCGCCCTCCAGGATCGACTGCATGGTGCTCATGGCGCCCGCCCGGTCGCCGGCTCGCTCCTGGGCCACGCCGAGCGAGAAGCGGAGCCGTTCGGCCCGGGGCTGCGCGGCCAGCGCCTGGGTGAGC
>Ga0315295_10005590_pt1 | contig 10720 bp, 13 predicted proteins | sample YL17G14_0_MG_FD_204453 | JGI IMG/M metagenome (GOLD analysis project Ga0315295, IMG submission 204453) | Sediment microbial communities from Yellowstone Lake, YNP, Wyoming, USA - YL17G14_0 | ecosystem: Environmental > Aquatic > Freshwater > Lake > Sediment | place: USA: Wyoming | collected...
ATTGTTTGTTGTATCCCACAGAAAGGCACATGTCCAATTAAATGTGAAGACTGCTTCTTCCAATCTGGACGATCCTACTTAGAACCTCTAGACCAAAACCTACCAAATATGCCTGATGAACTCTTACCTGAGCAAATTCTAAGAGTCAATGATGGTAACGATAGTAATCACCAACGCGACCTGGTACTATCTTCTACAGAAAAATTCAAGGGTCGCAGGTTCTTTAATACATCAATTCCAAAAGCCTTTGATGAGCCTTGGGTACTAACGGTAAATCCTGCAGGGCTTACAGACTCTAATTTTCATAGACTAGACGAAACAAAAGTAAGCCATCTTATGTATGTACGCTTTAGAACTAACCTATGGAACCTAGAACTATTAGATAAATGCGTAGATCACTATTCCAAACTAAATGTTCGTATCGTATTGGTCTTTATGGCTTATTATACTCAGTCGTTACCACAAGAATTTCAAGCCTCTTATGAGTACCGGAAGAGGACATTGAACTCATATTGGTGTATAACACATGAAGCTTGGGCCAAAGTTATGGAAAGATATAAGGATAATCGATTTGTATCTTCTTGTTCTGGTGATGGTAGCATTAAATGTAAAGATTGTGGTATATGTATAAGAGAGTTTGATTACGTTGTTGCAAGAAAAAAATAGTTAAAGGAGAATCCTAGGTGACTGGTAATATTGCCCTCTTGCTAATGCAAATTAGGCAACTAACAGGAGGAATCTCCTGGAACGGGTGGTTATTTGGCTTGCTTCTAAGTACAATAGTTATTGTTGGAATCACTATTGGGGTATGGTTGTATCGAAGAGAAAAAGGAGATAAGTAATGTGTAATACAAACAGTGGTTTGAATCTATATCTATTATCTCAAGGGCAAAACAACGATTACGATACCTATGATAGCTGCGTAGTTGCTGCTAGAACAGAAGAAGAAGCTCGCCGAATACATCCGGACGGGGATAATCCAGAACTCTGGACAAAGCGATACCCAACTTGGGCATCGTGTCCAGAAAACGTAGCAGTTGAATTGATTGGAGTAGCAACAGACAGGATTTTTACAGGTGTAATTTGTGCTTCCTTCAATGCAGGGTAAGCCAAGGAGAAAAATAGTGAAAACTCTCAAATACGGTTTTACTGGCCTATTCTTGTTTGTGGCTGCATGTTGTACTGGACGCCCAAGTCCTGCATTTATTATTGAACCTTGGGATGTACAAATTAATGCCAGCTGTCTAAACCCGGAAAAGGATGTAAATAAAGAGTACCCAAAATATATGGCTAGAAAAATCTTTTTAGGAGAAGAAAACAGATTTACCTTTGACGATCTAGAGTGTTCTTATACAAAATATGTTGATTCAAGAACGGGTAAGACTACCATAGGTAGCTTGGCCTGTTCTCTAGTGAATAATCTTGTAGTAACAGTAGAAGTCTTTGGTACAACTCAACCAAGATGTGTTATAGGTAAAACTTCTATTTCTTCTACAGGTAAAAACAAGGAACTAGAAGTAAAGTATGATCTATATATTATTCCTCCGTGTGATTTTTCATCTCAGTGGGTAGAGAAGTAGTTTGAAGGAGAAAAAATGCCTATTTTGAGACTGGTATTGATTAGTTTTTTTATTACCAACTGTACACTTCCCGAGTCTTCCAACTCATCGCGCACTCAAGGAACAGAAAAGATTACCCCTTACTACTTACTAGAAGTTGTAAAACAAGCTGCCGAAATAGATTTGGGCTGTAATGAAGTAGGGGTTAATCTATTTGACAGAATAGATTCCATATGTGCAATTGGGTGCGGAAAACGTTTACGCTATTACCTTAGTACACAAAATCTTGGCCCTAACACAACACCTAGTACTTGGTGCATGTCAAACGAAACATCTAAACGGTGGTTTGATAAGAATTGTTATATTGTTCCATACGTTGTGTCACACGAAGCGCCTAAAAATTAAATAAAAAAGATTTATGTCTAAAGAAAACCCTATGCTCCAAACAGAACCCTGGACCTTCGCCGACATGGCGGTCGCGCAAGACTGGGAACTCGAGCAGGGGGACGAAGGCGCGTTGATTTGGACGGACTTAGGTCCTGAAATGGCGCGAATGGTTTGTGAGAATCCAGAAGTTCTTGAAACGCTTGCGGGTTTTGTTGTAGGGCCTAGGGCGGGGACGAGGGCGGGGGCGTGGGTGTGGGCGTGGGCGGGGACGAGGGCGGGGGCGGGGACTGAGGTAAGAATTGGAACGCAGGTGAGTTTTGTAGCGTGGGCGCGGGTAGGGGCGTGGTATGGTACGTATCTTTGTCATGGGCCACGTGCATGGGTAAAAAATAAGTATCTGTGATAGACGTGTCTGTGCTAGCTTCCGTGTCAAATCCTAGATTAAATTAGTTACAGGAGCGTGAAAAATGCGAATAGGTATTACAGAACAAGGAGATGGCGGGATATCTTATGACAAAGCAATGCAACGAGCGCAGTTACTAAAAACAGACGGGAATATTATTATAACTAAACATCCTTCTTGTTTACTGGATAAAGATATTCCAGATAATACTATTATACACTGTACAATAACGGGATTAGGTCCTGATTGTGTAGAAGGGGATGGAACATCAATTATTGAACCTAATGTTGAAGATATGGATAGCGCTATTGGTGCCTATGATATGTTATTAACTCGTTATGGACCAGAAAGGGTTGTTTTAAGAATCGACCCTATTTTTCCCATAGGAAATATGTATAAATTTGGTGAACAAGTTCTTGTTAGAACAAAGGAAGTTTTAGATAACTCCAGTAGCCTCTACGAAGGAGAACCACCTATTAAAATAGGTAGGGTAAGGATTTCTTTTCTTGATCTATACCCGCATGTTAAAAAAAGACTATCCGTTGTGAAGGAATTGGATGACCTGAGCAAACTTCCTATGCACGCATCACTAAGAATACGTCTTATGATTTTGGATAGACTACAAGCGAATATTCCGGATAACGAAATAGAGGTTTGTGGCGAGCCGGGTATGACGTGTGTTGGTTGTGTGTCCGAGCGCGATCTGAAAGCCATGGGCTTAGTTCCTGAAATACCACCCAAAGAAGCGAATATTCGCAGAGGTTGTCACTGTTTGGCTATGAAGACAGAACTGCTAAGTGGAAAGCATCCCTGTTCTTCTGGCTGTTTGTACTGCTACTGGAAAGATTTAGACTAATCTAACCAACAAAAGGTGGGCTTGGTGGAGGAGGAAGCGCGTTTTCTAGGGAGGGTGCTGCACTAAGTAACCTTTTGTAGGTTGTCCCATGATATTCAACATTATCAGGAAGTTCTCCCCAAACTAAGGTAGCTCTTGGACTAAAAGATCTATTTAAAATATCATCTTCAAAAAGAATATCAAACCCAGGCCATCTTTTTTCTAACGTAGTGTCATCTTCATCGTCTTCCATTGTTGTAACATCTTCTGCTATTGGCATTAGATAGTAAACGGCACGGATTCTATCTTCTGTAACTTCTTCTGTATATCTATATTGCTGGGCCATCTCCATTAGTAACGAGTCATTATCCCATTTACCAGTAATTAGATATTGTCGAATAGCTTCAGGAAGAGCTGGATTATCAACTACATTACTAAGTGGATCTCTAAATGTCCAAGCTTCTTCTGTTATGTAGGCGAAAGGGTGCCCAACTCCAGAAAAGTAGCTTGCAGAACCTTCTTGAAAGTCTATACCATCTAAAAAAGCTTGAATTGCCGAGTTAATTTCTTCATCAGTTGAGTTTTCATTTAGTTCTTTTTTTAGTTCATTTAAATGCACTTTTAAAGTTTCTAAAGTGTATTGTACTGCATCATAGTCTACTTTTTTTTCTAATCCTGACATGTCAAGAGCAACAATTACTGGATAATCTGTAGTATAATGTACCCCATTTTCCTCTTCTGTAAAGCTTTCAACAACGCGATTTAAAGCATAAAAAGAGGCATTTTCATAACTACTTGTAGTATGAAATCCTGGATATTTGCTAGTTCCAATATAGTCTATCTCATGTGAAGGAAGGTCTGGTTTTGGAACAAAAGGCATAGCCTGTCGTTTACAGGAGTCTTTTTCATATTCTTCTAAGATCTCTAATGTTTTTAGTAAGCTTCCCATTATTTTTGTATTTCCTAAATCTTTCAATACTTCTAAATCATATTTTCTCTTTAGGAAATCAACAACTTGTGGGTTAACCACTTCAAGTTCTAATTTAATATCAGGGTATGCTTCTTGTATGTTATGAAATTCTTGGATAGCAACATCAGTAAGTTCTGGTCCTAACAAAAAGCCTCTGTATAAACTATGAACAACGGTGTCAAAAGAGAAAGATTCTGGATCAGATCCTATAAACAAGGCAGATACTAATAACTTACCATCTTCACTATTTGTGTGAACATGGCCACAAAAAAATTCTTTGTTTGAAGAAATACGGATATCTGAAGAGTTAGCTAAAGCCCAAGGATCATTATTTATAAAACCTTCCCCTTCTAGAATTTCATCAGCAAACATTAGTTCTATAATAGGCTCTTCTCCTGCCTCTTTTCTGTACTCTTCCGGGTCAATCCAAAGCACGCCCGTATCTTTGCGCAGTTCTCCTGGTTGATGCCTGAGAACTTCCACCAGGTCTGCATTCCACTCTTCAACTTTGGTTGTGCTTGACAACTTATCCAGAACAACTTCTCCAAAGCCTCGTTGTACTCCTAGCAGATGATCTGCCATGGTCCCGTAATGATGCGCAACGGTTAGTCCGTATTGAAAAGCTACTATTTTTTCAGGAAGATTGGCGTTTTCAAATTCTTTTAGAGATTCATAACCTAATTTTATATCTTCTATATTTTCAACTAAAGCTTTTCCTCCGACTGTACCCGCTTCAGAAAAAGTATCTAGATAATATGCATAAGCTGTGTCTAGAAGGGAAGAATAGTTTTCTAAAATAACATCTTTAAACGTAGACAGAATCTCTTCTATTGATGGATACAGTTCTGATAACCACTCTTTTCCTGTCCAACCGCTTTTTAGCATATAGTCTATTAAGTTATTTTTAAGATTATTTTCTTCAATAATACGGGAAGCTGCTACATCGTCATATACATCTTCCTCTTCTACTAATTTTTTATATTCATTATATATTTTTTTATATTGTTTACTCTTTTTATTTTTTAAGCTTTCTAAGTATTCAGGACCCCATGTTTCCCCTAGATAGGTTTCATCCTCCTGTTCTAGCATTTTTCTATCCCCACCAAGGTATTTTACTATTATGTCATAAAAAACATCAAGTGGTACATTAAACCTATTATGTAATTCTGCAAGGTTGTCTGCAAGCTCTTCTTCTCCGTAGTCTAATTGCTCTAAATAGGTGTTTTTAAACCCTTCTTGGGAATGTAAATATAGCCAATTTTCATAGGTATTAAGCATTTCATCATAGGCAGGAGTTAGAACAGATTCTAATTCACCTCCTACTAACGCTTTGTAATTGTATATCCTATCAGGAAGATATCCCCCCAAAGCATCTTCTTCTGCCTTTAGCATCCCCAACTTATAAGTATATTCATATATTTTTTCTAGATCTCTGTTTTCTAATTCTGCTACTTTTTGCATACCTATAGTATGCACAGAAAGCTTTTAGTGCAATTAATAAAAGAAAAATTAATAAGGGGTTCTTTGCTAAAGGGTGGGTTAGAAAATGTTTTTAGGTTCTATCTTCTTGAAAACCAAAAGTGACTCTTTCTGGAGCATTTTCTAAAAGGATAGCACAATTGTTGCATAGATCTTTATCGCCTACTTTTGTTGTGGCTAAGCAAGTACATTTATATCCAATAGGGGTATTTCCTATTCTGTGCTTTTGATCTATATAGGCATCACACATTACAAATTCTATACCTAAAACAGTAGCTTTCATAGTACCCCCAAACAATCCTTTTTTACTTCCTCTGCTAAATAAGTAGATATTGTAATATAATAAGCTCCTTGTGCTGGTATAGAAGGTATTTTTAGTTTTTTTAGTTTAGAAAGCTGTGCTACATTGGTTAGTTCTTTAATTAAATCTACTTTATTGTTTGTTTCTCCTAGTATTTCTAAATAAGAAATAGTAGAAAAAAGTTTTGAATTAAAAATCTTTTTGTATTGTTCGTTTGTAAAAGAGCGGCATACAATTAGGCATAAGCTACTTAAATTTTCAAACCTATCAGTATCAAAAAAATAAAGGTCGTCTGCTTTTTTTATTGGTATGCGCAAGTCATTTACCTGTTTTGCCTTACTATTTTCTTCTGTACGGCTAGCAAGAACTATACCCCCCACGGAAAGGTCTAAAGTAACTTTACAAACATACTTTTCTAAGTTCGCTTTATTTAGTTCTGTTAAGTCATTTACAACAATGTTAAGTATTCCGTTTATAGTTCTAAACGATAAATATTCTAAATCCTTTTTAATGGTTTCTAGAATAGCTTCCCTTTCTTTTTGTAATTCTAAAAGTTTAGCAATTTCTAACTCTGCCGCGATTAAAAACCCTTGAGGATTTTGCTGTTCCTGCAAACAATCAGAAAGCACTTGTATACTTTCGGTGTCTTCAGGATTTTTTACACATACTTCTTTCAGTTGTTGAATTTTGTCTTCCACTAGATCCCCCTCAAAATTTCTTCTTTAATAGCGTCTCCATGACATTTTTTAGGGAAACACCAGCAAGCCAATACCAGCTTACCGTATTGTTTGTAAATTTCTACTAGGTGATAGAATTCTACTTTAATTTTACTTAGATATTCACTCCTATAGGCAAGATCCTCTGGAAGCAAGGCAGCTTGTAGATCCTTACGAAACAAATCTATGCAACGTTCCCTTCCAAACTTTTCTACACTATATGTATTTCCAAGTGGGCTAGGTCTACCAATGTAAACACTCCAGGGTTTACCAGCATCAGGATTCTTTTTTGTATGAACTACTGTGATCATAAATTATTCCCCTTTTGGCTTGTTTTTGTTGTATATTTTAGTATAAAATTTTCTTAGGCTATCCAAGCTTATTACCCTGTTACCCCGTTCTGCATCAGATAACCCACACCTTGCCTTTTTCCATGGCCCCTCGTTTAGAATCTGGTCTTTAAGCTCTTGTACAGTATGCTTACTATAGCCATTCATAACCGAGAGTATAGTATATTTTTGTTTGAAGTCAAGAACGCACATATCGCCATAGGGCCAAAAATCAAAATTATCCACACCCTTATGTTTTTCATATAGTTCACGTACTACTGGCCCATTTGCCCATGCTTCTATTGGCTCATGAAACAAAGGTACTCCATCCCAGACCAAAGACCAAGCTTGACAGTAATATAGAAACTTATGCAAATGAAAAGCAGGCAGCGGAGATTTACTGGACAAAATAAATTGAGCAACGTCATTAGCACTAACAATAGTTTGCATAAGTTTCCTTCTTTTAATTACCACAACATTACCTTTTTAAAGTATAGGGGTAAGAGTAATACTCTTACTATTTGAGTTACTTGAAGCCCCAGAAAGCACCTTAGCCATATATTTCAAATACCCAACGGTAGAACCTATGCTGTATACGTTGAATTTAAGTCTGAACGTTTGCGTTGAACTTGAGCTTTCTACGAAGGTATCTCTGCTAAAGGCGACTGTTACTGGAATAGCTTGAGAAACCGTCTGTAAATGATTTTCGTATACAGTTTCTATCACACTTACTACGGTGTCATAATTTGGGTTATATCTCGCAACGCTGAATCTTATTTGTCCGGAAATAGAGTATTTGCCACTTGTATTAGCAATATAATCTATCTGCACGACGGATGCGACACCAGAGGCTGGAACTGATACTTCCAGGAATGCTGTTTCTTCTGTAGACAAACCGCTTTTTTGTGCTACCAATTCAGTCAAGAAAGGTCCGTTGGGGGTACCAGAAACGAGTCGTGGCTTGGTTCCAGTTTGAGATATAGTCGCTGGGGATTGGAAAGAGTTTGCCAGAGCCCAGTTACCAAAGATTTCCGTTTTACCTTGTGAATCATCTTTGACAAAATTAGCTGAAGGCATTTCGTTAAATGCAATTCTTGTGCTCTGGACTCCTGGACCAATATAAATACCTTCTTGGCTTGCCGTGCTAAAGTAGTTGTTCAAGATACGAATATTCCTAACCAAGCTAGTGCTTGGTGGTTCGATACGAATATAATTAGTGTCTCTTCCAATACCCTCAAAGCGCGTTCCTTCAATAATAGTATACAGGCCACCGTCAAGAACAACGCTGTGTACAGCGTTATTTTCTATCCAACAACTATAAAAACCATTGTTATTACCCGGGCTTCCAAGCTTACTATTGGGTTGGTATTGGAAATAGACAGAAGCTATACCGTCTGCAGTTGCGTTGGAAAATCTACAACCGTAGAACTTATTTTCATTGCACGGGATACTACTGTCTCCTACAGGATGACCCTGAAACCTAAGATTTGTAGAGTTACCACTAATATTACAGTCAAAGAATCGTCCACCCGTTGTGCCGCTCAACAATAGCCCAGTTGCACCGGGACCAGTAAAGCCAGTCACCCGTACATGGTTAAAATGTCCTTGGATAGCCTTCTCAATACGCATACCTATCAAGCCAGGAGTAATACCACCATTGGCAATTGAAAAGTCTCTGATGGTTAACCCAAAATAATCGTGTGGGTTTTTACCGCGAATATAAATAGCTGGTCCTAAATTTCCTGTATAAAGAATAGAACCGTTCACTAATTCGAATGGAACTACTGTATCAGCGGCTCTGGCTGTCTCTACATTGATTGGAGTATCTACTTCATAGCGACAACCGGCAAGATCGACACGAGCATGATACCCCCCACGAATATTGATTGCAGCATTGATGGCTCTCTGTATGGCGTCGGTATAACCTTGGGAACTCCTCTTGCATGGATCTTGTGGTGCCGCTTTCGGGCCAAACCAACGCACATCTATTGGCCCTGCCCACTGACGCAACCATCGTCCCGTTGTGCTATGTGCAGATTGAATTACAAGACCACCATCATCTACTGCTGTAGCATTTGGATCCCAACAGAAGAAGCCGTTTCCACCATCACCAAGTACAAAATAGCCAAGTACTTCAACACAAACTGATAGTTCCGGGTACTCCTGTAAATCTTGAATAGTTTCCAAACGGGTGTTTGCAACTTCAAGGTAAAGAAGAGAAAGACTAATGCACGCTAACCCGCAGCGCTTCAATAAGTACATCAGTTACTCCTTAGTGTACTTTGTAAAACTACCTTTATCTACAACTTTACCTTCTGCTGATTGGTCAAGACCTCGTTGCAAACTAGCCATATTTCGTTCCTGCTCTAGAAATACAATATCTCTCTGTAAATCAGTAACTAACTTATGCATTGTATCAAGCTGCTGAGTAAGTTCTGAAATAGTTTTATTATCTTGACGAATAAGCTCATCAATTCTATCAAGTAACTTTTCATATTTTTCTGGTGTTAGTAACACAGAAAATACAACACCTTTTGAATCTAAAAGAAAAACAATATCTTCAGATACAATATCAACTAATTGTTTTTTAGCCATTACGCTACTCCTTACAAGGAGACAACTCTTCAACTACAAAATTGCTATTTATCTGGTTATGCACATTTCCCCCTTCTTTATCTTTAAAAACCTTTACAGAAAATTGAGCAACTATTATATAACACCCCTCTGGGGAAACACTTTTCATTCGCACTTTAGCTGTGAGAAATCCAACAAGAGGTCCTTCGCAAGACCAACTTTGCCAAGAATATTTTAGTTCCAAAATGTCTGGATTTTTATTTTTAATATATTCAGTTTCTATTTCACTTTGTAACCTATATTCATCAATTAGTGGCCCGCACGAAGTATCCAGTTCTACTGGAACAATTTCTACTTTTGTAGGGGCTACACATGAACAGCTAAGTAATACTAAAAAGATAACTTTTAACATTCCTCACCTCTTGGTTTAAGTTTTACACTTCTATACTTTGCATACAAACTGTGTTTTTCTGCACCACTACAAACTTCCACTAAATCACAGGCAAGAAGATACAAATTGCGACCCTTTCTAGAAGATACACAAGCCTTTTGCCAAAAACCCATTTTTAACTCTGCTGAAGACAACTCACAAACTCTATCAAAATTAGGTTGTTGTTTTGGAACAAAGCAACAAAAATCATTAAAAAGTACTTCTTGTTTTTTCTTTTTATCTAAAATAACAACATGAAAAGATTTAGTTAGGTATATTGAACAATATTCTACAGAATAGTCTGCATGTTCTTCCCTTGTATTAAGGTCCGGGTACATAGTATCAAAAAGATCATCTTTATACACGTTTATATTAGCTTTCTCTCCAGAAGCAGACAAGTGGTATGTTCCCACCACAAGTTGAATTTGATAAAGATCTACTAATTTATCCAATGTAAATTTTGGGATAGAATATACATTTTGTTCTATAGCTAAAGTATTTAAAGTTTTTCTAAGGTCTGAAAATCCCTGCTCTTCCGCTACATCAGCTACAACTTGTAGGTTTTCACTAAGTTTTTTATTAAAAGGTTTCAATTTGATCTTTCTCCGGTGCTCACCAGAGCAGTTTCCCACACCCCCGTCTTTATCCCAGCCCGCGCTCTCACCCCCGCCCTCGCCCCCGCCCTCGCCCCCACCAGCGCCCCCGCCCTTGCCCCCGCCCCCGCCCTTGCCCCCGCC
>Ga0315295_10005593_pt1 | contig 10715 bp, 11 predicted proteins | sample YL17G14_0_MG_FD_204453 | JGI IMG/M metagenome (GOLD analysis project Ga0315295, IMG submission 204453) | Sediment microbial communities from Yellowstone Lake, YNP, Wyoming, USA - YL17G14_0 | ecosystem: Environmental > Aquatic > Freshwater > Lake > Sediment | place: USA: Wyoming | collected...
TGTTCAGGTCGCCGAGGACGAGCCACGGCAGGCCGTCGCCGGTCCACTCGAGCAGGGCCTCGGCGCTGCGCATCCGTGCCGCCGCCGAGGCCCCGTCCCAGTGGACGTTCGCGACGGCGAACCCGCGTCCTGAGGCGCGGTCGCGGAACCACGCCAGCGTCGCGACTCGCGGCGGCGGGTCGCCCCAGGTGACCGAGCCGGGCACGTCTGGGGTGTCGGAGAACCAGCGCGTGACCCAGCGCTCGAGCGCGAGCCTGCGCATGTCGTACACGATCGCGCAGCGCTCGCCGCGCTCGCGCTCGTCGTTTCGGCCGGCGCCGCAGGCAGCGTATCCCGGCAGGCGGCGCAGCAGGTCGCGCTGCTGGAAGCCGTAGACCTCCTGCAGCCCGACGACGTCGGCGTGCAGGCGCGCGACGGCCTCGGCCGCCACTCGACGGCGCAGCGGCCACGAGTCCAGGCCGTCCCACGCTGTGCCCTTGCGAAGGTTGAACGTGGCGGCGCGCAGTCTCATCGCCGCAGAGTCTCTCACGTCACCCCCCGCGCCGTTTCTCACGCGGGTCCGGCGGGTAGCCCATCCTCACGACTACAGGAAGGACGATCATGACCGTCGAGCCACGACACGTTCACGAAAGCATCACTCCGCAACCGGTGATGGAGGGCGCCGGCGTGCGGCTCAAGCGCAGCATCGGCGGCTTCCAGCTCGACTACCTGGACCCTTTCCTGCTCCTCGACCACTTCGGTTCCGACGACCCGGCCGACTACCTCGCCGGCTTTCCCTGGCACCCGCACCGCGGCATCGAGACGGTGACGTACATGCTCGCCGGTGAGGTCGACCACCGCGACAGCATCGGTAACGCCGGCAGGATCGGGCCGGGCGACGTGCAGTGGATGACGGCCGGCGGCGGCATCATGCACGAGGAGATGCCGCAGGCCGGCGACGACGAGCGAATGGGCGGCTTCCAGCTCTGGGTGAACCTGCCCTCGGCCCGCAAGATGGACGCGCCGCGCTACCAGGACGTCCCGGCGGCGTCCATCCCCGCGGTGCGGCGCGCCGACGGGACGGTCGTCCGCGTCGTCGCGGGCTCCGTCGACGGCGTCGAGGGCCCGGTGCGAGAGATCGTCGCCGAGCCCGAGTACCTCGACGTCTCGCTGCCCGCGCGCGCGAGCTTCACGCAGGCGGTGCCGCGCGGACACTCGGCCTTCACCTACGTCTTCGAGGGCGAAGGTCGCTTCGGTGTGACGGGGAGGGGCCTCCGCCCGGCGGGCGGCGACCCTCGCGCCGAGGGTGGCGGCACTGCCGCCACGGCGCCGCGTCTCTTGCTCTTCGCCGACGGCGAGGAAGTGCGGGTCGAGACCGACGAGCAGCCGGCACGCTTCCTGCTCGTCTCGGGCAAGCCGCTCGGCGAGCCGATCGCCCGCTACGGGCCGTTCGTGATGACCACGCGGGCCGAGATCGAGCAGGCGCTGCGTGACCTGCGCGCCGACGAGTTCGTCTGGCGCGACGACGCCGAGTGGCTTCGCGCCCGGCGTGCCCCGGCCGGCTGAATCCCCGGGGCTGACCGGCTGAGCGGCCACGGCCCTGACCGCGTCGGCCTCTCGCCTGCTGAGGGGCCGGCAGACGTCGCCCGGGGCGTATCCTGTCCCTGATCTGCGTGCGGTCGCCAAGAGAACGACTTGGGACGGCGTCTAATGGGTGAACGGCAATCGGCGCAGGAGGGAGTGGGGGCCCTTGTGTCTGGTGACGGAGCCGGCCTAGGCGAGGTGTCGCCGAGCACTCTGCGTGCCGCGGCGGCTGGTCGTCATGAGGCCTTCGAGGCCATCGTGCGCGAGTACGACGAGCGGCTGAGAGCCTTCGCCTTCTCCCTGATGCGGGACAGGAACGCGATGGACGATGTGCTCCAGGATGTCTACGTCAAGGCGTACCGCGCACTCCCCGGGTTTCGCGGCGACAGTCGCCTCAGCACCTGGCTGCTGCGCATCACCTACACCACATGCATGTCGCGGCTGCGCCTCCCGCCGCCGGAGCTCCCGCTCGTGGACGACGGGACGGCGGACGAGGCCCCCTCGCCGGAGGAGCTCGTCGACCTCGTCCACCGCCGCGGCCAGCTCGCGGAGGCGCTCGCCGCGCTCCCTCCCGACCTTCGCGCCTGCGTGCTGCTGGTCCACCGCGAAGGGCTCTCCTATCGCGAAGCTGGGGACGTGCTGGGCGTCCGTCCCGGAACGGTCGGCTGGCGCTTGAGCGCCGCCCGCCGGCGGCTGCGCGAAGCCCTCGAGGAGGTGCGCACGTATGCGTGAAGAGCGGAATGCGGCGTTCGACCAGCTCCTGCGGGCCGAGACGCAGCCGCCCGAGCACAGGGGTAACTTCCACCCGCGGCTGGCCGAGGGCGTAGAAGCGGTCGATCGGGAGCGTCTGCGGCGTCGCTGGGGGCGACGGCACCTGCGGCCGCTGCTCATCGCGGCCGTCGCCGCGGCCGTCGCCCTGACCGTAGTCGCCCTGTTCGCGGGCGGGTCGTCGAGCGGGCCGGATGTGGTCGAGATGAAGGCGATCCAGAGGACCATCGCGCGCCTCTGGGTGGCTAAAGGAGAGGCCCTCGCCCCCCAGACCCAGGACTACGCGCGCTTCGAGACATCGCCGACGCTGCCCGAAGGGCTCAAGGACGAGATGGAAGCGGGCTGGCAGGCCGCGCTTCGCAGCCTGGGGACAGCCGAGTTCGTGGCCAAGGAGAACGAAGGCGGCGGGTCGGCGGTGTTCGCCAACGAGGGCAGTCGTCGCAACGGCGACGTGATCGTGCGCTGCGAGACCGAGGTGGTCGACGTCGCGTATCGCCGGACGCTGCCCGATGGGGACGTCGTCGTGTGGGCCGAGGTGTGGGCTGGGGAGATAGCGCGGCTGTACCAGTCCGGCACCGTCGGGGTGGGCGAGCCGCACACCGTGCGCGTGGACACGACGCCCACCTACCAGTATCAGCTGCGCGCGGTCGACGGCGGGTGGAGGATCGTGGCCGAGGCCCTCGTGTACTCATCGGAGGACATGAACGGCGACTACGGGCCCGACACCCCCCACTTCGTCGACTCCCAGCGCCTGGTCAGCGGCGACGAGGGCCTTGTGCTGGACTGAGTCCGCCGTCCCGTTCCGTGCAGGTGCGTGACCTCGTCCGCCCTCAGGCCTGACGGTGCACGGACAGCTGTTCGACCTCGGAGCGGCCGTCGTACGGCGTCAGGCGCCCGTGACGCAGGTCTTCTCGCATCGCGGCCCTGTCCTCCGCGGACGACGGGTGGTCACGCCGGTACTCGCCCGAATCGATGTAGTCCCAGAAGAGGACGAGGTCGTGCGACACCTTGTGCTCGAGGAGCTCAGTCGTCCCGGCGGGTTCGTCGTCGCCCGCGGTCACCGTCACGCTGACACGGGTGCGGCCGCCGCCGAGGTCTTCGAAGCCCGCGTGCTCGGCGCCCGCCGGATCGACGCAGGTGAGCTCGTCGCAGGCCAGTCGCAGGCGGCCGACGAGCACGGAGTCGATGAACCTGGTCCACGCCGCCGCGACCTCGGCGCGCGCGGCAGGGACCTCGATCGACTTGTTGATGGTCGCCACGGTGCCTCCTCTCAAGAGATACCGGATACGTCTTGTCCGAAAGCTACCCGTGGGCAGTGAAGGGTAACCGTCGCCGCGGCGCCGCGGGGTATCCTCTCCGCCGACGCAGGAGGGAGGCCGCGTGAAGTCGCACACCGTGTACAGGACGTTCCGCACGGACGAGCGGCGCGCGTTCGTGCGCATCACCGAGGACGTGCAGCGTGCCGTCGACGAGGCCGGCATCGCCGAGGGCATGGCCCTTGTGTCGGCGATGCACATCACGGCCGGCGTGTGGGTGAACGACGACGAGCCGGGCATCCAGGCCGACGCGCTGGAGTGGCTCGACAAGCTGACGCCGCCGACGTGGCGGCGCCCGGCGAACGACGTCGCCCGGGCGCTGCTGCCCGACGGCGGCGACTACCGCCACCACCGCGGCGGCGAGGACAACGGCGACGCCCACCTCAAGAACCTGCTCGTGCACCACCAGGTGATCGTCCCCGTCACGAACGGGCGCCTCGATCTGGGCCCGTGGCAGGCCGTGTTCTACTGCGAGTTCGACGGAGGACGAAGCAAGCGCCTGATCATCAAGGTGCTGGGCGAGTAACCGGGTCGACCTCGGGCTGTCTGCATCCAGACGGCGGGCGGTAAGATGGCCGCGTGATGGACGACCCCCAAGACAAGGGCTTGCCCGCTGCCGAAGAGCGCGACGCGTCCTCGACCGCGGACAAGAGCATCCGCGCCGTGAGGCGGTTCAACGACAGCTATGGCCTCGTCTTCGCGCTCATCCTGCTGGTGCTCCTCGTCACCGCCGTCGCCGGCGACGTCGAGTGGGGCGGCGCGCTCACGGTCGTCGTCCTCGCCGTCACCCTGATCGTGACCCTGCGGGCCTCAGAGGTGCGGCCCCGCACCGCCCGCATCGTCACCATCCTGGTCGGCATCGCCACCGTGCTGGCGATCGTCTCCACGGCCAGCGGCATCGAGGGGCGGGGCTACCGGCTGACGTCGCTCCTCGCGGCTGGGCTGGTGATCGGCGCTCCCGTCGCCATCCTGCATCGGCTCCGCAGGCACGTCGAGGTCACGATGCGCACCGTCATGGGCGCCCTCTGCATCTATCTGTTCATCGGGCTCTTCTTCGCCTTGGCCTACGGCGGCCTGTCGTCTCTCGACAACGACGCGTTCTTCGTCCAGACCGATGAGCCCACACAGGTCGACTTCATCTACTTCAGCTACGTGACCCAGGCGACCGTCGGGTATGGCGACCTCAGCGCGGCGACGGACGTCGGGCGCATGCTCGCGATCACGGAGGGGCTGCTGGGGCAGATCTACCTGGTGACCATCGTCGCGTTGCTGGTGAGCAATATCGGGCAGGAGCGGCCGGCGCGACGCCTGGCTCGTATGTCGTCCGAGGACGAAGTCGAGCCCGGCAGACCGGAGCCAGGCAGGGAGGGCAAGCCCTCCGGGGAGGCGCCGAGCGACCGCGCGGAGCTCGCCGATCGCGGTGGCTGAGAACGCCGCGCCGGGAGGCTCGGCGAAGCTGACGTACGTCGGGCACGGCACCGTGCTGACGGAGATCGGCGGCGTCCGCATCCTCACTGACCCGCTCCTCCGCCGTTACATGGGGCCGCTGCTGCGTCGCGGCCCCCTTCCGACGTCGGACATGACGACGGACCTGGACGGCATCCTCATCTCGCACCTGCACGTCGACCATCTCGACGTCAGGTCGATGCGCCTTCTCGACCGGCAGACGCCGGTGGTGATCCCCGAGCACGGTGTGAAGCTCATGCACCGCCTCGGGTTCGCCGACGTGCGCTCGCTTCAACCGGGAGAGGCCGCCGAGGTGAGCGGCGTCCGCGTCGAGGCGACCGTCGCCAACCCCGGCGGCAAGCGCTATCCGGTCACGCGCTCTGGGCACGCCCTGGGTTACCTGATCGGCGCCGGCCCGCGGATCTACTACGCCGGCGACACGGGTCTCTTCCTGGACATGGCCGACCTGGCGGGGCGTGTCGACGTCGCCCTCCTGCCGATCTCGGGCTGGGGGGTCACACTGCCGGACGACCACCTCAACCCCCTGACCGCCGCGAAGGCGCTCGTGGGCCTGCGGCCGAGCATCGCGATCCCGATCCACTACGGGGTCTACTACCCGCCGGGCATGCTCGCCCTCTGGCGCGGGCGCGACGTGCTGCCGCCGCGCGCCTTCGCGCGCTACGCGGCCAAGCTCGCGCCCGACGTCGAGGTGCGGGTGGTCCCGCCGGGCGAGAGCACGGTCATCGAAGCAGTCTGACGCCGGCGCGAGCCGGACCCCGCCGCACGCCCTGCTGCCTGCGCCGAGGGTTGCGATGCGGCCGTCCGGCCGATACTCACGGGTGAGATGCCCGCGTCGCCGCTCATCGCCGCCGCGATTTTCGCCGAGGGCAGGCGCCCACTCGTCTTCCTGCTCATCGGCTTTCTCTGCACGTTCGCCATCATCCGCTTCAACACGCGGGTCATGCGGGCGCAGAAGCGCTGGTGGTTCCGCCGCGGGCTTCGCCCCTCCGGCGTCCATCTGCACCACGCCGTGTTCGGCATCGTGGGCATGGTCGTCGCCGGCATCGTCACCTTCGCCTTCGACCCCGGGGGCGGCTGGTTCGCCTTCCTCGCCTTGGTCTTCGGCGCCGGCATGGCGCTGACCCTCGACGAGTTCGCCCTCGTCGTGCACCTCGAGGACGTCTACTGGGAGGAGGCGGGGCGCAAGTCGATCGACGCCGTCATCGTCGGGGTGACGTTCGTCGCCCTGCTCCTCACCAACCTCGTACCGCTGGGCATCGAGCAGGCGAGCGACCTGACCTTTCTCTCACGCTGGGTCGTGGTCGTGATCGTCGCCTTCAACGTCGGGTTCGTGGTCGTCTGCTACCTCAAGGGCAAGCTCTGGCTCGGGACGGTCGGCATCTTCGTGCCGTTCGTGGCCATCGTCGGCGCCTACCGGCTCGCCAAGCCGGGGTCGCCGTGGGCGCACAGCCGCTATGCGGGCGACCCCGGCAGGCTCGAACGAACTCGGCGGCGTGACGAGACCTTTCACCAGGTGTGGGCGCGGCGCAAGCACCGCCTCTGGGACCTCATCGGCGGCAAGCCGCACCTGCGCCTGCCACACCAGCTCGAGCAGCGCCTGCACCGCCACGAGCACGACGCCGGACGCGACGGCGCCGGGCACGGGGTCGGCTGACCCCAAGCCCGGCGCCGTCTGCCGGGTCACTTCCGCGCTAGCCCTGCTTGCGCTCTTCCCTGACGCTCTTGAAGATGAAGAGCGGCAGCAGGAGTGCCGCCAGGACACCGCCCAGCCAGACGATGAGGGTCCCGACGACCCAGGCTGTGGCCCCGTTGATGGTGAGCCCATCCGAGATCAGGGTCGTGATGATCAGACCCACGAGCGTGCTCACCAGGGCGACGCCGCCTCTGAGCACCGGGGCATACTGGAGCGAGATCTTGAGGACCAGCGGGTCGAGGACGACCTCGATCAGGGTGAAGAGGATCACCACCCCCACGAAGGCGGCCGCGGTGACCGAGAACCCGTCGAGGAGCCACGCGGCGAGCGCCACGCCGACGGCGTTCGCCAACAGATGCAGGACGACGGACGCGAGGAATCTCAGCACGGCGTCCCTCCTTTCCCTTCACTCACGGCGTTTGCGCTTGTTCGGGACCTTGTACGCCGTCCGGCTCGGCCAACCTCCATACGGCCACCTCGTAGGCGGCGGCGAGCGCGAGGACGAGGAGGGTCAGCCACCAGCTCGACGTCGTGAAGAGCAGCGCCACGACGGCAGCGACCACTCCGGCCGCCCTGGCGCCGTCGTAGTGACGCCCTAGCCACGCGCGCATCGGCGACCGGCTGGCGACGAGCTCGCCGGTCGTCCCGGCCGCCGTGGCGGCGTAGCCGCGTGCGGCGACGAACCAGCTCCGCTTGCCGGCCAGATACGCCACCACCGACACGAGAGCGCCGGCCACGACCAGCCAGATCAGCATGCCGAGGAAGTTGTCGGTGGCCGACTGGATGAGGGCGCCGGCGACGCGGTGGCCGTCACGGTTGCTGATGCCCGCCACGACGGCGGCCTGAAGGCGCTCGACGGCGACCCGCGCGATGACGACGGCGACGAGCGTGCCCAGGCCGAGCTGGATGAGCGTCCTCAGGCGGGCGCGGGAGAAGAGCAGCGCCGAGGCGATGAGCAGGAGGGTCACGACGACGATGGCGATGACGGCCGCCTTGAAGATCCGCACCGCCTGCTGGGCCTGGGTGACCTGGTCGCCCTTGAAGAGGACCACCGTGCCGAAGTCCGCGGGCAGGGTCCGTCCGGTCGCGGCCTCGAGCTGCGCGCGCATCTCCTCGGCGGTGGCGTTGGGGTCGATCTGCGGGATGGTGATCCTGTCGCCCAGGGCGCCCGGGAGCGCCTCCTGGATGAGCTCCATCGCCTTGGCGACGAGCGGTACCAGGTTGAGCTGGACCTCGTCGCCGTTCAGCTGGATGTACGTGCTGTCGCCCTCGAGCACCGCGACGAGATGCTCGTGGGCGAAGCGGTTGAGCTTGAGCCAGAGGTCGTACGCCTCCGGCTGGTTCAGCCGTTTCTCCATGCGCTTCTGCACGAACCCACTTGCGGCGTCGGTGATCGTGGGGGCGAGGAACTGCGCGTTCGGGGGGAGGGCGTCGGTCACGCGCGTCTCGAGGTCCGTGGCCTCGACCGCCTTGTCGGTCAGGTAGACGCTGAGGTCGTGTGTGACCTGCGGGTCCTTGGCCACCGGTCCGACCGTCGCGACCCAGGTGTCCGTGTTGAAGAGGAGGCTGTGCGTCCACAGCGCCACCGCGCTGCCCAGCACCCCCACCGACGCGAGGACGACGAGCAGGAGGACCATCCAGCGCCGCAGGCGGGTGCCGGGGCCGGGGGTCGGGGGCGAGATCCAGGCGCGGAGGCGTCCGACGAAGCCCGTCTTCGCCTCCGTGGGCTGGTCCGCAGTCGGATTGTCCGTCTTGGGCTCGGCTGTCTGCTCTGGTCCGCTCATCTGTGCCCCCCAGGATGTGTGCCGTGGTCCAGGCCACAGCCTACCCCGTGGTCACAGCGTCGACACAAGGTCGGCGGGACGGCGACCGGCCGCCGGCTCGGTCAGCGCGGCGAGTGATGTCCCAGGGCGTCTCCGATGGCTGCGGCGAGGCGGGCGGCGCCTTCGGCAAGCGCAGCCTCGTCGTACAGGCTGAAGGCGAGGCGCACGTGGTCGTCCTCGCCGTCGGTCGAGAAGCGCCCGCCGGGGAGGAACGAGACTCCGTGTCGCTCGGCGTGCGGCAGCAGCGCCGTGGAGGTGAGTCCGGCAGGGAGGCCCAGCCAGAGGAAGTAGCCGCCGGCCGGCACGACGAAGTCGCAGCCGGCCGGCAGGTGAGCCCGAAGGGCGGCGGCGAGGGCGTCGCGGCGGGCGGCGTACGCGGAGCGCAGGGCGGCGACGTGGGTCTCGTAGTCGCCGCCGTCGAGCAGCGCCGCCGCCACCGTCGCCGCGAACTGGCTCGGGCACCCGCCGCTCTCGATCATGCCCGTGCCGGTGCAGCGCAGGCGAAGGTCCTCGCGGCCCGTCATCCAGCCCACGCGCAGCCCGGGGGTCAGCGACTTGGAGAACGTTCCCAGGCGGAGCACCGGAGCCTTGGGGTCGAGGCTCCAGAGCGAGGGCGGGGCCTCGCCCTCGTAGACGAGCTCGCGATAGACGTCGTCCTCGACGATCAGCAGGTCCTCGCGTTGGGCCAGCGCGACAAGCGCGGCCCGGCGCTCCACGCTCAGGCACGCGCCCGTCGGATTGTGAAAGGTCGGGATCGTGTAGAGGAGACGGGGGCGGCGGCCGCGGGCGCGCACGCGCGCCACGGCTGCCTCGAGGTCGTCCACGTCGAGCCCATCGGCGTCGTGACGCACGCCCACGACCTCGACGGGGTGGTCGCGCAGGATCGCGAGCGCCAGGTTGTACGTCGGCGACTCGACGAAGACGACGTCCCCCGGGAGGGTGAATGCGGTGACAGCCTGCTCCAGGGCCTGTGAGTTGCCGCCGGTCACGACCACCTCGTCGGCGTCGACCGGGACGCCTTCCCGCGCCGCGATCCGCTGCGCCAGCGCGGCGCGCAGGGCCAGCGGCCCTTCAGACTCGCCGTAGGCGATCGCACCGGCTCCCTCACGGTCGAGAGCGAGGGCCGCGCCGCGCCGCACGGCGTCCAGCGGCAGGAGCCGGGGGTCCGGCTCGCCGAAGGCGAGCTCGACGAACCCCGGGCGCAGCACGTTCTGAGTCTGCGTGAGTGAACCGGCGTCGCTCATCCGGCGACCCCGCACCAGCGCGCCACGAGCAGCGCCGTCGCCGCGGCGTGGTCGGCGAGGTCGCCGGCGGTGATCCACTCGTCGATGGTGTGCGCCGCGCTGCCGTCGCCGGCGCCGAAGCAGACCGTCGGCGTGCCGCCGCGGCGCGTGAACGTCGCGCCGTCGTGCCACGAGTCGAAGCCCGCGACGCGGCCGGCGCGGCCGACGGCGGCGCCGGCCGCGACGCTCTCGGCGACGATCGGGTCGTCGTCCGGCACCTCGGCGGGCACGACGTCGCCGTCCCAGAACCACTGGAGGGGGTGTTCCTCGAACCACGGGTCCACGGCCACGGCGCGCTCGATCCAGGCCTTGATCTCGGCCTCGACCTTCTTCCCGGTGCCCTCGGCGTCGAGGTGGGTCGGCAGGTACATCGCCTCGCAGGTGAGCGTGCAGCTCGCCGGATAGGTGATCTCCCACTCGCCGCCGTGCACCACCGTGGGCACGATCGTCCCCGGGCTGACATAGGGGTGTCGATGGTCGGCCCGCCCGCGCCACTCGTCGTTGAGGCGCGCGACGGCGTCGAGGACGAGACGCAGTTTGTCGATGGCGTTGACGGCGCCACCGGCGCGCCAGTGCGGCTGCACCATCTCGGCGTGTCCAGGGCGCCCCGGGATCGTGATGACGGGGGTCAGCGAGCCACGGCAGGCGACCCAGACGTCGAAGTCGGTGGGCTCGGCGCAGATGCCCGCGTCAGCCTTGACGCCGCGGGCGACGGCGGCGAAGCCGCCGGCGCCGGAGGACTCCTCGTCGGTGACGCTGCAGTAGACGACGTCGCCGGCGAGGCGGACGCCGCAGCGGTGCA
>Ga0315295_10005595_pt1 | contig 10713 bp, 6 predicted proteins | sample YL17G14_0_MG_FD_204453 | JGI IMG/M metagenome (GOLD analysis project Ga0315295, IMG submission 204453) | Sediment microbial communities from Yellowstone Lake, YNP, Wyoming, USA - YL17G14_0 | ecosystem: Environmental > Aquatic > Freshwater > Lake > Sediment | place: USA: Wyoming | collected...
ATTCGAAGCAATCTCGATGGCCTTACGGATCAGGACCAATTCTCCGGTATCCTTGACTGCCCTCAGGTTCTTAAATTCGTTTTCGAGGGGGATCAGGGTTCGTTTCGGATCCAATTTCTCCCTGAGGGCCTGGTAGAAGGAGAAGGGAAGGGCGGACGATTCAAAACCGATCGATGTTAGATTGAGGCTTAGCAGGAGAGAGAGGATTTCATCTAACTTCTTCCTGTAATGGATGCGCTGTGATCCCTCGACTTCCTCATCGGCCTGGGTCCAGTACCGGGAATCCGTTAGGAAGAAGGACTCCCGTGGGGTGACGAGGAGGACCCCGTCGCTTCCGGTAAACCCACAGAGGTAACGAATCATTTCGAGGCGATTGAAAAGGATGACGTCGAGGCCCCGGGACTGAACAATCTTTCGCACCGATCCGAGACGATCCTCATAAGGAAATTCCATCACGTTTTTCTCCGTTTTTGAATGTTGGACAGCCACCCTTCCAGGATCTGGAGCGTTTCCTCTTTAGAACGGGGTGGGGAGCGGGGTGAGGCTGGATCCGAGGGATGAGCGACATCGAGTCTATTTCTCAACTCGGCTAATCTTTGTCTAATCTCCCGGTTTGAAGGGTCCTTCTCAGCAAGGTCCTTCAAGATGTCATAAGCCTCCTGAAGGTGGCCCTGCTTGATATAGATCTCAGCCAATGTCTTCGTCTTCATCGGTTCCATGATGGGTGAACCCTTAGCGGAATATTAAAAAGTTAGTGGAAAATCGGAAAAAAGTCAACCCTCTGCCTTCTTAGAACGGAACTTGGGTTGCCGATTCGATCAAGTCTATGACCAGACCCAAAATGGTTAGGCTAACACCCATCCCTTCAAAGGTATTGACAGGGCATGGAATATCAAATAATATAAGGTGGTTTTTGATAAAACGAGGAGGTTGACATGGAAAAGAAATATCTCTTTTCGCCCGGGCCCACCATGCTTCCGCCGGAGGTTGTTCTGAAGATGGCGGAGCCCATCATGCACCACCGGGAACCGGAGTTTGAGAGGATCTTCGCTGAGATCCGGGAGGGACTGAAGTACATTTTCCAAACGAAGAACGAGGTTCTGACCTTCACCTCTTCCGGAACGGGCGCCATGGAAGGGGCTGTCTCGAACCTCCTTTCGACCGGGGACAAGACCATCGTCGTCCGGGGAGGCAAGTTTGGAGAGAGATGGGGTGAGATCTGCAAGGCCTATGGGATTGATTTCATCCCCATTGATGTGGAATGGGGGCGGGCCGTCGATCCTCAAAGGATTGAGAAGATCCTCCAATCCGATCCGTCCGTTCGAGGCGTCTATATCCAGGCCAGTGAAACATCGACCGGTGTCAAACACCCGATTCGGGAAATCGCGGAGATTGTGAAAAGGTATGAACAGGTGGTTCTTGTCGTCGATGCCATTACGGGCATTGGGGTCTTCGATCTCCCGATGGATGCCTGGGGACTCGATGTCGTGGTCAGCGGTTCCCAGAAGGCCATGATGCTCCCCCCCGGCCTTTCCTTTGCGGCCTTAAGCGATAAGGCGTGGAAGTTTGTGGAGCGATCGAATCTTCCAAAATTCTACTTTGACTTCAGGAAGGAACTGAAGGGCACGAAGAAGAACCAGAGTTCCTATACCCCGGCCATTTCTCTCTTTGTCGGATTGAGGGAATCGCTCCGAATGATCCAAAAAGAGGGCCGGGAGGCCATTTTCCAGCGACACGAGCGATTGGCAGAGGCGACCCGTCGCGCTGTCAAGGCCCTGGGACTCGAGCTTTATGCACCGGATTCCCCGAGCAACGCCCTCACGGCTGTCAAGTTTCCTCCGGGAATCGATGGTGAGAAACTGAAGGCCCTCTTCTTCGAGAAGTTCGGCATCACGGTTGCCGAGGGTCAGGAGCAGGCCAAGGGCAAGATCATTCGAATCGCCCACCTGGGTTACTACAACCGTTTGGACATAATCATGGTTATCTCGGCCTTAGAGATGCTTCTCAGGGAGATGGGTTACAGGTTTGAGTTGGGGGCAGGGGTGAGGGCTGCGGAAGAGATACTGATGGGTTGAAGCGTTAAAGCGTGAATTCGTTGATGGGGGAATTCATCATGTCATTTCAATCCGTCAAATTGCGCTTTGAAACCGAATCACCATTCCCCTGCGGTCAGATTTTTATCCGCAGGGTCAAGAAAGAGGTTAGAGATGTCCAATATCGTGATTGTGGGCGCCCAATGGGGAGATGAGGGGAAAGGCAAGATCGTTGATCTGCTGACCCGGTATGCACACATTGTCGTTCGATTTCAGGGCGGGAACAACGCGGGCCATACGGTCTATTTGAAGGACCAGAAGTTTGTCTTTCATCTCATGCCCTCAGGCATTCTTTATGAAGGCAAGATCTGCGTGATCGGAAGCGGAGTGGTGGTGGATCCTGCCGTGCTCCTCCAGGAGATGACAGAGCTCAAGAAGCGGGGGTATCTCAAGGATGATTCCCAACTCATGATCAGCGAAGAGGCGCATCTGATCCTCCCTTACCATCGGAGAATTGATATCGCAAAGGATCGCGTTTTTAAGATTGGGACCACGGGCCGGGGGATCGGACCCGCCTATGAGGACAAGGTGGCCCGCTGCGGGATCCGGATGGTCGACCTCCTGGATGAAGCCGCATTCCGGAAGAAGCTGGAGGCAAACCTTCTTCAGAAGAATCTCTATCTGGTGGAGGTCCTGAAAGAAAAGGGATTTGAATTCTCGGAGATCTTTGAAGAATATTCCGGTTATCGAAAACAGCTTGAAAAGTATGTTAAGGATACCGCCTTTTTCCTGTACGAAGCGAGCCGGAAGAAGAGGAAGATCCTTTTTGAAGGGGCCCAGGGCGCGCTCCTGGATCTTGACCACGGGACCTATCCTTTTGTGACGGCATCGAATACGGTCGCCAGTAATGCCTGCGCAGGGGCCGGCATTGGACCGACGATGATCGATTCCGTGATCGGTGTGACCAAGGCCTATACGACGCGTGTCGGTGAAGGTCCCTTTCCCACTGAACTTCAGGATGAGGTCGGGCAACGGCTCCGTGAAAAAGGAGAGGAGTACGGGGCAACGACCGGAAGACCCAGGCGATGCGGTTGGCTCGATGCCGTCGTCGTCAACCATGCGATCCGGGTGAACGGCATCAAAGGGCTGACGATTACGAAGCTCGACGTTTTAAACGAGTTTGATGAGATCAGGATCTGTGTCGGTTATCGATTAGGCGGCAAGGTGGTCTATCAAGTCCCCTCCAACCCGGACCGCTTGGAAGAGGTTAAACCCATCTATGAGGAACTGGAGGGGTGGCATACGGATATTCAGGGGGTGCGGGCCTTTTCGGAACTTCCCAAGAAGGCTCAACGTTACCTCCGGAGGATTGAGAAGCTGACCCGGACTCCAATCGTAATGGTCTCGACAGGTTCGGAGCGGAATGAAACCATTGGAGTCCAAAACCCTTTTGTCAAGAAAAATCCTTGAACTTTCTTGACAATTCAACCAATTTTAATTTATCGTTATAATTTATGGGCCGTTAACTCAGACGGTAGAGTATCTGCCTTTTAAGCAGAGAGTCGTGGGTTCAAGTCCCGCACGGCCCACCAATATTAGGGATCATTGAAAATTGGAAATTGTAAAATTCAAAATTAGCATTTTTCATTTTTCAATTTGCATTTTACATTGAATCCGTTTGAGGGTCCCCATCGTCTAGAGGCCAAGGACACTGGCCTTTCACGCCGGCAACACCGGTTCGAATCCGGTTGGGGACACCAGCTTTATTGTCGAGAAGCCCCGGCTACGGTCGGGGCTTTTCGTTTTGGGACATCCTAAATCAGCGCTCCCTCCATCCAGCCGAGTTTGATCACCTGAATGCGGCTCAAGTCACTGACCCCGAGGTGATACTGTCTGTCGGCCGCCAGGATATGGATGGGAGGAACATCCAGAGGCCGGTCTTCGCCGAAAAAAGCGGTCCTCTTTACCTGGAGGAGATGAGCGCCTACCGCATCTACCGCCACGGGATCGGTTCCCACGATCAGTCCCCGGTAGGGCCAAACGTATCTCCTGTCAAAAAAATTGGCTCCCCTTCCATAAAATTGCGGCGTGAGGGCACTGAGGAGATTGAGGCGGGTCTTTCCCTTTACGATGGGGTAGGTCCATATCTTCCCCAGAGGGGAACACCCCTCATCGTGGTAGGCAGAAGGGTTGGGGACAAACATGATGTAATTCTTCAGGCAGGTCCCAACCCCTGACCAGTGGTGGGTCCTGAGCGGCCGCACATTGAGAAGGGCAGTGGCCTTGAGAAAGACCGGGTTCGTCAGGACACCCCGGTCGTCGATGTCGATATTCTTCTCTGCGACCCCCACATCGAGGACCCGGCGTTTAATGGACGCCTCCAGCTCCGGCGGAGTGGGAAGCCTCGACCAAGAATTACTCTTAATCCCGACCACGTCTGAACTCTTGATCAGTTTCTGCCAGGCCTGCAGGGGTTGGTCTGTTTCGAGGAGGGTTTTGACGGCTTCGTCGAGCATGGATTGCAGGATCTCTCCCCGTATCTCGCCGTTGCTTCCGAGCACCCCGCGATTGCGGATCAAAACAACTTTTGCTGCTGGTTCTGCCAGGGCTTCCCCCAGGGTTCCTGACCCCAGGGTAGCGGCCATCGCGGTACCGGTTGCAATTCGGAGAAAATTCCTACGTGTGATAACCTTTTCTTCCATCTCGCCCAAACTCCTTTCTATTTGCGATACAGAACCTCGCGGTAAATTTTCTGTTTAAATGACTCTCTCAATTTCCTGTGGAGTGCGTCTAACGTCCCCGGGGCAATTTTCCTTCCGCAGCCTTGAGCAGGGCCTCGGCATCGGCCGCTGTGGGAGCTCCAAAAACAATGAGAACACATTCATTCCGCTGCCGGGCAAAAGTCCACTTCCCGTCTTCAGTTTTTGAACGATCCTTCCCCCCCGCATCCGGAAGATAAGCCTTCATGAAGCTCTGATAAGCCTCTCCGGCCTCTTTCAAACCAGGGTATCGAATCAGAAGAAGGTGGGTTTTTTGTTTATCTTGAAGGTATTGAGCGAGGACGGCTTCCGTTTGCCGGCTCAGGTTCAAAATGTTCTGGTGGGATACGAAAAACCGCTGGTTCAGGAGAACGTGACTCTTAAGATAGCGAACGCTCTTATCGACCAGCCCGAGGTCCTTGCCCGGAATAAAGCCAACCCATTTCGGCTCCGGGCCCGTAGCTGGAATTGAATTTGCCGCCTCCCTGCCCGCCTTGAGGATTGCCGATTCGATCTCCACCCCTTCCCCTTCTCCGTAGATGCTGACAAAATAGTTTCCTTTCCAGAAACGAAGCAACCCTCCCCCAAACTCCGACCCCTGGCCGATTCCTGCGGTTTCATCCTGACGCTCATAAGAAAAAACACCATAAGCATCTTCTGATGAGGCCATTTCATAGAGTTCAACGGTAAGGGGAGGGTGGTCCGGTTTCTCATACCGGCGCACTGTCAGATTCTGAAAACCGTACGCCAGATAGAGTTCTGCGGCGCCATCGATGTAGTCGAACAGGGTCCTGGAATTATATTTCATCTCCTTCCCGTCCCACTTCCAGCCCGCGGCTTCTGAGGGCAGGGAGACCTCTTGAGCCATTTTCCCCTTCTCTTGACCCTGGACTATTTCGGCTGCCGTAAATACACAAACCATAATAACAAAAAAAGTCCAGACCTGCATTTCAGATTCCTATTCAGATGAATTCGGACACAAATGGGTGACCAGAAATGATGCGAAACCGTTTTGGGGTGAGTTGATTATATGAGGAGGAAGGGTTTATGTCAAGAAAAAGGGCAACGGGGGGGCAGAGACGGGCGTTTCACTCTTGACTTAGTCACCCCCCTCTCATATACTTTTTAAACCAATAGGATTTGCTGCTACCTCCAAAAATTGTCTGTCTCTGTAGAAGTCCTGGATGCCATGAAGACCCAAAAAAGTAAAGGGAATCTCGAATTCGTACGCGTTACAAAATCAAACCTTGATCGATTTGCAGGAGGGATGTCAGAGCTGGAAGAAACTGTTGTGGGACGCCGCGTGGATGCAGCCTACTGGGGTTGGCGTTACTTTGAGAATCCGGCGGGAGGATCAAGTACCGTGATCGCGCTCCGGGAGGGCCGAATGGTTGGTAAGATAGGCGCGGTACACCTGCCGATCGTGGTTGCGGGAAAACGGCAAAGAGCAAGCCTTGTTGAGGGCATTTCGATGCTTCCTTCCGAACGATCATGGGAATGCCTGCGGGGCTTGATCATGGCAGCCCTTGAAGAGGGCCAACGCGACTCCCTGTCATTGGCATTTGGGTTTGCAAAAAAGAGATTTGCGGCCATTCACAATAAAATGGGACATCATAGCCTTGGCAGGACGCCCGGTTGGTTCGGTTTTGCAGATTTGAAACGAATCCTTAGAAGCCGCGGGGTTCCTGGCATTGTCTCCTCTCTGGGGGGACTGGCTGGCCGACTCGTTGGGGTTCGACGAAAAAGGGTTCCTATACCGGGAGTGGAGATACGACCGATCGAGCGATTCGATGTAAGTATGGATGAATTCTGGCATGCCCTGGAGCCACTCCAATGGGTATCGGTTGTTAAAAATACTTCTTACCTTCGATGGCGCTACGACTCTTGTCCAGGGTATGCCTACAAGAGACATGCAGCCTTTCGCAAAGACCGGCTCGAAGGGCTTGCCGTTTACTCCATTTCGCATGAACGCAGGAACGGTTATTTGTTAGAACTCATGGCGGACAAGGATGATCTGAACCTTCTAAAACGCCTGGCGGTTGAGGTCGTGGATAGGATGGACCAAGAAGGGGCCGGTCTCATATCAGCATCGTTTTTCCCCGGTTCTGCGGCAGCAAGGGCACTGTCTGCACTTGGTTTCAAAGCCTGGAGCCCCCTGTTCTGGAACATCGAGACGCTGATCGGGGGCTCCTGGCCAGAGGACCCTTCGGGTGAGGGGGGGCTGAAAAGATGGAATTTCAGCCTGGGGGACTGGTTATACCATTGAAGTCTTTAACACGCAAATAAAACCACCCCCCACCCTCACCCTCCCCCTCTGATGGGGGAGGGAAGGGGTGGGGGTGCCATTAGTATTTTCATCCGTTGTGGTGCCCCATGGGGCATGAATGTTTGGACGGAACGATTAAAGGATACAACAGAATGGACCCTGGGAGGTTAGGAATTGAAACTTCGTCATTCTAACGAGCCACGTTATTTTCCCTTCTGGATCACCTTACCCCCTGGCCAGAGAGACCTTTCCCTGCTCATCAAAGGCCGGGGACTTGCAGAGCCGCTGCTGGACTTGCGCTATGGAGACCCTTCCCTGAGGCTGCCTCTCGTGAAGGAGGCTGTGGCCCATGTCCCGGAGGGTCTGACCCTGTGGATGGATATTCGGGAAAAGGAACTGGTGGAGACCCTGGCCCCCATTCTTCCTTCGGGGGCGCGCATCATTCTATCCTCCATGGGGCTATCCTCCATTGGAAAGGATGCCGCTCGGATTCCCGGGCTGCGCGAAATCCTGAAAGAGAAGGATGTTGCAATCGGTGTGGAGGTAGCTGGCCGGGACGAAGGCAGACGCGCATCTGCCGGGGGGGCCGATTTCCTTGTGGTCTCGGGGGTAGAGGCTGCTGGTCCTGTTTCTTCAAAGACCACCCTCATCCTTCTCCAGGAGGTGCTGGAAGGGGTGGATATTCCTCTCGTCGTCCGGGGGAGCCTCGGCCCCCGGGGCGCCGCAGCGGCCTATGCCGCCGGTTGTGCCGGTTGCATCCTCGATAGCCAGCTCCTGCTTCTTCCAGAGTCCGGTCTCGGAGAAAAACTGCGGGCTTCACTCGCGTCCTTTTCTCCTTCAGACACCGTTCTCGTGGGCGATCTCGTCGGCAGGCCCTTTCGTTCCCTGTGCATCGGAAATCATCAAGAATTGCAGTCCTTGATGGGACAGGAGCGGGAGATCTGGTTTAGTGAAAAGTCATTGGACGGGAAGATCTCTGCCTTTGAGACCGCCCTGACGCCCCTGAGAGAACGGGGTTTTCGAGCGGCCGAAGGGGTGCTTCCAATCGGGCAGGGGCTCTCTTTTGCTCAGGATTTTGCCGCGAAGGGACTGGATCTTCCACGCACGCTGGATCTATACGCCTCCACACTCCGCGAGGCGGTATCTGACATGCAGTCGAACTTCCCCTTTCAGCAAGATGGACCGCTCGCCGAGCATCACGGGGTGCGCTACCCCATTGTGCAGGGTCCCCTGGGAGGGATCACCGTCAATCCAAAGCTCCCGTTGGCTGTTGCCCAGGCAGGGGGCCTTCCCTTCCTGGCCGGGGGCAGCCTTTCTCCTAAGGAAATCGGTTCTATGCTCAGAGAGGCGCGGCAGGTGATGGGACCCCATCCCTTTGGTGTGGGCCTGATTGGTTTTTCGCAGCCCGATGCCTTTGAAGCCCAACTCGAGGCATTAGTCACGGACCCGCCCAACTCCGTCATCCTGGCAGGTGGGGACCCGAACCAGGCGAAACGTTTCGAGGCGATGGGAGTCCATGTCTACCTCCATGCCCCGACCCTGTCCCACCTCGGTAATTTCTTAGAGAACGGGGTCCGGGGGATCGTTCTCGAGGGGCATGAGGCCGGGGGACACGTCGGGGCCCTGGGGTCACTGATTCTCTGGGAACTTGGGGTCGGGGAGATGCTTTCACGGGAGGCCTCAGAGATCGCGGGGGTTCGGCTGCTTCTCGCCGGGGGCATTGCCGGCGCAAGGGGCGCCCTGGCTGCTGCCACGATCGCGTCGCCGCTGGGGAAGAGAGGGGTTTCGCTCGGGATGCAGCTCGGGACGGCCTATTTACTGACGAAGGAGGCTGTCTCTACCGGCGCAATCCCTGCGTCCTTTCAGGAAAGCCTGCTTCGTGACAGGGATACGGTAGTCCTTGGCCGGACGGTTAACCGCCCTGCACGATGGTTGGACAACCGTCCGGCAAGAGAGATGCTCGAAGCAGAGTGGAACCTCTTAAGGGAGAACCTCCCTTTACCGGAGCGAAAAAACCGGCTGGAAAAGCTGAAATGGGGGCAGATGACTCTGTCTCTGTCCGGCTCTGAAACAGAAGAGGCGGATGGGGAAGGGGCCTCCTGCACCTATCTCTGCGGTCAGATGATCGCCCTGCAGGACCGTCCCCGCCGGATGACCGATCTCCATGAGGAACTGACGAAGGCTGCCTATCACCTCGGACAGGAATGCCCGTTGCCAAAATCCTCTGAAGAGATTCCCGAGGGTGCCATTGCCGTGGTGGGGATGGGAGGCATCTTTCCGGGGGCCGAGACGATTTCCCAGTTCTGGGAGAACATTCTTGGTAAGGTCGATATGGTGCGCGAGGTGCCGCCCGACCGTTGGGAACCCGATCTTTACTATGACCCGTGTAAGGACGTGCCGGATAAGACCTACTCAAAGATCGGGGCCTTCGTGGAAGGTTTCGAGAAAGACCCGCTCAAGTTCCGTATTCCTCCCGTTTCAGCGCCATATATTGACGGTCTGCAATTCATGACCCTTGAGGTAGTCCATCAGGCCTTTGTCGATGCAGGGTACCTCCATCCCGATGGAAAACCGACTGGAAAGGATTTTCCCCGGAAGAAAACGGCTGTGCTGATCGGAAATGTCGAGGGGGGAGAACTCCGAATTTCGTACTTTTTGAGGACCTACTGGCCGCGGTTCGCCAAGGCCCTCGAATCCTCCCCGGGCTTCGTGGCACTGCCTGAGGAAGAACAGAGGGCCCTCCTCGCCCGGGCAGAAGAAACCTTCAAAGAAGATTTGCCGCCATTTACAGAGGACACCTGCCCCGGGATCCTGAGCAGTCTTGTCGCGGGACGAGTCAGCAACTGTTTCAATCTCGGAGGCGCAGGGGTTGTCTTCGATGCGGCATGCGCCTCCTCTCTCGCAGCCGTCGATGCCGCTGTGACCGGATTGAGGGAGAGACGATTCGATCTGGCCGTCGCCGGTGGGTCAGATGGCCGGATGGACGCAGAGACCTATGTGCTCTTCTCGAGCCTGGGGGCTCTTTCGGGCAAAGGTTCTTTCCCCTTTGATGAAAGGGCGGACGGTTTCGTCCTCGGCGAAGGGGTGGGAATTGTGGTGCTCAAACGGTTCGAGGATGCCCTGGCGAGCGGCGACCGGATTTATGCCCTGATTCGAGGCGTCGGCTGTTCTACCGATGGACGGGTGAAGGGCATCACCGCGCCTGACGTCAATGGCCAGATGCTTGCCCTCGGCCGGACCTATGAGCACCTTCCGTTCGGGCCAGACACCCTCGGACTGATTGAAGCCCACGCGACAGCCACCTGGGAAGGGGACATCGCAGAGATCACGTCTCTTAACCGGTTTCTTCGTCAGTATACGGACAAACGTCGCTCTATCGGCGTCGGTTCGGTCAAATCAATGATCGGACACCTGAAGGCAGCGGCAGGCATTGCCGGACTGATCAAGGTCGTCATGGCGTTGTACCACCGGATCCTGCCTCCCACCATGCACTGTGAACAACCGCGCAAAGAGGTCGATTGGGAAGACTCCCCTTTGTATCTGATCACGGAACCAAAGCCCTGGCCCGAAGGGGAGACACCGCGACGGGCCGGTGTCAATGCCTTCGGGTTCGGGGGTGTCAATTATCACGCGGTCCTCGAAGAGGCGCCGCCCC
>Ga0315295_10005596_pt1 | contig 10712 bp, 10 predicted proteins | sample YL17G14_0_MG_FD_204453 | JGI IMG/M metagenome (GOLD analysis project Ga0315295, IMG submission 204453) | Sediment microbial communities from Yellowstone Lake, YNP, Wyoming, USA - YL17G14_0 | ecosystem: Environmental > Aquatic > Freshwater > Lake > Sediment | place: USA: Wyoming | collected...
GACTGCGTACTGAATACGGGGTTGGAAAAAGAAAACAAAGGGTTTTGAGAGCTGGCCCTGCGTTATCGCCGCTGAATTGGAATTCGAAAGCAACTATCTGGCTCGTGTCTGGCTCAGGCCCGGTTGGGCCCACTTCTTCTTGTCAACCCATTCGGAAAGACTCATAGGGAATGAATGGGATTCGGGTACGAGAGACTACGATGGTAGATGGCTCATCGTTGTGTCAAGGTCGTTACACGTCATCGAGAACAACAACCCGGGGACGGCGCCAGGACGCGGTTGTTCGCCATAGAGGGTCCCTGCTAACTCTGGTAGTGGGACTTGCGCTAGCGTTGCTGGCCCCTTCGTTCTTTTCTGCAAATGCCGAGGGAGCCGCAACGGACAAGACCGTCTCCGGAACTGTATACGACCAGAGTAGCAACCCGCTCGCTGGTGCGGATGTGACTGTGGCGATATGGGGCGGGTCTTGGCCCTTCGAGACAATCCTCCGCACCTCCCAGTCGACAGTGACGGACGCCTGGGGAAACTACGAGGTGACATTCAGTAGCAACTACTGGGATCCGCACAACACGATCAAGGTAACCGTGACCTATAGTTCCACCCAAAAGACCCGCGGCGTTGAGGCGAACGGGGACCAGTATCAGACCGTGGACATGACCATCAATCTGGCCATTCCTGAATCTGACGGTCCTCTGAGCCTGCTGGCGATGATTGCCGGGTGCATGGTTCCCGTCGTGGTCTTGCTCGTTCGCAGGCGGAGGTAGTTGCGATTTCCGTGTTCCTGCAGTGAGCGGACTCGTCGTTTCCAGTCCACAGAACCCCTTCCCCCAATCGGATTATGGAATCGACGCACGTAGGTTCTGGAACCCAAGCGCGGTGCAATCGTCATTCTGAATCCGGGAGGTTCCATGGAGGTCACTCATTTGACATCTGTATGCGCGGCCGGAGTTCAAACGACATTCTACCGCGTACCGATTCGTTCCTCTGTCTACCCCGTCCTCGCACCATTGGGTACATGCTTCTCTGGAACCGCGAGCACAGGGGTAATCCCGTCGGGATACCCGATGTCGAACAGCATCGCCTCCGAGTCCACGCTCATGATCTTCCTCGGCTCCAGGTTCACAACGAAGAGCGCCTGCTTCCCCTCGACCTCCTTGGGGTTGGCACGCTCCTTCTTCATGCCCACGAGGACCGTCCTTTTCCTGTCGCCGAAGTCCACGGTGAGCTTGACCATCCTGTCCGATCCTTTGACATCTTCGACGAGCTCGATCTTCCCAACACGAACGTCGATCTTCTCCAGCAGATCGAATGGGACGATTGGTTTCGTTGGTGCGACTGCAAATGCCATAGTGATCTCCCTCCTGGTAGGTCTTGTCACCCAATAGTTCTCCAAGGATAACAACCCAATGGAACTTGGGCTAGAACCCCTCATGACAACCATATGACCGCGCGGCGAATGAGGAGCTCCGCCGCAGAGCTTATAACTTAGGATTGCATCGATTGCCCAGGGAGAGCCATGACTGAAGAGGGCATACCAAAGGAAGGCCTTGACGCGATGAGGACAGTGGGCTTCGGATGGAGAGTCGCCGTTTCGATAGCAGTGTTCTTCGGATGGCTCATATTCCTCATAATCTGGCTGTTCTTCTACGCGACCGACTACAGCGTCTTTCAGAATCTGGCCATGGTCTTGGTCTCCATCATCGCAGGTATCGGCATCCTAGCGGGAACATGGGTTTCCTGGGGCTTGAGATTCGCAAAGCATTTCGACCATGGTGTCCCAGAAATCCACAAACCGAAGTGGCCTTCCGTGCTGTCAGGCATCGCTGGCGTGGGATGGCTCATATTCATAGTCATTTGGCTGTTCTTCTACGCTGACGATTTCAGTGGATATCAGAACCTCGCGATAGTCATCGTCTCGATCATGGTCCTCGCAGGGATATCGACAGCAGCGTGGGCGTCCTGGGGAACACGGTTCTTCTGGAAGAGATGATCAACGGCCCTAGCCCTTTTTGCGAAGGCTCTCCTTTCCTGAGAGCTCCAAAACCTTTACGCGGACAATCGAGACCTTCTCCAGAGAACTCTGCGTTAAGAGCCGCTTCCTTGCCTCGCTCGGTCTTTCCTCGAGCTTGTCAATCATGAGTCCGAGCGCCCTCCGCTTCTCCTCTATATCTGTGGTGAATTCTGCCTTTCCTCTGAACATCACTGTCCTGTAGCTGTGCTCGCACTCCCCGGTGACATATCCGAGGTCCTCCAGGACCTGCCCCCAAACGATTGGGTTCGCCTTCAGGTAGTCGATCTTCTTCCCGACGGGCGCACAATGGAAGTAGAGTGATTGGTTTCGAGCATCATAGGAATAGGTGACCGTGACAAGATATGGCTCTTTGCCCTTGCACATAGCGATGGTCATGCATTCTTGACCCGCGATGATCTCTCGCATTGTCTTCTTACTCTTTATCTCCAATTCTTGTCTGCGCATGTGATACTTCTTCATTCGCTCAACCACCATATGCCCCAGCAGCGGTAATCGCCTCGATGCTTAACATATTCATCGGGCACCAGCCCACAAGCAGAGGTGTCGGCATTTCTGTGCCCGAAGGCGCATTGATCTACATCGTGGCGTTCGCGCTCCATTTCCACAGTCGACTGAGGAAGACATCCGCTGCAAATGAACGAATCCATCGGCTCAGCGCGAGTGCTCATGGTGATGTTGCTCAGGCTCGAAGTTCGCGGGCCTCAGCCTGCCGAAAGCGGAGACGAGCACCTCGGACAAGGCGGGATGTATTATTTGCGCGCGCGCGAGCGGGGCGTAGGTCCCGGTTTCGGAATACATCAGGTTCACGATCTGTTGGACCAAGGTAGCTGCCTGCGGGCCGACGACGGTCGCACCAAGGATCCTCCTGCTCGGATACTCCACGATCACCTTCGCGAAGGTATCCTCGTCCCCGTACGCATAGCCCATGGCGCTATCGAAATACCTGCTCACGCCGACCATGACCTTCCTTCCCTGCTTCGCTTCTTCTTCAGTCATCCCGACCTGGCCCACCTGCGGATTCGTGAAGACGGCGTGGGGAACCGCGTGCAGGTCGAGCGTCACCTTGTGTTCCTCGAACAAATTGTTCCGCACGACCGAGGCTTCGTAGTTCGCGGTGTGCCTGTACATGTTCCTGCCGAGGGCGTCCCCGAGCGCAAAGATGTTCGGCTTGGAGGTCTCGAGATATTGATCGGTCGTTATCCAGCCCTTGTCGTCGGTCTTGACGCCGGATTTCTCGGGCTTGAGCCAGTCGGTGTTTGAGCGCACGCCTGTGGCGACCAACAGGTGCTGAGCCTCGATCGTCCTCTCGGCCCTCTCGAGAGGATCATTGATCGTGACGGCTACCCTGCCTTCCAAGCCCTCGACCTTGACGGTGTTCGTGCCAGTATGGATCTCCGCATGCTTTGAGAGCCTCTTCTTCACGACGAGGCTCGTCTCGGGCTCCTCGTGGGGAAGAAGAACGGGGTTCCTGCCGATGACGAAGACGCGCGTGCCGATGGCTGAGAAGAAGTGCGCGAACTCGCACCCGATGTATCCCCCGCCCAGGATGACGATGCTCTCTGGCTTCTCCTCGATGCCGAACACGGTCCTGTATGTGTGGTACTTGACCTTGTCCAGGCCTGGGATGGGTGGGATCTGAGCCCTTGCTCCGGAGGCGAGCACGATCCTGGGCGCCTTGATTGTCTCGTTGCCGACTTGCATGGTGTATTCGGAGACGAATGTGCCTATGACGTTGTAGAAGTCGATATCCTTGATCTGCTTCAGGCTGGTTTCCATCTCCCCTCTGCCGGTCAGGACGATGTCCCACATGCGCTCCTTAATCCTCTTGTAGTCGACGCTCTCGACCTTCAGCGAGACCCCGATTTTCGCGGCCTCTTCTGCTTCCCTGATGACGTCCGCAGCATGGACCAGCACCTTGGATGGGATGCAGCCTCTGTTCAGGCACGTTCCGCCTACTGGCCCTTCTTCGACTATCGCCACCTTGAGGCCGCGCTCGAGCGCGGAATCCACGACGTTCATGCCAGCGCCTGTGCCGACGACAATCAACCCGTATTCCTTCATCTCGGATCCCAATCGCTGATGAGCTTCCCCCGTCAAAATGCTTGAGGCGGACACGATGCGCAGAAGACGTCCGTGGAAAAGCTATAGAGGGTGAAGGCAATCACATTTGGAGGAGAGTTGTCATCGATGGCAGACGCCTACCCGCAAGTTGTCCACAGCTTCGAGATAGACTCTGAGCTCTCGCATTCCCAGCTTCTGACCTTCCCCAAGTTCGTCAGGGAGCACATGACCTTCGGGTCCATCCCCGGCATTATGATGAGCAACATGGAGTACCTCGTCGGGTCGGGGGGGCATTATGTCGAGTTCAAGTCTGGTCCGGAGAGAGGGACCTACCAGTGCGTGGTCAGGATGTATCTCGAGCGGCCCATGAAGGTGGAAATCATGTCCTCGATGGGCAGGGATGAGGGGTTCGAGAAACAGCTACACAATGTCCTCTTGATGGTCATCCAGTTCTTCGAGGAGGAAGCGAGGAAGTCGACCCTGTACCTCGCATTCGTCCCGGGCAGTCCCAAGACGGCGGGAGTCAGAAAGGGCCGGTCTATCTTCAGGGCGATCTTCTCCGGGAACATGATGAACTTGTTCCTTTTGTCCATCCTGTTCGGGTTCCTCATCTACAGCATCATGATCAGCCTCCACGTGCGCTTGTACGCTCCGCTCGTGATGATCGCGCTGATGCTCGGGCTGGTCCTCTCCGCAGGCAGGATGGTAGCGTGGAGAAGCCCTTGGAGGATCAACAAAGCTTCAAGGGAAATTGTCCTGGTCCAGCATCAAGTTCCCGAGGGCATGCTGCCCAAGTACATCACGGACTACAGGGACAATATCAAGGCCGCAAAGGAGAAAGCCTATGCGCTCTTCGAGACGAACCCGAAGGCGGTTTCCGCAGACATGATGACCGACATCTTCAGAGAGGTCGGTCTGCCGGCTGACAAGAACGATTTTCTCGTGAGAAGGATCGATGTGTACGGGATCGTGGAGCGCGTTGCGGCCAAGTTCAACATCTCGATTCCTGCGATAATCGTCAGCCAGGACGCCAGGCCGAATGCGGCCGCGACTGGTTTCACGAAAAGGCTCGGAACGATGATCATAACGATGGGCCTCCTGGTTCAGCTCGACGAGGATGAGGTCGAGGTCGTGGTGGGTCATGAGCTCAGCCACCTTAGGTCGGGCGATCCCATCGCCCTGTTCTCGCTGGTCATGGCCGAGTACCTTGCGAGGGTGTACCTCTACTGGCAGTTCATCGCTGCGTTCTGGCTTCCGTATCTGCTTTTCGTATTCTGGGCTATCTTCTTCTTCGGCAAGTTCCTTGAGAGCAGGGCGGACCTCGAGGCCGCATTGGTGTTGGGAAAGCCTAAGGTGATGGCGGAATCGCTCAAGAAGATAGGCTTCCGTAGGCTAGTGCTCGAGGAGCGGTTCCTGGAGCCTGGCGGGAGCAGGCTCGGGGAGTGGCTCAGGATGGACCCGCACCCGCCACTGTACTTCAGGATCCAAAGACTGGAACAGCTTGATCTGGCTAACCCACCCAAGCACCCGCTCTTGAGCTCGATCAAGGCGGTGACATCGGGCTTTGTGAACTCGCGCCACGTTCAGTGAACCCCGAGGTCGTGAGGCCTTTATGTCCGCCGAACTATTCAATAGGCAGAAAACGGTCTGACTTGCGGTGATGAAGTGGGGAGACTAGAACTGCCTTTGCCCGAGATCGGAACACCCCTCGAGGCTCACGCGGAGGACATGCAGACTAGAATAAGAGCGCATGTCCCGAGCGAACTGAGGAAATCTGTAAAAGTGAAGGCCTTCAAGAAGGGAGACAAGACTGGCATCGTGATCGAGTACGACGACCGAGCTGAGAACTTCGTGTATACCGCCATGGAATACCCACGTGGAGGAGGCAAGGAGAAACCTGTTGCGCATCGCTAAGAGCCTCGTGAAGCTACTCAGACCCCAGTTTCTGGTCGCTGGCCTGTTCTTGAACCTGCTTGGTGCAGCTGTAGCAGCGCATCTGGGCTCCGACATCAGTCTCACCAAACTGCTCACGTTCCAGTTAGTAATATCGTCGTGCCAGCTAGCGGGAGCGGTCGCGAACGAGTACGCTGATACCGGAACCGATGCGATAAACAAGAACCGCACTTGGTTCTCAGGAGGAAGCGGAGAGTTCGCCCTCGGAAGGATCACCCGCAGAGCCGTCATCGCCTTGGGCGTTTTCTGGACGATATCCGCAATCGCGGGAATGTCCATCCTGAGCTTCTTTCTCGGCGGAGGTGTCGGACTCTTCACCCTGATGACCGTAGGTCTTGTGCTGGCGTTGGGCTATTCGATCAAGCCTCTGAGGTTCTCCTACAGGGGCGTGGGAGAGCTCACGATGGGTGCGATGGTCTCGTTCTTGGGTCCGACAGCATCGTTCATGGCGCAGTATGGCTCATGGGACAACTCGATCCTGGCCGTCACGATCCCGCTCGTGTTCCAGATGATGGCGCTGATGATGGTCGTCGAGTACCCGGATTTCGAGGCCGATTCCGTCGCAGGAAAGAGGAACCTAGTGGTGAGACTCGGTAGAGACAGAGCCTGGGCGTTCGGAATCGTGATGCTTCTGCTGGGGGCGGCCTCAGCCCTGATCGGGATGGCGCTCGGCCTGCCTTCGATCGCAGCGGTTGCCATGGCACTCATCCTCTTGCTCGAGATAGCATTCTTCTGGGGGGTCCAGGGGATCGTCCGGAGGAAACCATCGTTCTTCTGGTCGACCGCTGGCGTGTCTGGATTCTACATACTTGCCATCGGCGCGACAGCTGCCCTTCTCGCTGGCATCGGCCCCTAGAACAGCCTCTTCTTGTGGATCGGGCATGCGATGCCGAGCCTGCAATACCTGCACTTGTCCTCAGGGACCGGTGGGATGGCCTTCACCATGTGTCCGTACTTGCGCCTCGGCAGACTGCTCCCCTACAGGTGAACGTCAAAGAGTTACTAGGACTTGTTCGAGGGTCACTTCACTTTGGGGAGCATTATGTTGAACACGCAGCCCTTAGTGTAGTCTCCCGGGACGATGTCCGAGACCCACATGTTGCCTGTGTACCTCTCGACGACTCCCTTGGCCGCGGCGAGGCCTATGCCGAAACCGCTCGTGAGCTCGGACTTCGAGGCCTTTGCCAATCTCAGCACCTCGCCTTTGAGGGGGTTGGGGATCGCCCTGCTGGGCTGAGCCACCTTGATCCACCAGAAGTCCATCTTGTGGTCCTTCCTGGACTCCATGGAGACCATAAGCTTGATCTTGGTTTCCTTGTCCGGCATGGCGACGCTGTAGAAAAGATTCATGAAGATGTCCTCGAGCATTTCGTCCCCACGGACCATCACTGGCTCCTTGGGCAGATCGAGCTCGAACTCTATGTCGTCCCGTTTGGACTTGTCCCTTATCTCCTTGATCGAGGCCTCGAGGGCCTTCTTGACGTCGACAGCGTGGAGGTTTTTCGGGGCTTCGTCTCTGACCCGCGCCACCGTGCGGACCATCTCAATCAACCTCATCATGCTCTCGACCTGCCTGGAGGTTTTGTCGACAGCCTGGGCAATCTCAGGGTCCAGGTCTTGTCTGGTTCTCAGGGATTCGAAGTATGCCATTATGGGAGTCGTGTAATTGGCTATGTCGTGAGTGAGCAAGTCCATGTGCACCTCGATCTGTTCCCTGGCATGCCTCAGCTCCGTCAGAAGCCTGGCATTCTCAAGCGCGACCGATGCGTGGTTGGCGAACAAGATCGCGGCCTCAAGGTCCTCCTGGCTGAATGAATCTGGAGGATACTTGAACAGCTCTATGACACCAAGAACCTCTCTCTGGCCGATGACGGGCACGACCAGCATCCTGGTGTGCGTGTTCGGGGTTCCCGGGATGTAGTTGCCTCTCGGGTCGGCTTCACTGTCGAGGACTATCTCAGCCTTCCTTGAGCGCGCAACGTATCCGACAATGCCGATGTCCGCAGGGAACTCCCTGTCCATCATTATCTCAGACGCGTACGGTCCTGTCGCATAGACAGGGTTTCCGATCCGCCTTTCCCAGTCATATACGTAGAACGCGAGCTCTTTGCTGGGAACGATCTCCGCGAGCTTCGTCGCGACGATCCTGTAGATCTCTTCGGAGCTGATTTCCTGCTGCAAAGCGGCGGCCGTGTCGATCAACGCCTTCTGCGCCTTCGATCTCGTCGAGAGCTTGTTGAACAGGTCGGTGCTGTTCATAACCCAGGCGATCTGGACCGCGATGTCCTCCATCAGGCCGACCTCTTCTGGAGTGAACATCGTGACCTTGGAGCTGTCACCCAGGAGGATCAGGCCGATGACCTCCTCGCCAGCGACCAACGGGACCGCCATCGAATGGTTGAACGTCAATCTTCCAAGCACCTTGCGTTTCTTGGACGACTCCTCCTCGCCGTTGCCGATGAGCTTGATCTTCCTATCCCTCACCGCATCGGCACCGATCGGGAACGAGTCGAGCAGGACGGTCGAACCCTTCGTGAGAGTGACGCCCTTCGCAGAGCAAGCTTCGCAGATGAACTCGCTGGATGGATGACGGAATGTGAAGAGGGCCACGAAATCGACATCGAAATAGTCCATCAGGTTCCTGCAAATCCGCGATAGGCCTTGGTCACCAGTGAAATGCGAATCTGGAGCGCCGGGCATGCACAAGGCGATGGAGTCCCGCAACTCCCCGTACTCCTCGAGCATCATCACAGTGCCCTCGATGCTCTTGTCAATCATCGCGTCGATTGCCAGCTTCCCGGTCGCGCGTGACAGGTCCGGAAGGTCGTGCTCGACCACGTAGAGCATGACGTCCCTGAGCAGGTTCTGTTTCTTGACCATCGCAGTGAATCCGAAGACCTTCGCGGTGTCCGCCCTGATTGAGCTCTTGAGCACCTCATGGGCCTTTTTCGATTCAGGGTTCTGACCCCTCTCGATGGTGGCCTCCACGTAGACCTTCATTCGATCGAGACGAACCGTTTCGGGCTCGCCGAACTCTCGGCCCTTGAGGTAGGACGATCTTGAGAAGGATGCAAACCAGTTTTCAGCAATGAGCCCGACGTTCTCTTTGAGCACGTCGAGAACGGCTTTGAAATCCTTTGAAGAGTTGGCGGACAGCTTGCGTTCGACTGGGATGGTTACTCCTCCAGCTCGGAAGGGGGATGCAGCTGTCTTATGGAGTTACCAGATTAAAGTGCTTTTCCATGACCTCTATGTACGGAATTCGCCCTCGGCTGGTAAACATCGTTGTCACACTGGCCTGCCAGCCTTCGCGTGGAAACTTATCCTTTAGGTCGAATACGCTTAAGTCGTCAAATAAGATTCAACCAACAGGAGTAGTGCAATTGGATGTCTACACAACACGCTTCTGTCAGGACCTTGCTTCTGACGGGGAAGCAGGTCAAGAAGCTCCTTGATATGAAGGATGTGCTCGGCGCGGTCGAGAACGCCTACAGGCACAAGGGGCTCGGAAAGGTCCAGATGCCACCGAAGGCGTACCTCTTCTACGAGAAGTTCAACGGCGACCTGAGGACGATGCCCTCGTACGTCGAGGACATGGATGTATCCGCTGTGAAGATAGTGAACGTCCACCCAGACAACGCGAAGAACTTCGGGATGAGAACTGTCATGGCAGTGCTTGTCCTTGTGAACCCGCACACGGGAGCCCCACTGGCGTTCATGGATGCAACGCACATAACCGATATGAGGACGGGCGGCGCGAGCGCAGTAGCTTCCAAGTACCTTGCGAGGCCGAACCCGAAGATCCTCGGAATAATCGGCTGCGGCAACCAGGCCAGGACCCAGATGCTCGCACTGATAACTCAATTCGGCCACCTCGATGAGGTCAGGCTGTACGACATGTTCCCGGAGAAGAGCAAGGCGCTGGCAAGGGAGTTCAGGCGCCACTACAAGGAACAGGTGGGCAAGATCAAGGCCGTCCAGAACGCGAAGGACTGCGTCATCGACTCCGACATCGTTGTCACGGTCACATCGGCCCGCGCGCCGGTCGTGCTCGACGAATGGGTCAAGGACGGCACGCACTTCAACTGCATGGGAGCGGATGCGCCGGGAAAGCAGGAGATGGACCCGAAGATACTGAAGCGCGCGCGCCTGGTCATCGACGATTGGGAGCAGGCGAGTCACTCGGGCGAGATCAATGTCCCGCTGGCCAAGGGCGAGATGACGAAGGACGACGTCGACGTCGAGATAGGGCACATCGTCGCTGGTCTGAAGCCCGGCAGGCAGAGCGACCAGCAGATCACTGTGTTCTGCTCGACCGGACTTGCGGTCCAGGACTGCCTGACGGCGAAGATCGCCTACGACGCTGCGATTGTCCAGAAGATCGGCAGGTCGATGCAGATAGTGCTCTGAGGGAAAGCGCCAAATGAAGAAGCTCGATGGGCTTCTTCGATTCTCATTCTTTCCTAGAATACTCTATTTATCTGGCACGTAATGTACGCTTGATGATCTGCGTCGGCATCGAAGGCACCGCCCACACCATCGGAATCGGCATTGTCGACCAGGACTGCAAGGTCCTTGCCAACCTGACCAAGATGATCGACGGTTCGAAAGGCGGCATCCATCCCAGGGAAGCCGCGAACCATCACGCGGAGAACGTCGTGCCCCT
>Ga0315295_10005597_pt1 | contig 10711 bp, 8 predicted proteins | sample YL17G14_0_MG_FD_204453 | JGI IMG/M metagenome (GOLD analysis project Ga0315295, IMG submission 204453) | Sediment microbial communities from Yellowstone Lake, YNP, Wyoming, USA - YL17G14_0 | ecosystem: Environmental > Aquatic > Freshwater > Lake > Sediment | place: USA: Wyoming | collected...
ACCGCCGCCGTGGGGTCATCCCGCAGCACGCCATCGGCGACCAGGAAGTGGAAGAACGACTTGACCGCCGCCACTTTGCGGGCTACGGTCGAAGGGGCGTATCCGCGTTCCTTCAGGTGCAAGACGTAGTCCAGGATGTGGGCACGGCCGACGTCTCGCCAGGCAGAGAACCCCTCGTCCTTCAAGTAATCCAGGAACTGCGTGAGGTCGTTACGGTAGGCCTCAGCGGTATGGTTAGAGTAGCCCTTCTCGACTGCCACCGCGTGGAGGAAGTCATTCACCTGCGCCTGCATCGTCCATTCCTTGTCGCGAATCCACTTTCGAATGTGGGGGGCATTATAGCATACTTTGCATAAACTCAAAAACCCAAGCCCACCCGCGCAGGCGGCATCAGCCGCCCAGCACAGCCTGGCGCAAGGCCTGGACCGTCCGCTCGACGTCCTCGTCGGTGATCCAATAGTGCGTCACGGCCCGGAAACGGCCGTCGGTGCGACCCAGGACGCGTACTCCCCGCTCGGCCAACGCCGTCACGACTTCCTCTGGGGTCTTCGAGACCTCGTCCGTCAGCCAGAAGTAGAGGATGTTGGTCGCCACCGGGCCGACCTCCACCCCCGGTATCTGCGCCAGTCCCTCCGCCAGCCGTCTGGCCCGCGCGTGGTCCTCCGCCAGCCGGGGAGCGATCTGTTCGAGGGCCACGATGCCGGCCGCCGCCAGGATGCCGGCCTGGCGCATGCCACCGCCGACGACTTTGCGGGAGCGGCGCGCCTCGGCGATGAAGGGGGCGTCGCCGCACAGGAGGGAGCCGACCGGCGCGCACAGCCCCTTGGAGAGGCAAAAGGTGACCGAGTCGGCCTCCCGCACGAGTTCGCGCGCTTCTACGCGCAGGGCGGCCGCCGCATTAAAGATGCGCGCGCCGTCCACGTGGAGGCGCAGGCCGTGGCCGTGGGCCACCTGGGCCACCTGCGCGGTGTATTCGGCGGTCAGGGGTAGCCCATTGCACACGTTGTGCGTGTTCTCCAGGCAGACCAGCCGCGTGCGGGGGAAGTGAGCGTCGTCCGGCCGGATGGCGTCCGCGACGTCCTCCAGCCGCAGCGTGCCGTCCGGCTGATTGGGGATGGGGCGGGGCGTGATGCCCCCCAGGGCCGCCATGCCGCCCTGCTCGAAGAGAAAGGTGTGGCTGCGATCGCCCAGGATGACCTCGTCGCCCCGTCCGCAGTGGGTGAGCAGGGCGACCAGGTTGCCCATGGTGCCACTGGCGACGAAGAGGGCGGCCTGCTTGCCCATGCGCTCCGCCGCCATGTGTTCCAGCCGGTTGACGGTGGGGTCCTCGCCGAAGACGTCGTCCCCCACCTCCGCCCGGTACATGGCCTCCCGCATGGCAGGCGTCGGGTGGGTGACGGTGTCGCTGCGCAGGTCAATAACTTTCATAGGGTGTGCCTCCTGGAAAAGTGAAACGTGAAACGTGAAACGTGAAACGTGATGCGTAATCCGTAATGCGTAATGCGTAATGCGTGACTGGGTAAGATTATAGCCCGGGATGTGCTTCCGTCAACACTTCCCTTCCCTCCTCTCCCTCCCTTCCCTCCGTTCCTTTCCCAATCCGTTCTAGTACCACTCTCCCCTGCTTGACCTCCCCGCCAGGATGCCTATAATCAGGGCTGGAGTGGAGGTGCTGATGTCGAACCCTTACGAAGAGAGATTGCACCGTTTCATCGCCGAACACCAGATTCAGGCGGAGCATTTGTCCTTCCAGGAGTCGTGCCATTCGGTGGCGGAGGCCGCGCGCGCGGTGAACGCGGCGGCCGGCGACTTTGTGAAGAACATCTGCGTGGTGGACGCGGACGGGAATCTGATCGTGGCCATCGTGAAGGGGGAGGATCGGGTCAGCCTCGAGCGCGTGGGGCAGGTGCTGGGGATCGCCCCACCCCGCCTGGCGACGGCCCAGGAGATTCTCGACAAGACCGGGTATCCGTGTGGGGGCACGCCGTCGTTCGGCTACCCGGCGACGTTCCTGATTGATCCGAGAGTGTTCGAGAAGGAGGGGGTGTACACGGGCGGCGGGAGCGAGACCGCGCTGATGAAAGTGGCACCACGGGAACTGCAGCGGGCGAACAACGGTAGGATCGAGAATATACGGAAGTGAGGAACTGGAGGTACTGGGAGAATGAGCGTGGAAGTCATCATGACCCACGAGAACGCGGATTTCGACGCCATTGCGAGCCTGTTGGGGGCGAGCAAGTTGTTCCCGGCTGCCACGCCGGTGCTGCCCCGGCGCATCAATCGCAATGGGCGGGCCTTCCTGGCGCTCTACGGCGCTGAGCTGCCCTTCGTCGAGCCCAACGAACTCCCCCGCGGCCGCATCCGGCGCGTCGTCCTGGTAGATGCCCAGGGCATGACGACGCTCAAGGGCATGGGGCGCGACATGAAGGTGGACATTATTGACCACCACGAACGCGCCCGCGACCTGCCCGCTCACTGGACTTACTATGGCGAGTCGGTCGGGGCGACGACGACGCTGCTGGTCGAGGCGATCTCGGCGCGGTTCCTGAAGAAACTGACGAGCATCGAGGCCACGCTGCTATTGTTGGGCATCCACGAGGACACCGGCTCCCTCTCCTACGAGACCACGACCGCGCGGGACGTGCGGGCCGCGGCCTGGCTGATGGAACAGGGGGCCAGCCTGACCGTCGTCAACGAGTTCATCCACCACCCGCTCGCGCCGGAGCAGCGCGAACTGTACGAGCGGCTGCTGGAGCAGAGCGAAACCCACGAGATCGAGGGGCACACCGTGGTGATTGCCTGGGCCGAAGCGCCAGGGTTCTCGGAGGAGATCTCGACGCTGGCGCACAAACTGCGGGAACTGCTGGAACCGTCCGCGCTGTTCGTGCTGGTCGCGCTGGACAAGCGCATCCAACTGGTAGCCCGTAGCACGACCGACGACATTGACGTCTCTGCCGTGGCGGCCCGTTTCGGGGGCGGAGGGCACAAGCACGCCGCCGCCGCCCTCATCCGCGCCCGCTCGCTCCAGGGGGTGCGCGAGGAGCTGTGGCGCACGTTGCCGGAGGTCGTGCGTCCCAGCGTGACAGTGGCCCAGGTGATGTCACGGGGGGTGCAGGTGCTCTCCCCCCAGGACACAGTCGCCGATGCGTACGAGCGGATGCGACGCACCGGTCACGAGGGCTACCCGGTGGTGGCGCACGGGAACGTGATCGGGCTGTTGACGCGGCGAGCGGTGGACCGCGCCCTGCAGTTCGCCATGGCGGAGGTCCCGGTGACGCAGGTGATGGAGGCGGGCAAGGTCGCCGTGAGTAGCACCGATTCGCTGGCGCACCTGCAACGGACGATGATCGAAAGCGGCTGGGGCCAGGTGCCGGTCGTCGAGGGGGAGCGCATCGTGGGGGTAGTCACCCGCACCGACCTGATCACGCAGTGGGGCACGCCCCCCGCCCCACCCCGGCGCCACGAGGTGATCGCCCTGCTGGAACGGTCGCTTTCTGCCCCGGTGCTGGCGCTGGTGCGCCGGATCTCGCAGCAGGCCAGGGAGCTGGGGTGCATGCCGTACTTTGTGGGCGGGTTGGTGCGGGACCTGTTGCTGGGCCAGCCCATCGTGGACGTGGACCTGGTGATCGAAGGGGATAGCATCGCGCTGGCGCGCAGCCTGGCGGCCGAACTGGGGGGCCGGGTGCGCATGCACAAACGCTTCGGCACCGCCAAGTGGCTCCTCTCGCCGCGCGTGTGGCGGGAGGTGGCCGGCGACGCGCCGGCTGCGCCCCTGCCGGCCAGCATAGACCTGGTGACGGCGCGCACCGAGTTCTACACGCACCCCACCGCGCTGCCGCAGGTGGAGCGCAGCTCGATCACGCAGGACCTGCACCGGCGCGACTTTACGATCAACACGCTGGCCATCCGGCTCGACCCGGAGCATTGGGGGGAACTGTTGGACTTTTACGGCGGCGAGGCAGACCTCCAGAACGGTGCGGTCCGGGTGCTGCACAGCCTGAGTTTCGTGGACGATCCCACGCGCATCCTGCGCGCGGCACGGTTGGAGAGCCGGCTGGGGTTCCACCTGGACGAGCGCAGCGCAGGATTGATCACCGACGCGCTGCCGTTGCTGAAGCGAGTGAGCGGCGACCGCATCCGCCACGAACTGGAACTGATCTTCGACGAGCCGGAGCCAGAGCAGGGGCTGTGCCGGCTGGAGGAATTGGGCGTACTGGCCTACGTCCACCCCAGCCTGCACTGCGACAAGTGGCTGCGGAGCAGGTATCGTGTCATCCGCGAAGAGTTGAGGCCCGGCATCGTGCAGGCCGAGGCCTGGCGCAGCGAGGCTCCGCGCGCGGAGGCCCAGGGTGAGACCTGGGGGCTGATTCCCGAAGACGTCTCCTTCCTCCACCTGGCTTTGCTGGCGTACCGGCTGGGTGACCAGGAGGTGGAGGAGTTGGCGTCTCGTCTCAAGGTGAAACGGGACGACACAGAGGACCTGCGCCTGTTGCCCACACTGAAGGACGTGCTAGCGCAACTGGGGAAGGCGCGCCGGCCCAGCGCCGTCTATCGCCTGCTGAAGCCATACCCGGCCCGGGTGTTGGCGGTGGCCTGGATCGCCGCCGACAACAAGCGGCTGCGGGAGCGACTGGAGCGCTATCAGAGCGAGTGGCGACGGGTGGAGACGGCACTCACCGGCGACGACCTGCGGGCCATGGGGCTGAAACCTGGCCCGCTGTTCCGAGAGTTGCTGGGAGCGCTGCGCGAGGCCCGGCTGGACGGCAGGGTGAGGACGCGGGAGGAGGAGGTGGAGATGGTAGAGAGGATGGTGAGAAGGGAGGGATGAGAGGATGGAGAATGGAGAATGGAGATTAGAGATTGGAGGCTGGAGGTTGGAGGTTGGAGGTTGGAAATGGAGGGTAGATGATGGGTGCGTGTGAGGTGGTGGAGGGGGAGGGGGTGCGGGTGGGGGAGCGGGAATTGGTGCCGGTGGTGCGGGTGACCAGGCGCGTGGAGCGGCGAGCGTACGTCGGTGCGGACGGGGTGGCCGGGCAGGGCGGGGGTTTCGTGCGCTTGCACCCGGTGGCGGTGATGGAACGGAGCGCGACGGGCGAGCGCCGGTTCGCGATCCGAGACAGGACAGTTCACACACTGATCGGGCTGTTCCTGATTGCACTCCTCGTCCCGCTGCTGGCAATGGTGATCGTGCGGATTGCGGAATGAGGAATGAGGAATGAGGAATGCGGACTACGGACCACGAATTACGCATCACGCATTACGCATTACGAGTTGAAGTTGGAGGGTGAGTGATGGAGGAAAAGGTGCAGGGATTGCTCGATGCTCTCGCAGAGTTGCGGGAGAAGGTGAACGTCAACGCCGTGTTCGGCGAACCGGTGACCGCGGCGGGGCGCACCGTCATCCCCGTCGCCAGGGTGGGTTACCGCTTCGAGATGGGGATGTGGCAGGCGGCAGGGAGCGGGGAGCAGGCTGCCGAGGCGGACGTGGGGGCGGACGTGGAGGAAACCGGCAGCGACGGCAGTGGCGGCATGAGGGCTGTCCCTCTCGCCATCGTCGAGGTGACGGAGGAGGGCACGCGGGTGAAACCGATCGTGGACGAGCAGAAGGTGAGATTGGCCGCGGGTCTGCTGGCGGGCTGGATCGCCTTCTGGGTGGCCTGGACGATAACCAAGATCCTCGCGGGCAGACCTTCCCGAAGGCCCTAAAGTGTGCCGCGCAACCCAGGAATGGACTCAAGTAGCGGTGCGTGTGCTGGGTGTCGCGGGTGAGTACACAAGTCACCGAAGCCTGCGGGAAGGTGGTTCAGCGATACGAAGCGTTCTGGCAGGGGAGGCTGGCTTGTGGTATAATCTGGCGCATCATCACGAGAGGAGGAGATTATGAGGCCACCACTTGACCCCATTCTGATCCACTTTACCAAAGACTTTGGTATCCACTGGTACGGCATTCTGATCGTCAGCGGCGTCATGCTGGGTGCCGTGTACGCTTCCTGGCGGGCCAGGCAGGACGGCGAGAACCCCGATCACGTGTGGAACGCCCTGATCGTCGCCATCATCCTGGGCATCATCGGCGCCCGCATCTACCACGTTTTCTCCGAGCCGGCGGGCGGGACGGTGGGCTGGAGTTATTACCGCCAGCATCCCATCGAGATCCTGTACATCTGGCACGGCGGCCTGGGGATCTATGGAGCCATCGTTGGCGGGGTGTTGGGGGTGGTGCTGTACACCTGGCGCGCCCGGCTGCACCCGTTCCAGTGGCTCGACTACGGTGCACCTGGACTCGCCCTGGGCCAGGCCATCGGCCGGTGGGGGAACTTTATCAACCAGGAGCTATACGGGCCGCCGACCGGTCGTCCCTGGGGGCTGCTGATTGACCCGCAATACCGGATCGCTCCCTACAACGACCTGACCGCCTATCCGCCGGAAACCCTCTTCCATCCCACCTTCCTGTACGAAGCGCTGTGGTGCCTGGTGGTGTTCATCGCCCTGGCCGTGATCGCGAGCAAGTTGAAGGGCCGGCTGTTGGAGGGGGATATCCTGCTGGGCTACGTGATCGGTTATCCGCTGGGCCGTTTCTTCGTCGAGTATTTCCGCCCCGATGCCTGGATGCTGGGCCCCCTGGCGGCGGCGCAGGTGTTCGCCATCATCTGCATGGCGGCGGGGGTGGTGCTCCTGGTCGTGCGACACGTCAGAGCGAGAGGGGTCAGGCCCCAACCGGTGGCCGAGGCGGTGAAAGTAGCACCAGAACCGGAGGCCGAAACACCCGCGGCAGCGCCAGAGGCAGAGGCTTAACACTGGACGCTGAAACCAGGGCGGTGAGTGCTCGACAGGCCGGGGGAAGTGCGGGGATGGATTGGCATTCCACGGGTGAACGACGTGGGTAGAGCGAGGAGCCTGATGCCGTTGGCATCAGGCTCCTCTCGTGCTTGATTGGGAGGACGGCCAATGACGAAGGGAGCGGACCTCTATCGCCTGCAGGTTGTGGATCGGGAGGGAGACGCCAAGCAACGCCGCCTGAAGGAGGTAGAGGCTGCGCTGGGGGAAAGTGAGGCGCTGAAGCAGGCGCGCCAAACCCTGCTGCGTGCCCAGGCGCTAGTCCAGAAATTGGCGGTGCGGCAGCGGGACCTGGAACTGGAAACCCAGGGGGCCTTGGACAAGATTTCCAGTTCTGAGAAATTACTGTATAGCGGCGCGGTCAAGAATCCCAAGGAACTGACGGACCTGCAAGCAGACGTAGCCGCGCTCCGGCGGCGGGGCCAGAAACTGGAAGACAACTTGTTGGAAGCGATGATCGAACTGGAGGAGGCCCGGGCCGCGCAGGCGGAGGCTCAGCACCACCTCGATGAAATCCAGGCAAACTGGTCGGCGCAGCAGGCGGACCTGATAGCCGAGCGGGAGACACTACGAGGAAGGCTGGTGGAAATTGAGCAGGCGCGCGCGGGGCTGGTGCCTCGCATCGCGGCCGGCGATCTGGTCACCTATCAGAACCTGCGACGCAGGAAAGGTGGGTTAGCAGTAGTTCAGGTACAGGATGGAGCGTGCAGCGGATGTGGCATCGGCGTGTCGCCCAGCCTGGATTGGCAGTTGCGGCAGGATGGTCTGGGCACCTGCGGCAACTGCGAACGCATCATCGTGCGGATATGACCGCCGGGCGACACAACAGCCACGGCCTCCCCGTGGTAGAGGAGGCCGTGGCTCGCGAAAGGAGGGTAACCACAAACAGCCTTTGATGTGGGTTTCGGGGGGCGGGCACCCGTCCCAACATCGCCAACTATTGTAGCGTACAAATAGCCCACGGTCAATAGTACCTATGTACCGGTAATCTCCCCGCAAGGGCATGAGTACCCAGAACACAGTTCACCGCTTTTGAACTTGCGGGAAGATGGAAAACGGGCTGGGTTGACAAGTGCACCAATCGGACTATCATAGACGCGAGTTCAACCAGTGCCGGACCCATGAGGTCTTCGGACACGGAGGTGGGAGTGTGGGGGAGCGAATCCTGCTCATCGAAGATGACGATGCTTTATCGCGCATGATGCGTCTCCAACTGGAACAGGCAGGGTACCAGGTCACCGTCTGCCGGGATGGCACGAGCGGATTGGAGTCGGCCCAGGAAGCGGAGCCGGACCTGATCTTGCTCGACATTCTCTTACCTGACATTGACGGTTGGGTCGTGTGCGAGCGGCTACAAGGGATCACCAGGGCCCCCATTATCTTCGCCACTGCGCTCGGAGCCGAACGAGACGTCATCCGCGGCCTCGAACTGGGCGCGGACGACTATATGATCAAGCCCTTCAGTTACAAAGAACTCTTGGCGCGCGTGCGGTCCGCCCTGCACCGCGCACAGCGCACAGCCTCCGGGAGGTGACGTATCCCCCACTGGCGATTCGACGTCGCATCGGCGCTGATCGGGGCGGCGACAGCGCTTCTGCTGACCGGACTGGCGTACCGTTTTCGTACCGAGTTGCGCCTGGGCTGGCAGGCCGCGACAGCTCCACTGGCGACGTTGTACCATCGCCTGCAGACAAAAGCCGAGGAGCGTTACCGCGAACGGGTGGCCGCGTGGGCGCGCTCGCTCCTCGCACCGGCCACCGCCGCTCCGTTAGACGCCATCTTCGTCGAGCCTGAGCTATTTCTCCCCTCCTCTATCCCTCAATGCCTCTCAGATGTCCGGCCTGAGCCTGGGAGCCGGCCGGCTTTGCCACTGCACCAGACCCTGAACGGCCACCCTCAACTGGCGATCCTGGGCGGCCCAGGGACAGGAAGAACCACGCTGTTGGCTTACGTGGCGCTCAGGTGCGCCCAGACCGTGGGGGACGATGGCGACGCCGCCGAGGCCCAAGCGGAACTGGGGCCGGCGCAAAAGCGGTTGCCGCTGTACGTGCTGCTCCCGGCGCTGGATTGGAATGAGGCGGGCAGCGCTGGCCCCCAGCAGGCCAACGGGACCGAGCGGCTGGTCCAGGCCGCCGTGGCCGCCGTCGGAGGGGGCGGTGGGATGGCGAACCCTCTGCGCCAGCGCCTACAGGCAGGCCAGGCCGCCGTGCTGGCCGATGGGTGGGATGAACTAAACCCGCAGCAGCGCCAGCAGGCCGCCGCGTGGCTGGCCGAACTGGTGCGCGCCTTGCCTGGGAACCTGTGGCTGGTGAGCGCGGGCGCGCGGGGCTACGCCCCGCTGACCGAAGCGGGCTTCGTCCCGCTGACGCTGGCGACGTGGGACGCCCGGCAGGTGGAGAGATTGGCCAGGCGCTGGGCGGAGGCGAACGCAGTGAGGGGTGAGGCTCCCCAGCAAGTGGCCCTGCGCAACCTGGTGGCGGAATTGCAGCAGGCGGCGCGCGCGGGCACTCCGCCGTTGGAGCTGGTACTGCGAGCGGCGCTGGTGGTAGCGGACGGGCAGGCGCCGGCCCAGCGGGCCGCGTGCTTCGAGCGCGCGCTGGAGTTGTTCCTCGGCCAGGGGGGAGAGACGTGGGTGCCGGCAGCCTGCCGGGCCGTGGCCGGGCAACTGGCGCTGAGGCTGCAGCAGGAGGGACGCGCGACGGCGAGCCGCGCGGAAATCGAGGCCGCCATCGAGGCGGTGCTCCCTCCAGCGGAGGAACGCTCCTCGCGGGCGGCCGGCCACGCCTGGCGCGCGCTGACCGGCGCGCAGGGGTTGATGCGCTCGGCCGGCCTGGACCGCTACACGTTCGCTAACCCGCTGTGGCAGGCGTACCTGGCGGCGCGCCAATGGGCCGGCGACGAGGGCGCTACCGCTATACTGGCCGAACGGCTGGAGGACCCTCAGTGGGCCGCAGTGCTGCGCTGGTGGGCCGAACTGGGCGACATGGGGTCACTGGTGGCGGCGTGGCTGCGCGGCCCCGACGACCTGTTCTGCACCCGCCTGCTTACGCTGAGTTCCTGGCTCCGCGCGGCCTCCGCCGGGGCCGCCTGGCGCGACGGGGCGATGGCGATGCTGGCACGCAGTTTGCTCCAGCCGGGCCGCCCACCCCAGGTGCGGCAGGGACTGGCCGAGGCACTGGCCGCGACCGGCGTACCCGGCGTGACGTACTTTTTCAGGCAGGCGGTCCAGCACCCCGACCCTGGAGTGCGGGCGGCGGCCGTGCTGGGTTTGACGCGCACGGCGCGGGAGGCGGACCTGCCCGCGCTGGAGGCTGTGATGCAGGCTCAGGACGCGGCCACGCGTGAGACGGTAGTGCGGGGGCTGGCACACCTGGGGTCCGACGCGGCGACGCGCTGGCTGGCCCGCATCATGCTGGAGGGAGACGAGACGCTCAGCCTCTTGGCGGCCCAGGCACTGGCCCAGTGCGGCGCAGAGGGGGTGGCCTTGTTGCACGAGGCCCTGACCCTGGAGGACGTGCTGGTGCGGCGGGCGGCGGTGTACGGGCTGGCCCAGTTGCAGGCGCGGGACGTGCTGGAGAAGGTAATCCGCGAGGAGCCGCAGTGGATCGTGCGCTCGGCAGCGACGGTGGCACTGGGCGAACTGGAAGAGCGGGCGAACATCTCCGGGGCAGCCTCCCCACCCGCGATCGAGCAGTTGCCCTGGCTCATTTCGTGGGCGGCGGCGCAGCGGGAAGGGGTGGGTGTGGGAGAGGCAGCACGGCAGATGCTGCGCCGGGCCTTGCAGGAAGGAGACCCCACGGTGCGGCAGGCGGCGGCGCAGACCCTGGTCCAGGCCGGGCGGCCCGACGACGTAGAGCCGCTGAAAGCGGCGCTGGCCG
>Ga0315295_10005598_pt1 | contig 10710 bp, 17 predicted proteins | sample YL17G14_0_MG_FD_204453 | JGI IMG/M metagenome (GOLD analysis project Ga0315295, IMG submission 204453) | Sediment microbial communities from Yellowstone Lake, YNP, Wyoming, USA - YL17G14_0 | ecosystem: Environmental > Aquatic > Freshwater > Lake > Sediment | place: USA: Wyoming | collected...
TTCCAGGAATGTGACCATGCAGAATATATTTATAGATCACAAAGCCAATCACCACGACAGCCACAACCAAAGCTACCCATTTTAGCGCGCCGAGATTATTGACACCCCGCGCCGGAGCTTCCATGCTGTCAGAAAGTTGTACCGTTGCGTTCCCTTGCATAAAGCTTGATACCAGACTCTCATCCATAGTGACACCCGTTCCGGTAAAAGGTGTTGCCACAAGTTCTCCGTCTACCTCACCTAGAAAACGCTCATCCTCCCAGGACTCAAATGGATGATCCTTTTTCACTAGTACAATGTGTTTATCATAAGAATAGATATCACCGTCTTTCGTGATACATTTCCGTACCATGAGCCGGTGATCATAATAATGCCCTTGACGCAGCATTAAAAAAGCGCGATCATTCGCGTCATTCCGGAGCCTCCACCACCACACACAAACGCCAAACCACCACCAATGTATAATAGTCCACATGTTTACTACCTCCCTCGGCTTTTTCCACTAATACCCGTGACAAACAACCCTAGACACACTACTGCCATTAGGATAGCAACACCTTGCAGCCATGTTACTGATACCAGCGTAGCCAACGCGACCCAGGGCCAACATGCGACAAACCACAAATACGCGCCAATCTTGATTGACAAAAACGACAGCCCCAAAGCCAGCCCCAGGGCCAACATGACGATAAAAGTATCATTTATTGCATCCATACCTTCACCCCCAATCGTTATATAACAACATTCGTCAAGCTCAACACCATCTATACTCACTTGTGCGCGATATGCAACAGGATCCAAAAGCAAGGGCACGTTATGGATATAGCCGGTTGAATTGCCCTCGTATAATACAAAAGGCTCGCAATCTTTGAACATGGCTTGAATCTCGATAGTGCTATTTGAATAATCAAAATTCCAGGATAAATTTATTCCGCAATCGTCTTGACTTGCACTAAAATTACTTATGCCACTAGCTATGTTACACTCTATCACCCAGGGTGTAGCCGTTGGGTATGGCTCAGACGTTGAGCAAGGCTCAGACGTTGGGCAAGGCTCGCACGTTGGGCAAGGCTCGCACGTTGGGCAAGGCTCCGGCGTAGGCGTAGGCGTTGGCGTAGGCGTAGGCTCCGGCGTAGGCGTAGGCTCCGGCGTAGGCGTAGGCGTTGGCGTAGGCGTTGGCGTAGGCGTTGGCGTAGGCGTTGGCGTAGGCGTTGGCGTAGGCGTTGGCGTAGGCGTTGGCGTAGGCGTTGGCGTAGGCGTAGCAAAAACAGGTGTTATTGTCTTGTCAGCATCCATGAGCACAGTTGTAATTTCCGAATATTCATCTACCGCCCCCCCAGTCCAGCTTACAAAATCCCAACCGTTGATATGCCACGCTTGTATATCTGCCGATGTATTACCATAGTAGCTGTAGACGCCAGGTGCAGGACTTATGTGTCCTATAGTCGAATTAGATAAACTCATTGTCAATTCCCAGATGTCTACCGCAAGGCCGGATCCATAATAGCAAAGTCTTCGACCCCCCAGAGTGGAATACCCATGTGTTCCGCTAAAAGCATCACCGGTATCATAACTCATACCCGATCCGCCCGTTGTGTTGTAGCTCATTTTGAGATCCGAACTATAATAACCTATGATGTCCCCGATCTCACAATCTATGTTTAGGTTACTGTATGTTTTTGTACCGGTTCCCTGAGCACCAAGTTCTACCCAATCCCTACAAGTATAGCTTGCACCGCTCCCGTAAAACGTGCCCACTTTCATATTGCTACCAGCAGTATAAACATAAAACTTAATTGAAGTAATGGTTCCCTTTAGATTTACGGGATTCGTCAAACTGAGATAGGTATTTCCCGCTGTCAGCCCTAATACCGATTGCATCCAATCTTCGCCTACATCAATCGAATCATACGCGTAAAGCGCTTGACTGAACATGATTAGCATTAAAGCTACAATAATAACAAAAGACCCAATCCTATATGGAAGCCTTATCAATTTACCCCCTAACCAAATCAAGCACCAGCCAGCCTACACCCATACCAACCGGAGCAAAGAAAAACGCCCCAAGCCACCAAGGTATGTTACCGGCAATAGTGAATCCGATCATGCAAAAGAATGTGCCAACACTTGATATAACCCATGCTATTATGTCGAACAGAAAAGAGAGAATTCCAATGTCAATAGATCCTAAACTAGTGCTGAAATTTGCCAATGCATCCGGTTGATATCCAAGCGCGAGTGCTAATTGGCTCGCAAAAGTAAAATATAGCACCGCGCCAATGATCATAATTGCGGATCCGGAGCCCTTACCCATATTTACACCCCTATTTCCTGCCACCCAGGATTATTAAAAATGTCAGTAACCCCACGATTGCGCCTATCAACAATATGATCCAAGGGGGATACCAGCCGACCGTAACAAAAACTATCGTCATGCCTAACCCGTAAGCAGCAGCAGCTAGCATACCACCGGTTGACCGGATAACGAACACAATGAGCACCATACCGACAACAGTGATGATAATGCCGAGAATAGTTTTAACTGTACTACTAATACTAAAAGGGAATGTTAGCCACGGCGGAAGCTCTATACCACCACCAGGAGTAGGAGTAGCCACAGTTACGTGTCCGGTGGTAAATGTGAGAGTGTCACCATATACCACCGCCGGCTCAGTCAAACTGTTTTTAGCCAATGCTCTGTATTCATAAGTGGTATCAATCGCCAAATTTGAAACCGCGACAACAAACGTTGTCGGAGATCGCAAGGGCCTATCAGTATTGAAAGGCCAAACGTTCGTAAAAGCATACCAGCTTCTTATCCAACTTGAGGCCCCTTGCACTCTCAGGTCAAAACCTCCAAAACATTCTAGCTCTCCATCATATGCTAGATAACCATTCATCCAGGCGCTTGATGAGGTAACATGATCTGCCGGAACTGTTACTACTGTTGGCGCAGAAGGCCCACCCCCTGCTAAAGTATAGAAAAATTTGGTATTTGACGAATAGTTGCCGCCTCCATTCTCAAACTTGACGTAAAACCAGTGCAGGGACTCAGGTACTAAGCCCGAAATCGCAACATCGAAGTATTGACCCGTAGCAACAGACCCCATGTCAATCTCAACAGCCGCATATCCGGAAGCTTGCCACACAAATGTTGCATTGGCTCCACTACCTCCACTCCAAGTGCACAAACCGTTTAACGTTGCGCTTGTCGCTGTTACATCGCTCGGATCTATTGCTATTCCATAAGGTAATGAGCCTGTCTCATTCCCGTATAACCGAGCGTATCTCAGGTGTTGATTTGAGGATCTATAAATAATGGATAAAGTATCTTCACCGGTACTTTCAATAACGGAAAGATAACTAGTGCCATAAAAGCCAGCCGATTCTTCACCCAAATCGACTACCGATTGCCATACCAGATTAGCATCCCTCACCTTGTAATATAAATGATTTGCTAAAGGGGTACCTACCCACCACACATACAAATTATCAGACAATGACGAAATGCTAATGCAAGGCCATGTCAACGTTGATGTTGCTGTCTGTATTTGATGTTCGAACTCGCTTTCAGCAAACAAAGCTAGCGTACTATCATAATATGTATGAATTAAGTAATTATCCGAACTCCGGTTGTAAACTATCTGCGCCCAACGATCCATATAAGGCACAGCAGAAAAGTACGCTTGCCCTTCAGTGATACCACCGTCAAGATAAGACCTGCAAGTACCTGCCGAGCCAACAGCCGCGCTCCAAGTCTGGCTTCCCGTTTGCCACTTCCTGCCATAAATATAACCATTGTTACTCGAATACAAAACGAGGGCCGTGGAGCTAAGACCAACTGGCATGACAGTGCCGCCGATATACCCGCCTACTTGATAACAAGTCAAGGTTTTTGCAGCATCAGTAGTCCAAGTACCATCGGTTGTAGAACTTCCGATAACGTAGCCGTAACTGGTATTCGTTGTGTACGCAATATATTTTGTGTGCCCAACCCAATAATGCCCCGTACCGTCTACCGCGATGTTTGCATTAACTCCATAATCATCAGAATTAACATGCCAGTTAGGAATCTCTGACCAGGGAGTCCAGCTTATAGTTCCATTGCCATGCAACTCTCCACGCCGGAACGCACCACGCGTTGCGTAATTAGCCGGAGTCCAATAACAATCTGTAGCTACATACACATATGCGCCAGCCGTATCAGTACATACTGCCAACGACTTATGATTAGAAGAAAATGAAGCGTTGCCATCCGATATATCAGTTCCGGCAGACCATGTAACTCCCATATCTGTCGAAGTATAAAAGTACTTCCAGGAAAAAGCCCAATAGATTCCTTGAGCATAAAATACGTTGTGGTCGTCTCCATGCTCATAATTAGAATGATCCGTGCTCACTTCATGCGATACCAACTCAGCACCGGCGACTAACGGGGAAATAACGCTAATTCCAATTAGAATCAGCATTAAAATCGTCATTGTTATCTTTTTCATAAATCCTCCTCTTCCGGATCATCCGGCATTTGCATGATAAACCATACGAGCTCCCACACCACGAGGAAAACACCGATAACAGCCAACGTGTCCCAAGTAATATCAGGGGGGGCATGAACATGCTTGAAGATGGCAGCAATCAAGCTATTCATACCCCCCCTTATCTAAACACTCAATCGCCCGGTGACTTTACTAACGACCCTTGCCGCCGAAAAAGGTTTTTACGCCGTAGATGATCAAACCCACGATTGCCAGTAAGGGGATGATCCAGATCGCAAGACTTATGAAGGTTCCCACGATCCCGCCCACAGCCGTAATGTTACCCAGTATCGGCGCGAAGGTTGCCACAAAATACAGGCCCACGAAGATCAGGATGAGGCCGACAAACAGATTTGTGATCATGCTTGTCCCGCCTCCCCCGCCTCCGCCGCCGTGGCTCTTACCTCTTGACATGGTTTTAACCTCCCTTCTTTATCTCAAAGGTCAGCTAGCATCGCCAGGGCCAGCACTCTCAGGGCGCGCACCATCAAGGGCCAGCAACGCCAGGGCCAACCGCCTTTTTGCTTCCAGTATTAGTATCATCGTCCGGTATCGGAATTTTACCTATGCCTCCACCCTGGTCATGCTCCGTTAAATACCGTTTGGCCTCGTCAAGGACTGCTTGCTTATTATTTACCGCAGCTGCCGGTGGCATCACCCTCGACAGAGGCTTGACAGCCTGTTTGTCCTCTTTCTTTTTTTTCGGGATCACCCAAAAAACCACCGGTTGACCCAACGCCTGCATCTCTCCGCCTTTTTCCACAATGAAATGCGCGGTTGCCTTTTCCACCCCATTATCACCAAGCCACCGGTTGGCATTCAAATGCCCTTCAAGGTGTACTTGTGTTCCCTTTGGTAATTTGCCGATAATCTCAGCCAGCCCACCGAATGAAATACTTTGGAGCCAGTAATCCTTGTGCTCTATGCCAGTTTGTTCGGTTGTATCTAGGGGAAATCCCAGGTTACAAACCGGTTGACCCGTTTTAGTTTCTTTTACCTTGGGCTCTCCGAGTATCGGGCCTTCAAGGATCAAATATGTTCTAACACCGCTTCCCATTTTTGCACTCTCCTTTTAATTACTAGACCTTACTAATTTTTTTTCACGAACTGCCAGCGCCCCCATTGTCTGAAATACCGGCAAGAATGTAGACCGCCTTCTTGGATTGGCACAAAGTTGTATTTGCAACCACGATACGGGCCACGATGAGCGCATTTTTCGCAAAGGGCTTGTTCTAAGATGGCGCAGGTCTTAGGGTATGCCGCGCGGATCTGCGCATTGAGCTTGTCAAGCTCTAAGCCCATCGGTATATTCGCCAACTTTATCACCCCCTTTCGTTACGAATTAGAAAAGCTGAACTTTTCCGGCTCTAATAACCGGCTCTTGAAAATATCCGGAACGGTTTTGACTTCATGCGCTTGCAAATATTCAATATCAAACTGCATTCGCTCAAGCATACTTTCTTGATCCGGACATGCAATTGATATATCAACTCCCATTCGATCAAGAATCGCGCGCCGGTATCGATAAAATGTGCTTTGCTTAATCGCGCCTCTCACTTCATCGCCCCGCAGCCATCGGAGGAAAATAGCCTGGTGTGGCAAGCTCAAACATTCAAGGTCTTTCACTTTACTCATATTCAGCCGTCCTATACTAATCTTTCGCATATAGTCCCAAAGCAAAGATTCATTTAATACAATGCCTTTTTTAGCCAGGTCTTTTAACTCCATACCCCGTAGACTCAATTCAAGACGCAAAACAGACCTCACCGAGTCGCGGAATTGCTCATTCAAGGTTAAGTCACCCATGCGGTGAACGCCCATTTCGTCAAACTTGCAGTAACCCTTTAACGTCCACCGGCGCGAATGTTGGCCCCAATAAACAGTGTCACCCGATAACATAGCCCGCCCATGCCGGCTCCTGGAGCCCGTACTAACACACCGGAGCCACTCTTTGACATTCTCATAGCTTCCCATGTCTACCGGCACAGCTATGTCAATTCGACTAGGCCACATGGCCCACGATAAACAGGTGTCCGCATCGATAGGCCTTACCGTCTCAGGCAGTTGCCGTACTGTAAGATCCAGCACCGGCTTCCATAACGATACCGAAGGGCCGAAGGCATTATGGCCCTGCATGAATTTCACCGGATTGCCCGAGATCTGCAAAAGAGGGTACCCCAGTCCGATCATTGCCGTTTCCGTACTCTCAGTAAATGTACCACTCCTATCACTTTGCCTTAATTGCATACCACTTTCGTAGGATCCCTTGACTGTCAGCCAGCAGCCGGACTCCCAGGCTACATGTCCGGTTGGCTCAACCTTGTAGACACGATCCGTTAATAAATGGCTCGCATCACAGCCCACAATTCCGGTGAACCAATCAAGCAAAAAACACCCCTAAATTGTCAATAAGTGAGAAAAAAGTGCATACACTCGGCTACTCTCAAAGAAATTCTCAAATATGAGACAAAAGTGCGGTATTACTTGCACGCACTTTTGTTTGTCTATGCCAGAGGAACATGCCGGCGCTGACCTGTTTGACACGCCGGCGAGAATATGGTATATATACATCAGTCCCATGAAGCAGTCCAATCTAACGAACGTATTACAACCCGCGATGAAAGGTCGCACTATATATCAATTGTCTCCCTTTCAGTCTGGACTGTTTCACCCTACCACTATATATACCCATTTGTCAATACGGTATATACGTATTCGTTACTTTTAACTAGAAAGGAGGAAGTATGGATAGACCCAAAACAGAAGGGGAATTACCGGTCCCGAAATGCAGACATGGCAGCTGTCCATTCTGCGGCAAGAACCATCTGGTAAAGGCCGGCAAGTATCGCAAGCCTGGGCATCCGGAGACTCAGCGTTATCAATGCACTGACTGTCACAGATTTACGACAAAGCCGGTAAATCAATTATCGCTGATCAACACTTTGCAACACTGATCATCTAATGAAAGGAGTGAAGTTATGGCTCAATGGATACGCAAACACCGCACCAACTTAATAAGCCTGGTTACCTATTTCATACTGTTTGCTCTAGCTTCGGTTTGGATTATCTATGGAGTTCATCGTTTAACCGAGGTGCTCCTATGATATCAGGTCAAATTGCGATTGTCATACAATCGTCTAACCTATCCACCGAGCAGCTAGAACGAATAGCCCACGCTCTAACTTTGAATATGTTTGGAGTATCCACCATTAATGTAGTACCACTCGATGTACCCAGCTTTCTAGCCCTGGAAGACATGATAAATATACAATAAAAGGAGAATGAGATAATGGACATCAAGCAAACAAGTAGAGACCGTATGGAGCTTAGACTATTTGTCAAAGATACAATGAGCGACCTTATCGACATGGTCAGACAGACAAGACCAACTGAATATCTTCCCTCTGGCAAAGATGCACCAGCTTTAGATCAAAGCCGGATGACACAGCGAACCAATGATTGGCTCGACCATGCCTCGACACTCATTGAGAAAGCCTGGAAACTTGGAGAGCTTATCGGCACAGATGCTATAGCCATGATGGAGGAAGTCGTTGCCGAGCACAAGGGAACACGTAAGGTTGAGTAAAAAGCTTCTGGGGCAAAGTAACCCACTCATTCATAAGCTTCTTGACTTGCCAAGCCCGATTCGTGAGCATCGATATCGCCATACGCCCGAAACCGTCAAGAACATTGCCAATATTATCGCAGTAAGCGAGTCCGAACGACAGGAGTTAATTAGAGAGGGGTGGTTACACCTGCTTATGGATTGGGGAATTACATGACATCAAGGGATACTTGCCCCAAACATAGTTTCGTAAAAATTGTTTGCCCATTTTGTGCTCACAAGCGTAATCTACTAGTTTTTAGTAGCCCGAGAGGCCCTTACTTAATATGCATGCGTTGTAAACGCAAATCGTTTCTTGAATCTGGATTAAACAAAATTAAGATGAAAGAGGAAGAAATAAAATGGCATATCATAAAAAGACGCTCCGGAATATGTCCACTAACTCCCGCAAGCTCGCACGGCTAATCAACGATTTAGATAGCGCACTAACCAGGCTCAAAAACTTCTTGCCCATTGTTGAATCCATGGAGCTTGACAGCAACGCTTTATACAATCGATTGAGCACATTTGAGAAAAAAGTATTCAACAATGAACGCGCCTCCCTTCTCGAGGAATCCGAGGATACGCCAGACGCGGCGCCGGATCTGACCGCTCCTGCAGTGCCCCTTTTCGCTTTGGACGAGTCCGCCGGCGGATCCGCGCCAGCCCAGGAGCCGGCCCAGGAGCCGGCAGAAAACCGTCCAACTAAAGAAGTGACGGATTAATAAAACGACCTAAGTCTCAGGCTTGAGTGTGGAAGGGCTCGCAAAGCGAGCCCTTCCCATTTAAGCGTGACACTAGAATCGTTAAGGAAGACCCTCAAACGACCAGATGGGGCTTTGCCCCATACCCCAGAGGATTAAACAGGCTCCGGCCCCCCAGGATGGCTAGCGGGGGCCTTGCGAGATAAGGCCCGCGCCTATCTCAGTACCGCCCAGGGGGGCTTTTGGTGTTGGGTGTTGCGGATCTGCGCGGGTGTGTTAGCTTCAATTCTGCGGTCGCAGGGCATGTGCCATCGTGATATATTGGACTCGGACTATAGGGACTGTTTCAAACGTGATTTTTAGCTTCAGCATGTCCAGCTGCGCGGAGCTGAAACGTTAGTCCGTGAAAAAACCATGCCCGGAGCTGGTAGCTTCACCAGTGCCCCGATATCGGCGGGGATCCGCGCGGAGCTGCGCCGCGCTAACATGGACTTTTTATATATTTACCGTCAAGCCCGGCTATTATCAACACGGATCCGAACACCATGGCCGCTATCGCTCCCGCCTGGTAATAGTCTGCCTGTTGGTACTTAATGTGCAATACTCCGTAGCCCTCTATCATCTCCCTGGACATCATGCCTACCCTGGTCGTCGCGTAGCTTGCCTGGATCCAGAGGAAGCCGCCTAACGATGTGATGATTACCCCGATAAAGCTAACCATTAACCAGTCTGCTTTGCTCTTAGGTGTCATGTCTTTACCCTCGCTCTAAAATCCAGTAAATAAAAGATACCGGAGCGGGGTCTGAGGCTTCCATCTTGCAGGAAATCCACCCGCTCCGGTATCTGGAGCCTGTCCGGGGTTTCTCAGGCCACCGGCCATTACTATGTATCACAATTCCTGTGTGTTGTCAAGAGATAGGTTCGTAGGTGTTGTACCAGGGGAATACATCGGAAATATGCGGCAGCTCGGCATGGACCGGCTCTTTATGGTTGATAATGTCGATAATGCCCAGCTCGACCAGGTCTTGCTTGGGCCTGTACTTCGGTATAATCTCGATTTGACACGCTTGACGTAGCATTAAGTCCACATCCCCCCAGTGACAGTCAATTATAAACATGTTATCAAGCTTTTCGTCTTGCCAGCATCCGAGCAAGGCTTGAGTCTGTTTTGGATCGTGCCACATGCGCGGAGGGAAAGCTCGATCCGCCTCTTGAATCAATATCATCATGCCAGTCAACTTGCTCGCAATCATTTTTTGCATGAATGCCACTAAATGCTCTATGTCTAGCCGGTGTGTTCCATCTACGTTAAAGGTAAAGTTGCTCACGCATTTGTCCGGCTTATAACCGCAATAGCCCAACAGGTGTAACGCAATTCTGATCATTACCAGTCCCTTACCTTGACGCTGGCCCGCTTTAAGCTTGACTATCATCTTTGATCTCGTGAGCCAATATTTTGACCAGGCGCTCCATTTTATAGTTTACTCGTTCGTTGACGCCCTCATTTATTCCAAGTCCATAGGCCAACTGATGAAGCATTATGTAGACGTCTGCTATCTCATCTGACACCTTACCGAGATCAACAGAACTTTTGATTATGATTAATCCTCTTGCTAACTCCACATTAAGCTCCGCTATTTCCTCAAAAGTTTTGTAGATTTGTGTTTGCAACCCCCATTGTCCCAACGCTTTATGGAATAAGTGCATATCAGTACTGGTTGCTCCAAATATCATTGTTATCTCCTGTTATTTTATTTGCCCCTGGCTCTGGCCGGTGTCAGCCATCCCGATATACCGGCTCTTCTCGTGTTGTGCCCACCGCTCAAACTCGATAGCCTCAAGTAGCATCTCTTTCGTGTTGTGGGGC
>Ga0315295_10005602_pt1 | contig 10706 bp, 10 predicted proteins | sample YL17G14_0_MG_FD_204453 | JGI IMG/M metagenome (GOLD analysis project Ga0315295, IMG submission 204453) | Sediment microbial communities from Yellowstone Lake, YNP, Wyoming, USA - YL17G14_0 | ecosystem: Environmental > Aquatic > Freshwater > Lake > Sediment | place: USA: Wyoming | collected...
ATGAGATTGAGAGCGCTGTCAAGGGTATCCGTTCTCTCAAGGATCCCCGTTATATCGAGGAACGATGTATCGAGGTAAACCGTCTGGAAAACCTCGCTGATGATGTGCTTGCCCATGCGGTAACCGATCTCTTCAAAACGGATGATGCGATTACGATCATCAAATTCAAGGATATCTACGAGCATCTTGAGACAGCGACGGATTATTGCGAGGATGTGGCAAACGTGCTCTCGGACATCGCTATCCGGCATTCATAAGGTTATGTGAGAGGGTTGAATGATTGAGGCAACGTGGGGACTCATTATATTCATTATCGGGATCGCGCTCTTCTTTGATTACACCAACGGGTTCCATGACTCGGCCAACTCCATATCAACGGTCGTCTCCACAAAGGTCCTTTCCCCCCGCAATGCCGTGGCCTTTGCTGCGTTTTTTAATTTTATCGCCGCATTTGGTTTCGGTGTTCTGGTGGCAAGTACTATCAGCAAGATTATCCAGCTGGCAAATGTGCCGACCGAGATTGTCCCCTATATAATTTTAGGTGCTCTTATCGGCGCAATTACCTGGAACCTGATCACCTGGCGTTTCGGCCTTCCCACCTCCTCCTCCCACGCCCTTATTGGCGGACTTGTGGGAGCAGGTATCTCGGCAGCAGGAATTGCCGCCATAAAATGGTCAGCCGTTGAACTGATTGTCATGTTCATGATCCTCTCTCCCCTTATTGGTCTTGTCGTTGGATTTTTATTCATGGTTCTTGTGCTCAACGTCACCAAGAAAGCCCATAAATCGACCGCGGACAGTTATTTCAGACGGCTTCAGCTCTTCTCGGCAGCAGCCTACAGTTTCAGTCATGGGACAAATGATGCCCAGAAGACGATGGGTATCATCACCCCGCTGCTCTTTTCAATCGGGTATTATGGAGCCAGTGTCGATCCCAACAACCTGCCAGTACCCATTTGGGTAATACTGATTGCCCATGCAGCAATCGCCCTCGGCACTCTTACAGGAGGATGGCGTATTGTCAAAACGATGGGATACAAAATCACCAAGCTCCGTCCGGTTCACGGTTTCGCTGCAGAAACTGCAGGTGCAGCAACGATCCTCGGAGCTTCGGCATTGGGTATCCCGGTGAGTACAACGCATATCATCTGCACATCGATCATGGGGGTCGGTACCACCATGGGTGCGAGCACGGTAAAATGGGGAGTTGCAAGGACTATCGCGTTCGCATGGATTCTCACGATCCCTCTCGCTGCCCTCATCGGATTTGTTGCGTTCACGGTTATCCGGGTGATTATCGGGTACTGAGGTGCTGAAATCAGGTACTATTCCCTTTTGGAAGTATTGACCTCTCGTGCTTGAGGTATCTCCTCGTTAAGGAAGACACCAGAATTTGTAAGAACCGTGATTCATTATACATTTTTTTGCTCTTCATCAAAATGAACGGGTTATCAGCATCCTTTCAAAATTTCATTGATGGAGGCTGATACCCTTCTGCACCCTGCAAGATAAACGCCGCCCCTCCCGAGGGGGCACCCCCACGGCGGTTCAGTCGCTTTAGGGTATGAGGCCATTTAATGGATTAAACGATTTCATCTCAACCAACTATGAACCAAAAAGCGACAGTGTATACCATCCTGCCCAGCGGCGATCCGACGAGGCGTCGCCGCGACCCCATCGGGGGTGGGAAACCTCATGCGTAAATTGCTTCTAATGATTATCCGTTTGTATCCCTTAATCACAAGATGGTTACATTTTCTCAAAACCCTCGTATGTCTAAAACCTTCGTCACTATTGCAAAATTCACAGGGAAGGAATGGGAGATAGCCACTGACTCCTCCTTTCTATCGGTGAGGACCGGGTTCAATTTCCTTATTTTTTACCGGAAATCCGGAAAAACCGGCAATACCGGCTGATGGGGCAGACTTCGCACTTCGGTCTCTTTGCATCGCAGCATGCCCGTCCGTGGGCGATCAGGACATCCGTGAGATCCCCCCATTGCTCCTGCGGGAACGCAGCCATCAAGTCCTGTTCGATCACGGTTACCTTATCGGTATCAGAAAATCCGATCCGCTGCGCAAGCCTCCGGACATGCGTATCCACCGCAATGCCCTCGTTTCTCCCGAGTGCATGGGAGAGCACAATGTTCGCGGTTTTCCTGCCTACCCCGGGGATCTTCAGGAGTTTCTCCATGGTCTCTGGCACCCTGCCGTCAAAATCCGACAGCAGGGCCTGTGAAGCGGCGATGATGTGCTTTGCCTTTGCATGGAAATAGCCGAGACTGTGGATAATCGTTTCTACATCCTCGGTTTTCGCCTTTGCGAGCGCTGCCGGAGTCGGGTATTTTGTAAAGAGCGGTTGTTTTACCTGGAGTACCGCACGATCGGTAGTCTGCGCCGAGAGGATGGTGAGGATGAGCACTTCAAAGGCTGAACCCTTCGAGAGCATGGCAGGAGAATCGCGGGCATCAGGATATCGTTTACCAAGGAGCGAATAGATTTTTGCAGCGTCCTGTTTTTTCATAACAATTTCCTTATTGTCATCCCGAATACAGAAAAATCAGTGAGGATGTTCTGCCGATCTATGGGGTAGGGCGGATTCGAACCGCCGTCAAAGCGTCCCAAACGCTCTAGGATGGACCAGGCTACCCTACTACCCCGTGCCATCATACCTGTGTCGGGAACATAAAAATACGTAATGGTTCCCTGGTCACTCTACGAGTTGTCAGAGGGGAAGGATTTTTTTCTTACTCCCACTCACCACTGTGCCGGTAAATTCCCCGGTAAGAACTGCGCGGGAAAGGTTGTTGGGGTCACGGCCATCCAGCACCACAAGCGGGATATGACTGCGCTCGACCACACGGGCGGCAACAATATCGAGTACCGTGTTGGAGCCTGCAATGAGTGCTGTTCCACCAACGATTGCCAGCAGCTGCTTTGGTGTCAGTGTCCTGTAGTGCTGTGCCTTTTTGTCCTTGTTCGGATCGGTGGAATAAATACCGTCAACAGACGTTACGTTGATAAATACCGATGCACCCACGCGTTCAGCGAGGACCGCCGCAACCGCATCCGTTGTCTGGCCGGGGGTGATCCCGCCCATGACGACGATCTTTTTTGATTCGGCAAACTTCTTTGCCTCGGCATGGCTCTCCGCCACCTTCGGGTACGCCCGGTCACCCAGCGCGGCAATGAGCAGGTCTGCGTTCAGACGGGTGACCAGGATACCTATCTCATCCGAAGTCCCCTCATCGAAACCGAGATTCCGGGCAACGGTGATGTAGCGACGCGCTTCGCCGCCTCCGCCAACGACAACAAACAGCCGGTAGTGCGCTGCAATCTCTTCCAGCACCGGAACATATTCTTTTATTTTGTTCTTCTCGAGTGATGGGATCAGGATTGAGCCGCCCAGAGAGATGACAAGCGTCTTCATTGCACTAGTTTTTGTGCCATATGCTCATATAGAGTTGTTGAATATGCTGCACTGTCCTGTCTGTAAAAGCCGGGATATCTTTCCGGCTGCCGGAGGGTATATCGGCCAGGTGTATATCTGCAAGAGCTGCAAATACCGGGGGTCATTTGTCCTTGAGACTGACGAAGCGGATGAAAACCCGGCAGGAGAAAAAGAACAATAACGATTGCCTGCAATATTTCGTGTGAGAGTCCTTATGCACGAAGCCCACCGGTACGAGAAAACCGGGAACAACGCGGTGAAATGCTCGCTCTGCAACCACCGCTGCGCTATCCCAGAAGGCAGTCACGGGATCTGCGGGGTGAGGCTGAACGAACAGGGCACCCTGTATGCTGCAACCTACGGGAAGATCAGTTCTGAAGCCCTGGACCCGATCGAGAAAAAACCCCTCTTCCACTACCTGCCCGGCACAATCTCGTACTCTCTGGGCAGCATCGGCTGTAACTTCCATTGCCAGCACTGCCAGAACTGGCACATCTCGCGTGCGGCACGGGAGAGTGCACGGCTGCGTAACCTTGCACCGGAAGAAGGGGTTGTGCGGGCAATTGCAGGCAAAAGTGCGAGCATTTCGTGGACGTACAATGAACCGACCATCTGGCACGAGTATACTCTCGACATGGGAATAATCGCCCGCAGAAAAGGGCTCGGTACCATCTACGTTACTAACGGTTACATCACCGAGGAGGGACTCCGTGAACTTGCACCCATGCTCGGTGCATTCCGGGTTGACCTCAAGGCATTCACCGATGATTTTTACAAAAAAGTATGCGGTGCCCACCTCCAGCCGGTCCTTGACTCGGCGGCTCTTGCGCGGGAACTCGGTATGCACGTGGAGACGGTCACCCTCGTTATTCCCGGGCTCAATGACGGCCGGGAAGAGATGGAGAAGCTGATCCGCTGGGTCATCGACCATCTTGGCCCGTCAACCCCTATGCATTTCTCTGCGTTCCACCCTGATTACAAGATGACCGACCGGGGTGCAACACCGCTTGCAACACTGGAAAAGATCTACACCATGGCAAAAGAGATCGGGCTCCGGTTTCCGTATCTTGGCAATGTCTATAACCACCCATACGAGAACACCTATTGTCCGGTGTGCGGTGTAATGCTCATCGAGCGGCAGGGATTTTCCAGCACGGTTCTGGCACTCGACGGGCAGCAGTGCGGGAACTGCGGTGAAAAGATAGAGATCGTGCGCCATGTCTCCTGAACCCCTGGGTGAAACACGGTTTATTACTGACCGTATGCTGGGGACACTGTGCCGGTACCTCCGGTTTATGGGCTACAATACCGTGAGTGCCAACGGGTTTGCCGAAGGGAATACAAAAGAGGACACCCTGCTCCTCAACCTCGCCTCGCGGGAGAACCGCATCCTGCTCACGCGGGACATCGAGCTTGCAGGGCGCGGGAAGGATCGGGCGGTCCTGATCGCTTCTGATGAGGTGATGGATCAGGTGCAGCAGCTCATCGATCGCGGGGTAATTGTCCGCCGGTTGATGATGACCCGCTGTTCGCTGTGCAACACGCTCCTGAGGGAGGCAACAGACCAGGAGATTACCCGGGCGGATTATGCTCCAAGAGATAAAAACGGGCTTACCTTCTGCTGGTGTGAGCAGTGCAGCAAACTCTACTGGAACGGTTCGCACGGAAAACACATTTCAGATAGAATTGAGATTGAGCTGAAAGAAGAGAGAACAGGCAAAATAGATTAAAAAAACGACTGTTAGTCGAGGGGGTTCATACCAGAACCATGATACTTGTCCTGCACGACTGACCCCGCCTCAGGGCCTCTCAGAGGCTTGACGGGCAGGGAGTTTTGAAGGTTATTCTCCGCTCCGCCGCACCTAGAAGCCCTGTTTTGGGGCGGCGGCATTCATCGTAAAAGGTAATTAGGTTGGTAGCAATCTCACATTCTATCTGAATAAAACGTTTTTCATAGGAACTCGTACCCGTCCCCTCCCGCCGCCTCTACCCTTTTCACAGGGTGGGTATTTTTTTGTTCAGGAAAGTATCGTACCGTAGGGAAGCCTCAAAGTTGTCGGGAAAAAAAACCTGTTACGTGTTCGGGTTTTTATTAACCAGGTCTGAAAAGAGCCTGCTGATGCTGACCTCTGGTACACTAAAAATCGTAAAGGAAAAGCACCCGTTCCTTATGGGAAATAACGGATGAATCACCTTAAAAGCTGGAATTGATGGTTGCCGGCAGGATTCCCCCCGTGATCATCAAATACTATATCCATAAACAACAGATCAGTTCTCATGGCAGTCCACCCCATCGAGGAGCGGTACGGCACACCCGAGATGCGTGCCGTATGGAGTGAGAAGACCCGGTTTGCCTGTGTTATTGCCGTGGAAGTGGCGCTGGCAAAGGCTGAAGCAGCTCACGGCATGATCCCCAAAGATGCAGCAGAGGAGATTGAGCGGCATGCACAGAAAGCATCACTGCAACGGGCAAAAGCAATCGAACGCGAGATCAGCCACGACATGATGGCAATCGTTAAGGCTATCTCTGAGGTCTGCGGGGATTCCGGGCGATGGGTGCATTACGGTGCGACGAGCAACGATATCCTTGATACTGCAACCGGTTTGCAGCTCCTGCAGGCACTCAAGCTGATCGACACGAAGCTGCGTCTCCTGCTTGAGGTGCTGATAAAACGAGCAGAGGAGACAAAATCAATGGTCTGCATCGGCCGGACCCACGGGCAGCACGGCGTGCCGACCACGTACGGCCTGCGGTTTGCCATATGGGCAAGTGAGGTCGGGCGGCACATCGAACGCCTCGGACAGCTCCGTCCGCGTGTCGTGGTCGGGCAGATGACCGGTGCCGTGGGCACACAGGCTGCACTCGGACCACAGGCGATTGAGGTACAGGCAACGATGATGGAGGAGCTGGGCATTGGTTCGGTGGACGTATCGAACCAGGTAATCTCCCGAGACCGGTACGCGGAATACTTCATGTTCTGTGCAAACGTGGCGACCACGCTTGACAAGATCGCAATTGAGATCCGCACGCTCCAGCGGACTGAGATTGGCGAGGTGGAAGAAGCGTTCGGTGAGCATCAGGTGGGTTCTTCCACCATGCCGCACAAACGCAATCCGGTTAAGTCCGAGCAGGTCTGCGGCCTTGCCCGCATCGTACGGTCAGCGGTTGAACCGGCGCTCCAGAACAACACGCTCTGGGACGAGCGCGACTTAACCAACTCATCCTGTGAGCGGGTGTTGTTCCCTGAGACATCCATCCTCACGGATCACTGCATCCGGCTGATGACAATCGTGCTCGAAGGGCTCGTGATCAACCGTGCCGCAATCCGCCGGAACCTTGCCTTCCTCCATGGCATCAATATGGCCGAGTCCGTCATGATCGAACTCACCAGAAGGGGCATGAACCGGCAGGATGCCCATGAAAGGGTACGAATGGCAAGTATGCAGGCACTTGTTGAAGAACGGGCGCTCGGCGATGTGCTGGGAACAGATCCTGAGGTGCTGCGCTATTGTTCCCGGACCGATATTGCTCCACTTCTCAACCCGGATTCCTATATCGGAACATCAGTCCGTCAGGTAGACCGGGTCATAGAAAAACTCTCGCCGCTATGCTTCTGATCCGATAACCTATTTTTTCTTAATTATCTCCTCACTGCTGATGACATGTCTTTTCCATTGCTTTAATGAGCGTGAGAAAAAGGTATGACCCGGGAAAATTCCCTGGTCCGGCAACGAAAAAAAATCACCGGTGTGGTAATGGTGGGTACAAGTGTCTGTCCAGCCATTCCACCGCTCGTGGTGAGAGTAGTGGTGATGAAGTACCTGTTTAAAATTCCCGCGTTGTAGAAAGCCGCATGCGTGCGGGACGAAAAACCGTGAACATGCGGATTGTATTGGGTATTTTTTTAAAAAAACCTATGGAATTGTTACGAAATTACGTGGATCAAGCCACGATCCCAGCTGGAATTTGGGGAGTCAGAGATAATGGACTCGTCTCTCAAATATAAAACTCGAATATAAAAATAGGCAGATTTAAATAATAGTAGCAGAAACCGACAAAGTCTGAGGTATATATGAAAGGAAAATGTCATCCATCATTTCTTTTATCAGTACTGCTTCTGACATGTATTGTTGTATCACTCTTAGGAGCCGGGTGTATCCAGCCGACTACAGCTTCTGACAAAAAGGCATCCTCTGCCACCGCAGCTCCCACGACAGCCACCGCAGCTCCCACGACAGTTGCCACATCCAAGACAACACCTATTCCTACGCTCACTACATCCTTTAACCAGTACTCAAATTCCCGGTATGGATTCAGCATCGATTATCCCAGTGATTGGCAGAAAAACGAGCTGAACAAACTGGAGCCGGAGATTTCCTTGACCCGTTATAATGTAGTCGAATTTTATTCACCATCATTCGTACGGTGCAACACCGAGAAGAGCAATTGTGTGAATGTCAGGTCTGAAGTGAAAATTGAAGTTGATACCAAACCGTTTTCCACCGAACTCGATACGTTCTTTGTAAAGGATGTGGCACGAATCACAACTGGGAGCGACGTTGAAATTACCAAACGTAATGCAATGTTCAAACTATCAGGCACCAGGGCGTACCGGTTGGACTATAATTTCCATTCGGATATAGAGGAAATTAATGTGCTGAGTGCCTATACGATAATTAATGGAACGGGATACATCATAACATTCCATGCCCATGCTCCTGAGCGTGACGAGAAGATCAACCAGTTCGATCAGTATTATAATGATGCGATGTCCATGTTCAGTTCTTTCAAAGCCAATGCAGGGAACTACAAAACCATCTGATGTTTCTTTTTTTCAACACGATAAGACTCTCCAATTAGAGAGTATTAAGTAAAAATATATCCACATCTGCCCACATTCATAAACCCAATCAACCGGAACGAACCGACCGGCAACACACTAACAGATCCGTTGCATAACCATTCCCCGATCAACCACGAGATCCACCATCAGACCCGCAGTGGCGGGGCTGTCGTCAATGCTGAATGCGGGCAATCACCCTGCACGAGCCGGGAATAACATTATCAAAAGTTTGATTTTGAAATAAGCAATTATCAAACAAAATACAAAAAGAAATAAATACTGACCCATTTTTTCAGTGCAAGGTTCGCAAGGTTCGAATATTGATATTAAAAGAAGCCAAATCATTGCGGTTGAAACAACGATGCAAAGTACCCCCGCTGTCGCATCTTCCGCGATGCGATATCTGTGGAACAAGTCGGGAACCTAAAACGAATGAGATACGGTCTTCTCCAGAGATAAAAAATAATATATTTATAAACTCTGAAAATGAACCAGAGTGTAGGCATGAAACCGTACGTCAGGATTTTGGGATATTCGGTTTCACATACGGATCTTACCCGGTTTATCATTATTGCATCCCTCACCCTTGCGTGCATCATAATCACCACCGTTTCTATCTCCCGGGCTCTTGAAACATTATACGCCCAGCTCTTCTACTTCCCTATTGTCTATGCAACCTATTTTTATCCCCGGCGGGGACTCTGGCTGGCCGGCGCCTGTGCTATTCTGTATGAGAGCTTTGCGTACCTCTACATATTCCCCGATACCGGCGGGTTGATCTACGTTACCGGACAAGCGATCCTGTTCATCTGTGTTGCGGCTCTGGTTGCCTATGTACGTGAGAAAGTGAATACCGGTGAGGCACGCAGTCGCAGCATTGTTGAAAAAGCTCAAACGGGTATCATCCTTTTTGACCAGAATACCCAAGCAATCCACCTTACCAACGCCCATCTGGAACAGATGCTGGGATTTTCTGGTGAAGAGCTTGCCGGTATGACATTTCCCCAGCTCTTCTCCACCACAGAAGACCAGCAAAAATTCTTTACGTCCCTGGAATCGGGAGAGGAGACTAAAAATCTCGAAATCCTATTTGTCACGAGGGATAAAGGGCCCCTATGGGTAAACCTTTCCGGGAGCCGGATCACCGAAAACCTGGTAAGCTGCACAGTTATCGATATCAATACATTCAAACTCGCCAAGAAGGCAGCCGATGAAATTGATGTCCAGTACAAACAGGTAGCCGATAGTATCCCGACGTGTATTATCATCATCAGGAACCAGATGATTGTGTACACAAATCCGTCATTTGAGGAATTTTCCGGCTACACCCCAAAATACCTGATGGGAAAAGATCCGATCTCTCTCATCCACCCGGACGACCACGAGGATTTCCGGAATTCCTGTCATCTCGCAGAGACGCGCTCACCGCCTCCTGGCAGAGTAGAGGCCGGTATTCGTATAAAATCCGGCAAGACACGACCAGCTACCCTGTTTTTTACCCGGATAGTGCAGGGTGAGATACCTGCCGTACTCATCAACCTCGTTGATATCCCCGGACAAGAGGGCATAAAAGAACAGATCCAGCAGGATTCCAAACGACAACGCGGCATCATCAGCACCTTTGCCTATGAGCTGCGCACACCCCTGCAGCCAATCATGGGATATATCAACCTGCTTACGCAGGACCCTGAAAAATACGGGGTCACGGAAGAGACAAAGCTCATTCTTGACCGCTGCGCAAAGAGCGTTGACCGCGAGCGGCAGATCATCAACCAGATGCTCGAACTCTCCGTTATCGACGCAGGAAAGATACCCCTGGATTATTCGATATTTCCTGTCCAGGAGCTGATCACAACAATCATCAATACCGGGGGATATCTGGCAAACGCGGACATTACCACCGATATTCCGCCCTACCTCACGTTTGATGCTGACAAGAACAAAATTTCAACAGTGATAGACACCATGCTCTCCAATGCAGTGAATTACTCAACCCCTCCCCGTAAGATACACATCGCGTATATCTCTCCACCCAATGATACCATGGACCGCCTTTCCGTCAGGGATAATGGTATCGGCATCACGGATTCCCGGCTTGATGAGATCTTTGAACCATTCCCGATTGCCGATTACGGGGAGAAGAAACAGAAGTATGAACGAATCGGGCTTTCGCTTGCCATTGCAAAAAAATATATCAAAATGCATGGGGGATACATCAGCGTGGACAGCATTATGAACCTCGAGACAACATTCTGTATTCATATCCCGAAAAAAAGACCTGAGGAGATAGAGCACAATGTCTTGTAAAATCATGGTAGTAGAGGATGATCAGCCCATCCTTGATCTGATGGATCTGATGATCCGGAAACTCGGGTACGAGCCGGTCCTGATGGCAAACGGGCTCGAAGCGCT
>Ga0315295_10005603_pt1 | contig 10706 bp, 10 predicted proteins | sample YL17G14_0_MG_FD_204453 | JGI IMG/M metagenome (GOLD analysis project Ga0315295, IMG submission 204453) | Sediment microbial communities from Yellowstone Lake, YNP, Wyoming, USA - YL17G14_0 | ecosystem: Environmental > Aquatic > Freshwater > Lake > Sediment | place: USA: Wyoming | collected...
CTGCCCGAACGCATTGTCGGGGGCGATCATCACAAGACCAGAGGCAATAGCGAGGGAAACGCTGCTCAAACTGGGACCGCTGGTCAGCAAGTACATCGCGGTCTAGCACATGCGGACGACGGAGCCCCGACACGGGGAGCGGCCAGCGAGGCACATCAGCGATCGCCTCGCCCTCCTGGGTTTGCTCTTCCTGACGTTTTTGATCCACGCTGCCAGTCCGGTCACGACGAGCACAGATTCGGCGTGGACCTTTCATGTTGCAGCGAGCATCCTGCGAGAGGGCAACGTGGACCTGGATGAGTACCGTCCGCTCATGGACCTTGAGCGGGACTATCGCCTGCGCACGATCAGTGGGCACATCTACTACTACTACCCGGCAGCCACACCCTTGCTTGTCACTCCCGTTGTCGCTCTCACCAATGCAGTATTCGCCTTGACACGCCCGGCGGATTTCTACAGCTATCTCGCAAGCCATGGGCCCGATGATCGTACTGCGAGGCTCGAGAAGCTTGTGGCATCAGCCATCGTCGCGCTGGCGGCTGCAGGGATGTATCTTGTCGCCAGGCGCTTCCTCCCCACCGGCTCTTCGATCGCCGTTGCCCTGATCTTCGCCTTCGCCACCTCGATGTGGTCGACGGCAAGCCGCGCCCTTTGGCAGCATGGGCCGTCTGTGCTCTTTCTGGTGGTCGCGCTGTATCTCACTCTTGCCGCACCCGAAAAGACCTGGTCGATCTTTGCATCCGGCCTGATCCTTGCGTTTGCGTACCTCATCCGACCCACGAACAGCATCTCATTTGCCTTCTTTGGCCTCTACCACTTGCTGAACGGCCGTCGCCGATTCTGGGCCTTTGTGCTGGGTGGGCTGATGATCCTCTTGCCATATTGGATCCATAACTGGACCACGTACGGCGATTTCCTCCCGCCATATTCATATCAGCTGTTTGAGAGACTGGCGACCCCGGCCGCCACAGCCGAGGCACTGGCCGGGACGCTGGTGAGCCCCAATCGGGGACTATTCGTCTTCACTCCTGTCTTTCTCTTTTCAGTGTACGGCGGATATTTGGCTATCGCGCGCGGCGGCCTGAGACGGGCGAATCTCGATCTGTACATCGCAGGCATCCTGCTGAGTCATTGGATCACAACTTCGCTTTTTGAAGACTGGGGAGGGGCATGGTCCATTGGGCCACGCTACTTCGTGGATGTCATTCCCTACTTAACCTATTTCCTCATTCCCGTCGCGGGATCGCAGGCCTTGTGGCGCTCTGCCTGGAGGTACGCCTTCGTGGCTGCCGTCGTGGCCGGCGCGCTGGTGCAGTTCCGTTGTTCGTTCAGCCCATATCCCTTCATGTGGAACGGCAAGCCTCAGGCCCTCGTCGACGCTCCTGAGAGGAAATGGGATTGGGGGGACCTGCAGTTCCTGCGAGGGCTCTGCCGCGGCGATCCGCTGGAAGGCAGGGCGCCTGCCTGTTGGATGGAACGCCTTGATTGACAGAAACGGACGCCGCCTGCTGGCGCTCACGGCGGCCTTTGTCTGCCTGCAGGGCGTTGTGCTTACGCTCTCGCCCGCTGTGCGTGAGAGGTCTTGGGCCACGAGTCTCAGGTGGTCACACTGGCTCGGTATCTTCCTGTGGTTGGCTGTGTTCGTGATGCTTCAGCGTCTGCTGGAGCGCAAGCTTCCTAATCGCGATCCGTTCGCCCTGCCCCTGTGCGCACTTCTGAGCGGCTGGGGGCTTTTGACCATCTGGCGGCTTGACTCATCGTTCGGGCTGCGCCAGGTTGCCTGGCTCAGCGTCAGCGCGGCCGCAGTTGCAGTGCTGGTGGGTCGCTGGGGCGATCTTGGTGTCCTTCGCCGCTACAAATACGTGTTGCTGGCCGGCGGGTTGGTTTTGACTGCCCTCACGATTTTCCTGGGCACGAGTCCCACCGGCATGGGCCCCCGACTCTGGCTGGGTTGTTGCGGCGTGTATCTGCAGCCATCCGAACCGTTGAAGCTGCTTCTGGTGGTGTATCTCGCCGCCTATCTCTCGGACCATGTGCAGCTGCGAACTCGGATCTTTCCCCTGCTGCTGCCCACCATCTTTATCGCTGGTTTGGCGCTACTACTGCTGGTCGTGCAGCGGGATCTCGGCAGCGCCAGCATCCTCATTCTCCTATACACAATCATTCTATACATCGCCACGGAAAAGAAGCGCGTTCTGATGGCAGCGGTTGTCACGCTTGGGTTGGCTGCAGTGACCGGTTTCTTCTTCGTGGATGTGGTGCAGGCACGCCTCGAGTCATGGCTCGATCCCTGGAATGATCCGAGCGGGAGGTCATACCAGATCATCCAATCCCTGCTTTCCGTCGCCAATGGGGGCATCTTGGGTCGGGGATTAGGCGTGGGCAGCCCCGGCCTTGTTCCCGTCTCGCATTCCGACTTCGTCTACTCCGCCATTGCTGAGGAGGCGGGGCTTGCCGGCAGCCTCGGCCTACTGGCCGCGTTCGCGATGCTGTTCACTCGCGGATTGGTGGTCTCGATGCGATCCACCGATCATTTTCATCGGCTGCTGGCTGCTGGCCTCACCGCATACATTGGAATTCAGTCCCTCCTGATAATCGGCGGGGATCTCCGCATGCTGCCTTTGACCGGCGTGACCCTTCCGTTTGTCTCGTATGGCGGCTCTTCATTGCTCACGTCCTCGGTCGCGGTGGCCCTGCTCGTGACCATCAGCAACCAGTCCCCACGCAAGGCTGCTCCCAGCACATCGACATTGTCGTATTCGCTGATCGCCACGCTGCTCGCGGTCGGGATCGTGTTCGCGGCTCTCATCCAGTCCTGGTGGGCCATTGTGCGGGGTCCTGATCTGTTGGCGCGGACGGACAACGCCCGCCGTTCCATTGCAGACCGGTACGTTATGCGGGGCAGCGTTCTCGACCGCAATAACGGGCTCATCAACGTGACGGTTGGCACGAGCGGCTCTTTTCAACGGGTTTATGAGTACCCGGACCTTTCACCGGTCATTGGCTACACACATCCTACATTTGGACAGGCCGGCCTGGAAGCCTCCCTGGACCCTTACCTGCGAGGAATCCAGGGTAATCCGGTGAGCCTGCTGGTCTGGAACCAACTGCTCTACGGCACTCCCCCCCAAGGGCTCGACGTACGCCTGACGATTGACCTCGCCCTTCAGGAGCACGCAGACGCGTGGCTCGGGGACTGTGCTGGAGCAGTCGTTCTACTGAACGCGCACTCAGGCGAGATCCTCGTCATGGCCTCGCATCCCACGTACGACGCCAATAAGCTGGATGCCATCGGCGCCGACTTGTCTCAGCACAAGGGCACACCACTGCTGAATCGTGCGACTCAGGGCACCTACTCCCTAGGCAATGCCGCGCTACCGCTGATCACGGCGGCCAAGATCGGCTCCAGCAAGGTGAACCTCCACGAGCTCTATCAGACCCTGGGCTTGTATTCGCAGCCCGAGATCCGGATGCCAGTGGCCGAACCCTATCGGGACACGAGCAACGGGGAGCTGCATGCAAGTCCTCTTCAGCTGGCAGTCGCGGCAGCAGCCCTGAGCAATGATGGAATTCGACCAATTTCAAGGATCGCCTTGGCGGTCAATACCCCCAGACAGGGTTGGGTAGTCCTGCCTGCACTCGGCGAGTCGCAGTCGGTCTTCTCACAGCAGGCCGCCGAGGAGGCCGCACTGCACTACAGTGTGGCCCGCGGCGCATTCTGGCAGTGGCGAACCACCGCCGCCACATCTGGCCAAAGTCTCACATGGTACCTGGCGGGGACGCTTCCTGGTTGGAAGGGAACACCTCTTGTAGTCGTCGTCCTCCTCGAGAGCGGAGACGTAGCCGTGGCAACCCGGATAGGATCAAATCTCCTGGGCGCGGCCGCCTATCCCTGATGCTTGGCAGGGGTTCACGTGATTTGGGCAACCTCGATTACTGACACGTGGAGCTCTTGCCAGAACCGTCCTTCTTGATGTCAATCGTCCTGCCTTCATAAACGGTGACGTTGCCGACCGAGGACTCGGTCGTCTGATCGATGACCGTGTACTCCCCTGGAAAGAACTGGAGCTGGTTTTCGGGCGCACTGCTTCGATCCTGCAGAATTGCGCCACCCGGATTCACCAGCATCTCATGCGGGGTGCAGTTCCGAATGTAGGCCGGAAGCGCGGCGTCCACTACCATCACTGGCAGGTCTGCAACCATCCCGTTGACCGTCGTGTACTGGGTCTTTACGGTGATCCAGCCCAGTGTTTTGGATGTATTGGGGGTGTTGATGAGCACCCAGCTGCCGTCCGCGTTCCGTGCGGTCGCGTTTGTTGATTGTCCGTTCAGGAAGGCACCCACCGTGTCGTATTCAGGGCCGGGGCCTCGCCGAACATTCAGCCGGCCGCCCGAGGCAGAGACCTTCACAACAGGCGGGGGACCGATGGTGGGCGTCGCGGTCGATGTTGCAGACTCGGCCGGTTGTGTAGGCAGGACCACTGACGGCTCTTCCGTCGTCGACCCTGCACTCGACGTTGTAGGCGAGGGTGCCGGCGCCTGTTCCTGCCCTCCGCCAGGCGCCGCGAATTGCAGACTGCAGGCAAGCAGAGTCAGGCCAAGCAGCACCAGAAAGAGTGCTTTTTGCCCTCTGGTACACGCGCGCAGCATTCTGTCCTCCTCCAAGCTTGCCCTGGCACCCCACTGCCGGTCAAGCCATTATGTGCGGATTGCAGAATAAAACAAGCCCGTTCGCAGGAACGGGCTTCAAGTTGTGCAACCTTACAGGCGATCACGTGCCGTCATCCACATCTTTGGTGCCGTAGCCCGGGCCCGTCTTGAAGAAATCGTAGTTGGGCTTGATGTCCGGCGTGAGATCTACTACTTCGCCTGCCTTCAATTGTTGAGTCGTATCCAGGATGACCTGCTTGCCCTGGTGGTTCGTGCCTTCGTAATGCCCGGTCAGGCCGACCTTGCTGATGTACTCACCACCCTTCGCGGTGTAAGCCGATGGTACCTCATCCTCGGGGAAGATGGCCGCGTATGGGCACTCGGGAATACATGCGCCGCAGTCAATGCAAGTGTCGGGATCGATGTAGATCCACGGCCACTCCGCCTCTGGAAATCCCGGGACCATGCACTCAACCGGGCAGACTTCAATGCAACCCCGATCGCGAATACAAAGACTCGTGGTGATATGGGTCATCGGTGCTCTCCTTTTGCGAAATCAGCTCGGGGAAATTCTATCATACGTTCTGACCAGGACGATCAACAGACACCCATACCATCGCCCATGCGCGATTGCGAGCAGCTACTTCGCCGAGAAACGACTAGCCACCGCATCCCAGTTGACCACGTTCCACCAGTTGGTCACATACTCGGCGCGGCGGTTATGGTACTTGAGGTAGTAGGCATGCTCCCATACATCGATAACCAGAATCGGCGTGGTGCCGTCCGACAATGGATTGTCCTGATTGGCGGTTGAAACGATCGCCAGGCCATTGTCTTTTTTCACCAACCAGGCCCAGCCAGAACCGAACCGTCCAATGGCGGCCTTCTCAAATTCAGCCTTGAATTGATCGAAAGAACCAAAGCCTGCGTTGATCGCTTTCGCCAGCTCCCCTTTTGGCGCGCCCCCTGCTTTGGGAGCCATGATCTCCCAGAACATGCTGTGGTTCCAGGTGCCGCCTCCGTGATTGCGCACGGCGGCGCGGATGTCCTCGGGGACTGCGTTCAGATCGGCCAGCAGTGCTTCCAGTGACTTCCCCGCCAACTCAGAATGCTTCTCCAGCGCGCCGTTCAAGTTCGTGACATAGGCGGCATGGTGCTTGTCGTGATGGATGGTCATGGTCTGGGCGTCGATATACGGCTCCAGCGCGTCGATTGCATAGGATAACTTCGGAAGCTCAAAAGCCATTTTGTCCTCCTTGTTCGTGATGGGCCCTTCAAATCGATTTTTATGACATCTTTCCTAAAAATTGTATTCGTACGCCAACAGAGTGTCAAGTGTGAGCCCTGTCGCGTTAACGGCCCGCATACGAAAAACGCTGCCCAATCCCAGTTTCATCGCAAGGTTATACTTGCGGGACGGCTCAAATCCGCCCGAAGTCTCCCATGCAACCAAAGCCGCCACGGCTCGTGCTGCCATTCGCCCTGGGAATCGCCATCCTGGCCGTCTCCACGGCCTCGATCTTGATCCGGTTTGCCCAACAGGATGCACCATCCATCACAATAGCTGCACTGAGGCTCGCAATTGCCACTGTGTTCCTGGCGCCTCTCGCCATAGCACGCCACGGCCCGGAACTGCGTGTACTACAGCGGCGAGAGTTGCTGCTTGCCGCCATGTCGGGCACGTTCCTCGCGCTGCATTTCGCGACCTGGATCTCATCGCTCGAATACACGACCGTGGCGAGTTCAGTGGTTCTGGTCAGCACAGGGCCCCTTTGGGTCGCGCTGCTGTCGCCCCTTTTCCTTGGCGAGCGCCTGACGAGAGGTACGCTCGCCGGCCTAGCGCTGGCCGTTGTGGGAGGGAGCATCATCGCCGCTGGCGGTGCTTGTACATGGGATGGCAGAATCCTCTGCGCGGATCTGGGCAGAATTGCGGAGAGAAGCAACCTGTGGGGCAACTTCCTGGCTCTGGTTGGAGCATGGGCCGTCAGCGGCTACCTGATACTTGGAAGGTGGCTGCGCGCGACCCTTTCCCTCGTTCCCTACATCTTCCTCGTTTACGGATTTGCGGCAATGGTCTTGGTGATCGCGGCTCTGATCACTCACAGCCTGGTGCTAGCCCTGCCACCCATCGCCTACGGCTGGATACTCCTTCTCGCGATTGTTCCACAGCTCATCGGGCACTCGACCTACAACTGGGCCTTGCGCTATCTGCCGGCGGCGTTGGTCGCCATTGCCACTCTCGGCGAACCAGTCGGATCGACCGTTCTCGCCTATTTCATGCTGGACGAGAGGCCGGGACCCTTCGTGCTATCCGGCGCCGTCCTTATCATGGCGGGCATATACCTTGCCGCGCGGTCTGCCCGCCGGGCAGAGGGGCCGCAACCCTAACATAGGGACCTCACTGCATGATCATACACAGGCCTTGATTGAATCACTGCTCTCATTGGGGAATTGAATCCCGGGAAAGCCATGCGCAAGAAGTGCAGTCATGTTAGTCTTGCCATTTGAGGTTCGACGGTCGAAGATCGCCGGGCTGGGGGCTTTCACCACACGGCCTATCGCCATGGGTAGCCGGATCATTGAGTATGTCGGTGAGCGCGTCACGCCGGCAGTGGCAGATGCCCGCTACGAGGGCGGCCCCTTGCTTCACCCCAGCGTCTTGCTCTTTAGCGTCGACAGCCGGACGGTGATCGACGCGGCTGTGGGCGGCAATGAATCCAGGTTCATCAACCACTCGTGCGAACCGAACTGCGAGGCTGTCACTCGAGGCCGCAGGGTCTGGATCTATGCTCTGCGCGACATTCAGAGGGGAGAGGAATTGACGTACGACTACAGTCTCATCGGCGACGACGAGAATCTCGAGAAACAAGCAGCGCGGTATCCCTGCCATTGCGGTGCACCTACCTGCCGCGGCACGCTGTTCAAGATCCACAAGTGAGCTGCAAGAGCGCACAACGGCTATATCTGCGTTCTAAGGTAGAATACCTGCGATGTTTAAGCGAACGCCCAGTTCGGCGGAACCTGCGCTGTCAAGCGCGGCTGTCGAAAGGATCACGTCGGTCCTGGGGCCCGGAGTGATATGGCACGGTTCCGTCAGTGGCTCAGGTGGAGTGCGCATTGAGGGTGCATTCGAAGGGGAAATAGCGCTGCGCGGATTGCTTGTCGTTGGCGAGACTGGACGGGTCACCTGTAACAACGTGCGCGCCAACGCGGTGATTGTGGCAGGCGCCGTGCGCGGCAACATCACGACCCAGAAGCTGGAGATACGCTCGAGCGGGCGTGTCTGGGGAGACGTGATCACAACCGCTTTTGTTACCGACGATGGCGCGTTCCTGAGAGGCCAGATCCGGATGGAGGAATCCGTCGATCTTGGCCTGGAGACCACGCAAACGGCCCCGCCGGAGCTTGAAGAGCCGGGCCTCGAGCCCGAGAGCGCGCCGCCGCCAGAGCCACGGGCAGAGGCGACCGCCGGTAGGACCATTGTCCGGCGTCGCAAGAGCACCACTTAGGAGACACGACCCTGAGGCAAGTATGATCCTTGGGGTCTTTCTTTGATATGCGCTTCCAAGAACTCCAGATCGAAACGCGCCGAGAGAGGCCCGCGCGGGCAAGGACTGACGGAGAGAGATACCTCATCCGTGCCGGCTACCTGCGCGCACAGGATGATCTTACAAGACTGGGTGAGCGCGCCATTTCTCGCCTGGGTCACACGGCAAAGGACGATGCCGACTTCCTATTGAGGCTCGGCCTCCCCGTTCTGAAGACAGCTGACGACGAGGTCGTGGCGGTTCATCCGACGGGGGGTCTTCACCTGCTTTGCTGCCCCACTTGCGGCTATGCTGCATCGGTTGAGACTGCGAGAGCACGCAAAGAACCTTTGCCGCCCGAACCGGCGCTGCCGATCGAGCGCGTGGCAACACCTGACTGCACCACCATCGAGTCGCTTGCGACGTTTCTTGGCGTGCCGCCCGCAAAGACCGCAAAAGCTCTCCTATACGCGCGGCCCGGGTCCGATGATTTGGTCTTTGTGGTGATCCGCGGTGACATGCAGATCAGCGAACGGAAGCTGCGCGCGCTGGCAGGTGCTCTGCGGCCTGCAACTCAGGACCAGATCACCAGCGCAGGCGCCATTCCCGGATATGCATCACCCATTGGCCTGCGCCAGGCCTTTGTCGTTGTCGACGACATGATCCCCGATTCGGAGAATCTTGTTGCTGGAGCCAATCAGGTTGGCTTTCACTTGAAGAACACCAACTACGGACGCGACTACCAGGCCCATCAGGTGGCGGACTTGACCCTGGCCCATCCCGGGGATTCATGCGAAGCCTGCAGCTCGCCTCTTGAATCCGCGGCAGGGTACCTACTAGCAGACCGAAGCGGCATACGGTTCACAAGCGTCCTCCAGGCGCTTGCTGAGCAGAACCACGATGATCGAGGTTTGCGCCTCCCTCTGGGCGCCGCCCCATTTGACGTGCACCTTCTGCACATTCCATCGCGATTGACCGACACAAAGGGCGCTGCGGCTGTACTCCACGGCAAACTGGAGGCAGCCGGCGTCTCGGTGCTGTTCGACGACCGGGAGGAGCGCGCAGGCGTGAAATTCAACGATGCAGACCTGATCGGTTGTCCGCTGCGGGTGACCGTGGGCGAGAGAAACCTTGCGGACCGAATGGTAGAATTGAAACGTCGATTCGACGCCTCCATTGAGTTGATCCCAATCGATGAGACCGTGACCAGGATTCGGTCTCTCACTTTGAGCCCACGATGACCGAGCAAATCCAGATGTCGTCGCCAGACCTGACAGCGGCCGAACGCAGCGCCGTTCTCGACGTGCTGCAGACGCCGTTCCTCAGCATGGGTCATTGGGTGCTCGACTTCGAGAAGGCCTTCACTCAGCACACTGGTCGATCGCACGCCATCGCGGTTTCGTCCGGAACAGCCGGGCTGCACCTGTGCGTCCGTGCGGCAGGACTCCGCCAGGGCGACCTTGTCATCACGACGCCGTTTTCCTTCGTGGCCTCCACCAACACGCTGCTGTACGAGGGCGCGATTCCGATCTTCGTTGATGTTGATAGAGCCACGGGCAACATCGATCCGGCATTGGTTGTGGAGGCGGCCCGCGATCTTGTGGTCGGAGGAACGGCGGCCAAGCGCTGGATACCGCGCGCCGGCGCCGAGGGACACGGAAGCCTCAAGGCGATCCTGGCAGTTGACGTTTTCGGTCAGCCGGCCGACCTCGATCCCCTCCGACAGGTGGCGGATGAACACGGCATTGGGATGATCGAAGATGCCTGTGAAGCTCTTGGTGCAGAATACAAAGGACGGCTCGCGGGAACCGCGGGTGACTACGCCGTGTTCGCTTTCTATCCCAACAAACAGATCACCACGGGAGAAGGCGGCATGATCGTCACCGATGATGCGGCTGCCGACGATCTAATGCGCGCACTGCGAAATCAGGGTCGCGCGGCCGGCGACACATGGCTGCAACACACTCACCTCGGCTACAACTATCGGCTGGACGAGATGTCGGCCGCGCTTGGGATGGCGCAGATGACGCGGCTGCAGGAACTGCTTTCCAAGCGCGATAGGGTTGCCGAGTGGTACAGATCCCGTCTTGAGAAAATGGCGGGCGTCCGGCCTCCGACGATTGAGCCTTTCACGACGCGTATGTCGTGGTTTGTCTACGTCGTACACTTTGAGCAAGGTGTCGATCGTGACTCGATTGCCAGGCGCATGACTGCCCGGGGCATCCCGGTTCGACCGTACTTTCTGCCAATTCACCTGCAGCCGTACATGGCAGAGCGCTTCGGCTTTCGTGAGGGCGACTATCCGAACACGGAGGACCTGGGCCGCCGCGGCCTTGCGCTCCCGTTCTCGGGAGTCATGCGGGAAGACGAGGTGGAGACGGTCTGCGAGGCTCTGCGGAAGGAACTCGCCTCGGTCTGAATCCGCAGGCTTCCCGGACAGAGCAGTGACGCGGCGGCGATGAACACCGGTCTTTTCCCTCCCTCCAAACCCGGCGGTTTGCTTTTCCATGCCCTGCTGCTCGTGGCGCT
>Ga0315295_10005604_pt1 | contig 10704 bp, 7 predicted proteins | sample YL17G14_0_MG_FD_204453 | JGI IMG/M metagenome (GOLD analysis project Ga0315295, IMG submission 204453) | Sediment microbial communities from Yellowstone Lake, YNP, Wyoming, USA - YL17G14_0 | ecosystem: Environmental > Aquatic > Freshwater > Lake > Sediment | place: USA: Wyoming | collected...
CGACCGGCATGACGATCAAGACAACGGGTAATACAGGCACGTGTACGGGAGTGACGGCGACGGCAGGCGCGGGCAGCTTCACGATGGCAAGCGGTACCTCGATTGCGTCTGACGGCTGTACCATAATTGTGAACATAACGAGTTCGACGGCTGGTGCGGGGGCGAATACGATCGCCGCGGGTGCCTTGCAGACCTCGGCGGGCAACAATGCGAGCGCGGCGACGGACGCGTTGAACGTGTACATCCCGCCGACGGTGACGAAGAGCTTCACCCCGGCGTCGATCGCCTCGGGCGGTACATCCTCGATGCAGATCATCGTGACTAACCCGGCGGGCAATCCCGGCAACCTCACGGGTGTGAGCATCGGCGATACCTATGCTGGCACATTGGTCAACAATGCGGCCGGCAGCGTGAGCTGCAGCTCGGGTAGCAGCGCTACACTGACCGGGGGAGTCAATGGTGGGACCGCAGTGGGATTCACCGCTGGCAGCATTGAGCCTGGCGATACCTGCACCATCACGCAGAGCGTGACGGCTACCAGCACCAACAGCAATACGACGAGCGTGCCGACGGCCAGCGGGCCTGTGGCGCTGACGGGCACGGCGGCCAATGCTACATTGACGGTGATCAATCCATCCATGACGGTTGAGAAGACCATCGGCACCGTCAGCTTCAACAGCCCAACGGTCATCAACCTCGGCTACTCGATCACGGTGAAGAATACCGGTGATGCGGGTTTGAGTGCTGTTCAAGTCGTGGATGACCTGACCGTCGCCTTCCCGCCACCCGCGACGTACACGCTCCCGGGATCCGCCGTTGGCACCTCGTGTCCGTCCACGTCGAGCTTTGCGCCGAACTCGTCCTATGATGGCAAGCCCAGCCCCGGCGGTGATCCGAACTTGCTGGACCCCGCAGTCTCGAGCACACTGGCTGCCGGGGACACCTGTACCATTTCCATTCTGGTCCAAGTGACCACAGGCGGAGCCGGCATGAACTACACCAACACGGCAGATGCCATCGGTACTCCGCCCGCAGGTCCACCTGTCACGGCGTCAGGCAGTGTAGCGGGGCCCACCTCCATTGACCCAGCCCTGACCAAGTCCGCGGATCCCGCCCAGGCAGAAGTTGGCAGTACGGTGACCTTCACCATCACCGTAACAAACAACGGCACGGCGGCGGCGACCGGCGTCGTGGTCACCGATACGCTTACCGACAATCTGGATTACGTCAGTTCCCAATCGATCGATGCCAACAGCTCATTGCCACGCGGCACCATTACAGTCACGGCGCCCAGAACGATCACGGTGGACATCGGCGCGCTTGGCATAGCCGACAGGATCGTCATTACGATCGTCACAACGGTGAACAGTCTCGGGACCCCTCCGGTTGAGAACTCGGCCCGCCTGACTGCTGCTGACCCCCCGGAAGGAGTTGGCCCTGATCCAACCGGAAACAACACGTCGACCGCGACTCTCGGAGTCTCACCGGAGGAACCAGGTGGCAGCAAGAAAGGCGGCGGCGACAGAGCAACTCCTGGGCGCCTCCCATCGACGGGATTCGCCGCCGGCGCGAACACGATATTGCCATCCATGCCGGCGGACCGAGTGTACAGTGCCCAAGACGATGTATCGCTTGAGATACCAAGCCTGCGGCTGCGCATGCCAATCGTGGGCGTGCCTTTTTCGAATGACACCTGGGACGTGACTTGGCTCTGGACTCAAGCTGGTTGGCTGCAGGGCACAGCCTTCCCCTCCTGGTCGGGCAACAGCCTGCTCACGGCCCACGTCTATCTCTCGAATGGCCTGCCCGGCCCGTTCGTCAATCTGCACAAGCTGCACTGGGGTGACCAGATCATCGTCCACCTTTCGGGCCAGCGGTATGTCTATGAGGTCCGCGCTGTCAAGGTGGTGTCTCCTGACGACACGGCGATCTTCCAACATCGGGACGATCCCTGGCTAACATTGATCACCTGCAAGGACTACGCCTCCGCAACAAACACATACGCCCACCGCGTTGTGGTCACGGCCGTGCTCGTCAAGACAGAAACGGAGTCAACGACGAACGCACGAGCCGCCGGGCGCTAGGCTTGGACGGGTCCGGCCAATAACAGAGCGGGGGCGGCCAATTGGCCGCCCCCGCTCTGTTGCTTCTCCCGGTCTCCTACTCGAGCGCCTGTTTCAGCTTGCGCGCCAATCTGCCGAAATGCGCCGTGAAGCGCATCTCCTCCAGGCGCGGGCGAGGCAGGTCCACCTTGAGATCGAGTTTCACCGTGCCCGGCCTCTGTGTCAGCACCAGCACGCGGTCGGCCAGGAATAGCGACTCGGTGATCGAGTGAGTGACCATGACCACGGTTTTGCGCCTTTTCTGCCAGATACGTGACAGCTCAACGCCCATGCGTTCGCGTGTGAGGGCGTCGAGTGAACCGAAGGGCTCATCCAGCAGGAGCAGGTCCGGGTCATGCACCAGTGCCCGTGCGATGGCCACCCGCTGCGCCATGCCGCCCGAAAGCTCGCGCGGCAGCGAATCCTCAAAACCCTGCAGGCCGACCAAGTTGATCATTTCCTGCGCCCGTGTCTTGGAATCTTCGGGGGGCGAACCGTTCAATTCGAGCGGCAGCGTGATGTTGCCGATTACCGTGCGCCAGGGCATGAGATTGGATTGCTGGAAGACCATCCCGATGCGCGGCGTGCGCCCATTCCGAAAATCCACGCGTCCGTGAGTGGGCCGAAGCAGACCGGCCAATGTTCGCAGCAACGTGGTCTTGCCAGAGCCAGATGCGCCCAACACGCAAATGAACTCCCTTGGGCAGATCTCGAAAGAGATCCGATCCAGCGCGTGCAGTCCACCGTTATTGTCGGGGAACACAACGCTAAGTTGGTGGACCGTCAGGACGGGCGAGACGTGTGCCATGCGGCTCAATCTATGAATTCGTTTGTAAACGCCTTGCTCAGGTCGAGCGGCTCCTGGAGTAGTCCCATCTTGAGCAGTGTGTCCTGCATGTTCTGCCAGGCTTGCGGGTCCGATCGGCCGAGAACGTCGGTTCTCCACAGCTTGATACTTCGATTGAGCACTTCCATTTGGGTCGATCTGTCCGCTTTGGCGAGTTCGTCGACGTACTTCAGGCTGATGTCGTATGCCGTACCGGGGTCCTCGAGCGTATCTGCCAGTCCCCTCAGAAAAGCCGCGGTCACCCGCCGCACTAGCGCGGGATCGCCGTCGAGTGTCGTCTGATTGGTGATCAGGCCGTTTGATGCGAGCTGCACGTAGTCGGCGACGCGGATCTCGTTCAGCTCAAATCCCTGGGCCTTCAGTTGGACCGGCTCATTCGCCGTGTAGATGGAAACGGCGTCCTCTTGATCCGCCGCCAGGGCCGCCACCTGGTTGAAGCCGATCGAGTCAAGGATCACATCCTTCTCGCTCAAGCCCGCCGAGAACAACAGCGCATCCAGGCCGATGTAGTTGGCGCCAAAGAGCCCCGGAAGGCCGATCCTTTTGCCTTTCAGGTCGGCGGGGGTTGAGATGCCCTGTTCCACCTTTGACGCTACGCCGACAGGATACTGTTGATACCACGCGCAGACGTAGATCACCGGCAAGCCCTGCGCGCGTGCCAGCAGCACCTGCTCGCCGGAGACCACCGCGAATTGCAGAGTGTTCGCGCCCACCAGCGATACCGCGTCCGTCTCGAATGAGTAGTCGAACTCCACGTCCAGGCCCGAGTCGGCGAAGTAGCCCTTATCAAGGGCGACATACAATGGGGCAAACTGGATGTTGGGGATATAGCCCAGGGGCATCCGCACATGCGTCAAGGGCCCGGCGCCCGGCTGCGGGCCTGCGCCTGAGCACCCTGCTAGGGCCAACATGATGACGGTCAGAACGGGAATGATCGTGCGAAACATGCTCACCTCACTACGCTGTCATTCTTTGCGCCAATCCTGCCAAAGCAGCGTCCGGGCCTCCAGCCATGCAACGATCCCATACAGGCACAGCGCCATGGCGATGAGCACGAAAACGGCGACGAAGACCAGCGCCGTGTCGTATTGCCCGCGTCCCACGTTGATCAGGAAACCAAGGCCGCGGTCCGAGCCCACCAGTTCACCCACCACCGCGCCGATCACCGAAAGCGTCGCGCCGATCCGCAGGCCCCCAAGGAACACGGGCAGCGCTGCGGGGATCTCGAGCTTGAGCAGGATTTGCCCGCGCCGCGCACGCAATGAGCGCATCAGGTCCTGCAGCGCCGGCGGGACGGCGCGTACCCCGACGATGGTGTTAACCAGGACCGGGAAGAACACGATCATGGCGCAGATCAGGACCTTGGAGAACATGCCCGGTCCGAACCATATGACCAGCAGCGGCGCGATCGCAACCAGTGGGACAGCCTGGCTCGCGACCAGATACGGCGAAAGCAAGCGCTCCAGGGCACGCGATTTTGCTACGGCGTAGCCCGTGAAGGTCGCCAGGCCGACGCCCAGACTCAGCCCGAGCAGGATCTCCATAAGCGTGGCGCCCGCATGGAACGCAAGGCTGCCGTCCGCGGCGGCTGTCAGGAAGCGCATCCACACGTTGCCCGGCGAAGGCAGTATGAAAGTCGGCAGATCCGCCGTCCGGGCGATCAGCCACCAGCCCAGGAGGCCCGCCAGGAGGGACGCCATGCCCAGCAGGGACTGACTGCGCCGTGCAGCGCGGGGGATGACGCCAGGAGTGTCTGCCACGAACTCTTCCGCCTATCGACTCTAGTAGCAGGGGGCAATAAGCTCGCCCCGGGGCTTGACCCCGGGGCGCAGAAACAGCCAAACGATCGCGCCTGCCCCGCCTGAACAAAATCCCGAAAACGATGTTCGTTTTCGGGGCGCTCAAAGCGGGCCGGTCCGCGAATCGGCCAGCCGTTAACCTTCTTCTATCCAGACTGTGACTGTCGGCCCCGGAATCTCGCCGGGTCATGCCGCCTCGCGAGCGCCGTGTTGCTTGCGCTGCCGAGGGGCTCGTGGGCTCTACCACCGATCGGGAATTTCACCCTGCCCCGAAGGTCGATGTTTGATTAAGTGCATTCTACCACGATTGTCCGCCGCAGCGGACCTATGAGATCACGCCAAGCTTCTTGCCAACCTCGCCGAATATCGTCAGCACGCGATCGATCTGTTCGTTGGTGTGGCTCGCCATATAGCTTGTGCGCAGCAGTTCCATGCCCTGCGGCACGGCTGGCGACAGGATCGGATTCACGAAAACGCCCGCATCGAACAAATTCCTCCAGGCCAGCAGGGTCTTCATGTTGTCGCCGACGATGATCGGGATGATCGGTGAGACGGATGCGCCGATGTTGAAGCCCATGCCGCGCAGTTCGCCTCGCATGCGCTCGGCGATGGCGCCAAGGCGTTCGGCCCGTTGAGGCTCATCGCGCATGATCTTCAGTGCCGCCAGGGCCGCGGCCGCGTTTGCCGCCGGGATGCTGGCGCTGAAAATAAGGGCGCGTGCGTGGTGCTTGATGTAGTGGATCACCTGGTCGTCGCCGGCGATGAAGCCGCCCAGAGAGGCGAAGGACTTGCTAAAGGTGGACATGATGAGGTCCACGTCCTTGGTGACGCCGAAGTGTGCCGCCGTGCCGCGCCCGCGGCCCATGACGCCCATTCCGTGCGCGTCGTCCACCATCAGCCGGGCACCGTGCTTCTTGCACAGCGCCGTGATCTCCGGCAGGGGCGCCAGATCGCCGCCCATGCTGTACAGACCGTCCACCACGACCAACTTGCCCTTGTCCTTTGCGATCCCCGAGAGCACGCGTTCGAGGTCAGCCATGTCGTTGTGCTTGAAGCGCTTCGTCTCGCCCCAGGCGAGCCTCGCCCCGTCAACCAGGCTGGCATGATCGTCCCTATCCATCACGATTACGTCGCCGCGGCCTACGATGGCGCTGAGGACACCCAGATTCGTCTGCATGCCGGTGGAGAAGACCAGGGCGGCCTCCTTGCCGACGAAATCCGCCAGTTCGTGCTCCAACTGCTCGTGCAGCTCGAGCGTCCCGTTGAGGAAGCGGGAGCCGGTGCACGAGGTGCCGAAGCGTTCGACAGCCTCGATGGCGGCGCGGCGCACGCTGGGATCGGTCGTCAGCCCGAGGTAGTTGTTGGAGCCGCACATGATGAGACGGTGGCCGTGGAAGACCGCCTCGGTCCCCTCACTTTCCGACATCGGGATGAAATAGGGATAGTAGCCTTGTTTGATGGCCTCGCGCGCCTCGGTGTAGCCGAAGGCTTTCTCGAAGATGTCCATCTGACCCTCTCTTACGCCTTTCCGTGTTTTCGCCGCGCTGACAACCACTCGTCATCCAGGATAGGATAGACCAGGTTCCCCAGCAGCCGTGCGGCGTGGTACAGGACATAGTTGGCCTTTCCGGGCAGGATGATGTAGTTTCCATGTCGCACGCCTTGGAGGATGGCCTCGGCGACGCTTTCTGCCGAATGCACCCCGAAGCGAAAAGGACCGAGGCCGCCATCTTCTTGTAGCTGTATTAGCTCAGGCGCCTTGTGGCTCTTTTCGTAGGCCAGCTGTGGCGTATCCGTGTCGGGCGGGAAAACGACCGACACCTTGAGGCCGCGCGGCGTGAGCTCGCTCCGCAGCACGTCCGAAAACGCACGCACCGCGTACTTGGATGGGCTGTAGGCTGCATACCCGGGGGCTGCAACGTAACCACCCACCGACGAGATATTCACGATGTGCCCGCTGCCTCGTTGCAGCATGGCTGGCACCGCCGCTTTGACCGTGTGCACCGTGCCGAAATAGTTGATTTCCATCATCTGGCGGTAGTGCTCCAGCGGCAGTTCGTCTGCATAGCCCGACTCTGTCACACCCGCGGAGTTGACCAGCAAGTCCGGGATCCCCGCCTCTTCCTCCAATCGCTGCACCGCGGCCTGCACCTGATCCCAGCGCGCCACATCGGCCGCTATGATCCCGTGCTTCCGGTCACCGACGGCCGGCAGTGTCTGGAGCGCAATCTCCAGGGCCTCTTTCCGTCGCGCCAGCATCCAAACCTTGGCGCCTTCCTGCGCGAACTGCTGTGCCAGCGCCAATCCGATGCCGCTGGAGCCGCCGGTGATCAACACCAGGCGGTCGTCAAATGAATGTTTCATTCCGGTCACGTCCTTAGCCTCTGAGTGGATTACAGCCCTGACCGAGATTATACGTTATCTTTGCTAAAGACCATCTTATTTGCGGGGAATCCAGTGCATGGGCTTCCCCCAATTGTTCCCAATCCCGCGAGCGCTTGGGCCGCCGCCGAGTGCCTCCCGGTCCCGGAATCAATACGGCCCACCCGACAGGATCTCTGCGAATGCACCTGCCGGCGGGCCGGATTGCTTGCGCGCGGGTGTCAGCCCAGGGGAATTGCGGCGGCTATTCCGCTTTCACAATACATTCGACGGGGCATACCGATACACAGTGCGGTGAATCGTGGTGGCCTTCGCACTCCACGCAAGTGGCCTGGTCAATCAGATACAAGACTCCGTCGCCCTCGCTGATCGATTCGGTCGGGCATTCCGGCACGCATGCTCCGCAAGAAATGCACTCTTCCGTGATCTTCATGCTCATGGGTGTCTGCTCCTTGTGAAATCTCTCACCAAATTAATGCATCGCCCCATGCCCGTCAAATGACGAATGTCCAGTTCTTGCGGCGGTTTTGTCATCTGTTGCGTCACCCGCCATGTGTGGGAACACTGGCTCGTTGAGGGGATGTTCTCTCCTGAAGCAATCTCCTCCAGGGTAGACGCGGATGCAGGCAGTGCTTCGTCGTTTGACTCCCTGCAGCAGCGAGGAAATGCCTGTCGTGGCCGAACGCGCCATTATCTGATCTGGCCCCTCAGCTTCTCCGCGGTCTCCTTCAGCGCCGCAAGCCGCTCGCGTTCCTTCGCCACCACCGGGACGGGCGCCTTGGTGGCGAACTCGCCCGCCAGCAGCTGCTCCAGCCGCTTGATCTGAGCCTCATTGTCCGCGAGTTCTTTCGACAGCCGTACGCGTTCGGCGTCCAAGTCAATCATGCCCGCCAGCGGCAGATGGATCTCAATCGGGCCAACGACCAGCGCTACACTCCCCTCCGGTTTCTTCTTCACCTTCTTGACGATCTGGAGTGCTGGCGCATCCAGGCCGGCAAGCGCTGCGATTGTACCCGTCTGTTCCTGCAGCAGGCTGGCCTTTGTCCCGGCAGCGATGCTGGCCTGTAGCCTCCGCGCCGGCGGCACGTTCTTTTCCGCGCGCAGATTGCGTATGCTGCGCACGATCTCCTGCACCAGCCCGAAGTCTGCCACTCTTGATTGCTCCCATCCCTCTACTGGTCGTTGCTCCGGCCAGCGCGCCACGATCAAGGCCTCAGGCCAGTCTGCCGCGATTTCTGGGATGGGCGAGCCGTTCAGCGCCTGTCGCAGATGTCCCCACAGCTCCTCGGTGACGAATGGCGTGAATGGATGCAGCAGGCGCAGGCAGATATCTAGCACGCGCGCCAGTGTGACCACGGTCTGCCCGCGCGTGGTGTTACTCTGCATCTGCTGCTTGGCGATCTCCACATACCAGTCGGCGAACTCGGACCAGAAGAAGTCGTAGATCTGGCGGCCCGCCTCTCCATACTGGAAGGTTTGGAACAGTCGTTCCACGTCCCGAACCAGTTGCTGCAGTCTTGCCCAGATCCATGAGTCGGCCAGCGTGTAGTCGGATTTCGTGCTGGCGCCCGGCGGCAGGTTGTTGATGGCCGAGATCACAAAACGGCCGGCATTCCACATCTTGTTGGCGAAGTTGCGGTTGGCCTCAACTTTCTTCACCGAGAGGCTCGTATCGTTGCCCGGTGCGGAACCCACCAGCAGCGTGAAGCGCAGCGCGTCCGTGCCCAGTTCATCCATGACCGTGAGCGGATCGATGACGTTGCCCGAGGTCTTGGACATCTTCCCCCCGTGCTCATCGCGGATCAGGCCGTGCAGGTACACGGTGTGGAAGGGCGCCCGCCCCGTGAACTCCAGCCCCATCATGATCATACGCGCCACCCAGAAGAACAGGATGTCGTAGCCCGTCTCCATGACCGAGGTGGGATAGAAGTACCTTAGGTCGGCCGTCTCCTCGGGCCAGCCCAGGGTCGAGAATGGCCACAGCCCCGATGAGAACCACGTGTCGAGTACATCCTGATCCTGAGTCAGTTCAGCTGCACCGCATGTTCCGCACGTGGATGGATCCTCGCGGCCCGTCGTCATATGCCCATCCGGACAGTACCACACCGGGATCCTGTGACCCCACCACAGCTGCCGGCTGATACACCAATCCTTGATATTCTCCAGCCAGTTGAAGTAGACCTTCTCGAAACGCTCGGGCACGATGCGTATGCGTCCGCCCTGCACGGCCTCAAGCGCGGCCTTCGCCAGCGGCTCGATCTTCACGAACCACTGCGTGGAAATCATCGGCTCGATGATCTCGCCGCCGCGCTGCGAGCGCGGGATGGTGGTGGTGTAGGGTTGGGTCTTGATCACCAGGCCGGCGTTTTTCATGTCTACCCAGAGTTTCTCGCGACACTCGAAGCGGTCCAGTCCCATGTACGGTCCGCCGTGCTCATTGATCTTGGCTGCTTCGTCCAGCACGGAGATCACCGGCAAATGGTGTCGCTGGGCGATATCATAGTCGTTCGGATCGTGCCCCGGAGTGATCTTCAACGCTCCGGTGCCGAACTCCCGCGAGACGTATTCGTCTGCTATGACCGGGATCTCTCGCCCTAGCATCGGCACGATGGCGGTCCGGCCGACGAGGTGCTTGTAGCGCTCGTCCTCGGGGTGCACCGCCACGGCTGTGTCCCCCAGAATAGTCTCCGGGCGTACTGTTGCCACAGGTATGAACTCATCGGAGCCTTTGAGCGTGTACTTGAAGTAGTACAACGTGGCCTCTTCCTCGCTGTACTCCACTTCCAGGTCGGAGACCGCGGTCTTCAGTCCCGGCGACCAATTGATCAGCCGCGGACCGCGGTAGATCGACCCCTTCTCGTATAGGTGCACAAATGCCTCGCGCACCGCGCGCGAGAGCCCATCGTCCAGTGTAAAGCGTTCGCGACTCCAATCGCACGAAGCGCCCAGCCGGCGGATCTGGTTGGTGATAATGCTGCCGTACTTCTTCTTCCATTCCCAGGTGCGCCGCACAAACTCATCACGGCCCAGCTCCTCGCGCGTTACCTCCTCGGTCTGCAGCAAATTGCGCTCCACCATAAGTTGCGTGGCAATTCCGGCGTGATCCGTGCCCGGTACCCACAGTGCCGGTATGCCCTTCATGCGCTGGTAGCGGATCATCAGGTCCTCCATGCTGACAAACATGGCATGGCCCAGATGCAGTTCGCCGGTCACGTTGGGCGGCGGGATGGAGATGACGAACGGCTTGACGCCCGGATCGAAGCCCGGCTTGTTCGGATCGTTCCACGGTTTGAAGTAACCGCCCTGCTCCCACTGCTCGTAGACGCGGGGTTCCGTGGCTCGGAAGTCGTAAGCCTTTGGTAGTTCGTGCTTGCTCATGTGTTCATCCTATATGCATGTTCGGCCCAGCGAAGTTTGATGTCCTCACGGGTGCCGAGTCTTTCATGGAGCTCCCCCGTATGTTGCTGGATGTGGCGAATGTTGGCGATTGCCCATTCCAGCTTATCGAAGCGCAGACCATGCAAACCGGACGGTTTCTCAAAATCCGTCGCAGGAACGCGCTCCGCGACCTGCC
>Ga0315295_10005605_pt1 | contig 10704 bp, 9 predicted proteins | sample YL17G14_0_MG_FD_204453 | JGI IMG/M metagenome (GOLD analysis project Ga0315295, IMG submission 204453) | Sediment microbial communities from Yellowstone Lake, YNP, Wyoming, USA - YL17G14_0 | ecosystem: Environmental > Aquatic > Freshwater > Lake > Sediment | place: USA: Wyoming | collected...
AGGGTTGAGTATCGAGGTGCCAAGCGCGGGGCCACCAAAAGTGTTGTAGACCGTGACCTTGACATCACACTGACTACCAGGCCCACCCTGACTGACGAGACAGATCTGGATCGCATCGAGGCGATTTACTGAAGGGGTGAAGCTTTGGTAATCCCACCAGTTCTGAGGCTGCAAATCATTATTCGGCCCTACAACAGGTTGTTGCTGGTCAATGGTTTTAGTGCTATTCTGATGGTACGCCCCAACGAGGAGGATGACATCCTGACAGTTCTCAATCTGCTGTTCAACATACGGGAACGTCACATAGTTGGTGGTGTTAACCGTAAAATGATTCGTAAGACCAGTGTCAACAAACCACTGATGGATAGAGCTATTCATATCGTTAATGTAGGTCGTCCCTTTGGTATTCGTCTTCATCGCCCGAGCGAGTCTCTCAATCAACAGTGGTACATTCCCTCGTGCATGATCGTCCCCTGCACCGTAATTTGCTACCAAGGGGAAATTATCTTTGTTATCACCAGGTGTCCCGGTTGGGTCTGAGTATTTTGAGTCATACCACCAGAAACAATTCGCGACAGCTGTTGGTCCACAGAATGCCCACACAGCGATATCATCCCCAGCGGGGACTGTTTGCAGATGACAATCTTGACCAGGAACGATACGGTTCTCTGTTACATTCAGAAAGTCATCACCAGCAGGAACCGAATTTATCACGCCATTCAGACCGGGTTCTATCGTTTTCCAAGTATCCTGTTGCTGATCGAAATCAGGGACTCCATTTGGTGCGTAATTGGGATATGCCGGTTTCCAGTACCAACCTCTCGCAAGATCGACACTTCTATACAGTTCTTTCTGTTTTAGTTCTATTTCTTCTGGCGACAAAATTGGTTGAGTTTTTCTAAGTATGTTTGGTTGGTTATTGTCGTTTGTATTATCTGTCGAGCTTATGGCCGGAGCTAAAGCTATCAAGATAAACACAGATACGATTGCAAAAACAACGGCCTTCTTCTTTAAAGTATTCCTTTCCATTTTTTTCAACCTTCCCCAATATATTTATATAAAATATTAATATGGTAGGTACTTTTAAATGTATCTGTATGAATAATATTTGGAACAGATGTTACATTAAGATTTTTTCCTAGATTTAAAAACTGATTGAAATGAACAACGTGTGCATCAATATCTGCTACATTTTCAGCAATTGATGCAACAACACTTTTTCCAACCATAAAAACGATTATTCCACAAACCAAACTTTTCTTCAACCAATGTTTTTCATATCATTTGCCTCTTTTAATATTACAATTTTATAATAATTACTTCTTTAAAAACCTATACATCTAAAACTTAACTCATGTTTGATGATAATCGATATTATGGTAATGAGGTTTAACAATTTGGGGGAAAAGGGAAAATAGCAGGGGATAAATAAGAACAACCACTATCTTTCCGCCTTTTCCCATTTTAGCTCGTTTAGGAGGATGGGCTGAAAGAAAAATATGAAAGTATAATGTATACGAATAGGTAACACCTTTCGTCCTATCCTCCAATAAAAATAATACTTTACCTTTTATTTATAATTTTCTATATTTTTCATAACATTTGTAACAAAATTAGCAAAATTTTCTATGGTTTTACATAACAGTGGTAACAATACTTAGCCAAAATTACTGGTTTAGTCGATTGTATATGATTCGTTTTTCTCATTAAAAACATATTCCCCCAGGTAACTTATGTTTTGTGCTAATCGCTGCCATCTTAATTGGGTTCTACTTACAGATACTCTCCAAAAATATTTAATCAAGGGAATGATTCAAAAAGTGCGTATGAGTAAGAAAGGCAAAAATAGTGAACCTAAACATTGCTGGGAATTTCAGAATTGTCTAAATGAAACAAAAAGTCATTGTATTGTGTACACATTTGGTATTGAAAAAGAATGTTGGATTACAAACAGAATGAAACCAGGCAACCCTGGAATAATGAATGGTAGTTGTATCAACTGCCAATGGTTCAAAAAGAAAAGTCCTTCGATATCCAATATTTTCTAAATACGCAGGTTTTGTGCTAATGTTTTACAAAGACCATTTTTTTAATTAATGTCTAATAAATATAATGAAGAGGAAAAAGAAGGGTATATTGGTTGTGTGTGTAATTTTAATCATTAAATAAAGGGTGACGATTTTAATGGCATCATGCTAGAAAAGTTATCCGAGAACTTATCTTCGGAATAGCGACCAAAAAAGGAAAAGACGTAAAAAGTGACATGTTATAAGTATAAATGAGAAGTGAAAATATGAGGATAGGAAGTATAAAGGAATATATGTGTAGAGACTGTAAATATTTTGAATACTCCGGAATTTATGCTGGTGAAGGATTGTGTCGTGCAAGTGGTTATAAAATGAAAAACGAAATCCCACTATTTTATGCAGGGGAAGAGGAATTAAAGAGTAAAGGTGAACCAATACCAGTATTTTTTTGTAAATACCATAAAAAGGAGCAAATAAAAAAAAGAAAGTATGAGGTTAAAAAAAGAAAGTCTCAAATGGACTAGAATAGTCTCCTCTATTAACCCTCTTTGTTCCTTTTTTATTCTGTAAACGATTATCACAAAAAATGAGTTTCCAAAGATATGTTTTTAAAGAAAGAATGAAACCTAAACACACAAAAAAAAACGTATCTAAACTACCAAAACCGAAATCTTTATCTAGCAACTTTTACACTGTTAAATAGGGTAGCAAACGAACCTTGCCCTACTCTGATGATTATATACTAAGGAAATAGAATGAAGAAATCATTAGAAGCAAAACAATCCGGTCGATGGAGACGGCTCACCCGGCTGATACTCTAAAAAAGGACCTTGATCTTTTAAAAAGGGATCCAGTTCGCCCTTTTATAGTGAGTCTTATGCTATTGCTTCAGATAACACAGTATCTCCTGTCGTAATTAAAAAAAAAAATTAGTTTTGGAAGAACGTTAAATCTAAAGTATCCCAATCATCAAAATCATTTCTCCCTCTAGAGCCATCTGAATAATCGAGCAGTCCAGAGTAGACATATCGATAGTTCATGACACTTTTATATGGGCTATATTTCCAGTAATTAAACTGCCAAGGTTTAGAAGATTTTTGATCATCGCATCCAGGAGTATTTCCATGGAAAATACCAAGAGTGTGACCGGTTTCGTGCATGACCACTCCAGCATATACCATTTCCCATTGGCTCTGAATATTGAACGTTTTCCTTCGCAGAAGATTGAAGAGTGGATTTTTTAGGGTATGGTCGACTTGATATTTCGATGATATTTGAAGGGAATCGATATGGTCTGTATATCCGTTATCAAATACATATCCAGCGTACCCAGCATCGTAGACAATGAGAGCATAATGGAACACCCCTATCCGCCAATTATTTATGTTGTTATGTAAGAAATACTGGAAATAATATTTGGAAAGATCGTCTCGAGTCAACGTTTCTGGCGTAAATGGAATTGACTGTCCACCACCCAGACTTCCATCGTCAAGATGTAAAACGATGTTTCGTGAATCATACGCCGTGTTCAGTAATTCCTTGCAGTCTTTCGGGAATTGCACCATGAGGCCATGAGAGTCTTCTTCCATTTGATCAAGTTCAATAAAAAGATCCTTTCGAAACGGATCAGAACCCCATTGAGAAGTTAGATACTCTTCAACATTGTCAAGACCGTCTCCATCCGGGTCAAGCATCGAGTGATTGTCTGGTCCAACGGGGTCATATATCCACCAATGATATGTCGTGTTCGTGTCGTCGTCAACCCACATCTGATGACCCCATTTATGCTCCCATTCTATCGGGCATCCATCGAAGTCACCATCTTCACCGGTATTGTCAACTTTTGGGTCTGTTCCGAAGACGTTCACCTCAGTCCAATAGGGGATGCCATCGCCATCGGGATCTGTTTGGTAGACATCAAACGAAAGCTCGCAGTCTCGTTCCTTTTGATAATAGCTGCGGTCATCACAGCCGTTTAATCTACCGTACCCGCTGGGATCAGATAGCCATGATCCTGCATTGACTAAATCATCACCGAACCAATGACCTGTTGCGATGTTATAGTTGATTTCAGCATCATAATTGAGTAGTAGCTTGTCATCATAAAAACTGCTGATATCACACCGCTTGTCACGTCCAAGATTCCAATCCCACAGTTGGATGCGTATGGTGACGAACTCTTCATCATCTGGTACATCCACGGTTGCGGTCCAGTTCAAATCATACAAATACTGTTTATTTTTCCACACAGGGCTTCTATATTCAACGTCATTAATGGTGACTATGACATAGAAATCAGGTTTGCTTATTGCATCTATTTTTTTTTCCACATGTAATTGATTTTCTGTTCTTTCAAGCGATCGTATTGCTTTTAGTTTAAACGTCACCTTTATATCACATAACGGATCAAAATCTGTGGTTACACCACTTGGTATACTTGCTGATAATTTATATTCTGATGGAATTTCAAAATGATCGGTTGTTTTCGCATTTGCACTAACGAAACAAGCGCTAAATGTTAGCATGCAGAGTATAACGACTGATTGAATTTTTCTAGTCTTCATAATATCCCCTATGAATTACGCTACTTCTTGTTATTACTCACGAGGTATTATATATAACTTCTTATGAAGATGAAAGGGGCTCTATGGTTTAATTTCTTTTTGAAAAAATAGAAAATGACAATGATGCAGTGTATTCCTTTAGAGATAGAACACCCTAAAAATGTTACGAGGATAATAGCGTCGTCCGTCGAACGCAAACTTGAAGTTCTATTTATCCGTGTGAAAAACAGGTAAAAACGAGGCTAAAACTAAAACCAATTTTTTTATATAAGTGTGCCAGACAAGCATTAACACGGTTTTAAGACACATATTTATTGTGCGAAACAAATGATAAAAAAAGGGAAAAAAAACGATGAAGATTTTTAGTACCTTAGTAGGTGTCGTATTACTAGGAGAATATGGGGGGAATCAATGTATAAATCTCTTAATCAATTCGAAAAACAGTGAAAAAATGTATGCTGTTTACTTTGTAATGTTATATTGTTGTGAATGTCCATATCTCACTTGTTGATGTGGCACCTTGTAAATCAGTTGCTACTATTTTCCAATAATATTTTGTATTTGAGTTTAATTTCGGTAGATTATAAATAATATTTATCTGGTCCCATCTAAAAGGTCCTATTTGCTCTAGTAATAATGGATCTGGATTCGTACCAAAATAAACATCATAATAAACAGTATCTCCAGGATCATAATCGCCACCATCCCAACTTAGATTTGTATCAATAGGAACGTTTACTGCATCGTTTTCCGGACTCGGGTTACATGGTTGAGCTGGAGGCCATTTTCCTTTATATTGGGGTTTTGTCAACATAAACAAATCCATTTCATCATACGCAACGTTTCCTGAGTCTGTATACACAAATACTCTTAACGTATGTCGACCAACTGCATTTGTAAGATACCAACTAATAATTTTCCATTCATATGGTGGATCTGCATCCCAAAATCTGAAATCGTCATCTAAACAAAATATTACATAATCAATTTCTTCATCTGAAATTACTTCTACTTTTGCTATTGCATTTCCGAGAAGAACTGTAATTCCCCTATTACTTGAATACCACGTTCTTAAAAATTTAAACTGAAATAATGGAACATCAAGAACATACAAATATCCTTCAAAAGGAGCAGTTATCATAGCTTGTACATCAATTGATTTATCTGCAATCTCAGCCAAGAGAGCAATAAGAAACTTGGTTGCATTCACCTGATAACTCCAAATAAGTCTATCAGGAGTGTCTTGAGGCGTGCCACCCCAAGGATAAATATCATGATGAACAACCCATACACCATCATATCCAAAGTCAACGAAAGCTTGATGATCTGCCCCTCTATGATTTGGTTTTGACTCAACTGAGAGGTTAAAAAAATCATAATACTCATTACTCACTGTTTTTGCGAAATCTAAAATCCAAGTAGATCTTTCAGGATGCATAAATGTAATACGGTTACCTCCTTCAGGTGTTACTGCATAACCAATCATATCTACATTAATCACTGCAACAATATTATCCCCGCTATTATATGCATCACGAGCATAGGTAAAGCTTCCATAGGTCCCCACTTCTTCTCCTGAAAATGCAATAAATTTAATGGTATGATTAAAGGAATATTTACTCATAATTTCTGCAATAGCCAGCATACCAGCCACACCTGATCCATCGTCGTCTGCACCCACTGAACCTTCTGTACAATCATAATGAGCAGACAGAATAAAAATAGCATTACTGTCAGGGTCATTTCCAGGAAGAGTCGCGACGATATTTCTGCTGTTATATCCACCAAAATTCCAATTATGATAAGCAACTTCTAAACCTAATTCTTCAAAAGAGTGGTAAATATATTCGCCTGCAAGCGCACAATTTTCTGTGCCAGTATACCTTGCTTCAAAAGCCATGAGACCATCATGATATTTAAAAATAATCGGTTTGTTAACCTGATTTATCATTTCAATGAGATTATTTTCAGAATATTGAATTGGGGGTTCTGATTCAAGTAAGTTAAATAAATTAAAATGATGCACGGGGTTGACTGATGCTATGGCATCTTTGCTTGCAAAACATATCAACATGTCCCCTGTTGTTGGACACGCAACCCATTGATGCATCGGCGAAAAAGCATTCATTTTCTGCATGATATAAAAAAACAGATCATATTTACCAGTATAACAATCTCTGAGTAGTGTCATGGAGTTATTTAAATCTAAAGAGCCCCGGTATCTTTCAATACCCTTACTTAGAGAGACATAATGTTTCCAAATTCCAAAATAACTGTCTTTCCCTAGGAGATATTCTATAATACTTTGAAGACTACGTGGATTATAATTCTCTCTTTCTAAATCTGCACATTCCGTGCTAATATAACAATTCGTTCTTCGTAGAACATCTTCAATCATCCAAAAAGGTTTTGTATTCTCTGCAGTATCATTCCAGGTACTTATATATGAAATATTTGCTGTCTGTTCAAGAACGTAGCCAACTTGTATGTTTCCATCTGATATGAGAAGATTCCAACCTACTGTTTTTTTTTCATTCAAAATATTTATTGCTTCTGTACTTGATTCAGCAGTATCAAGAACCATACCTAAACGGAAAGCAGCGCAAATTCCATGTAATGATGTATCATTTGTCCAGCAAGTCGTTTCACTAACAGCAATGCCTTTTTCATTAATTCCACCCCAACTTCCAATACGCCCCGCCCACATTGGACTCATTGAAGCAAAGTCATCCACTGGATTGCGAACGATAAGAACCTGGTTTTCCTGTAAATATTTCCCAGTTATTGGATCTGGATCATGGAGAAAGATACTATGATCGGTGCTTCTCATATGTATTAGATTTCCATCAAAGGTTGCAGAACCCCATGCAATTGCTCCACTGCATGAAATAAAATTTGCGATATCATGGAGCACATTATAAATCCCGATTTCTTGCATTGAAGAATTTGATCCATCTGCAATTCCATTTAATTCCAATATATATTTTTCGGGGATGTAATTCTTTAGGATATCCCATGATTGAAGAAGAGTAGTATTTGAAAAACCCATATCATTAAAGTAATTAAAAAGAATTCTCATGTTCGCATGTATTTCTTCTTTGAGTAAAAAGCCATGCGAAAATCCCATATCATAGTATGATCCATTGAGATGTAAAATTTTTACTCCCTCTCTTTCTTCCAACCATCCCCCATTAAGAGGATTATGTGAACCCTTTGCTAACAACGAATCGCAACGGTTCACGGGTTTTGAGTGCATAGATGTATTGAATGCTGATGCTAAACTTGTTCCAATGAATAACAGTATTATTCCCAAAACTAGTCCTTTCGTCCATAAGTCATTTCGCCTAATCCTTTCAACCCCGTTAAGATATCTGAATTTTATTATCCTATCTTTTTATTTAAATGTTTGGAAAAGATAAAAAATAGAATTAAATACTAAAAAAAGATGAGTTTTAATATGACGGATAATAATCCAATTTCTTTAGAGGAAGCGATGAAATTATGTAAAAAATATAGGGATGAACATAAAGTTCGATTATTTAGTCAATGTTGGGGGTGCTTAAAATATTCAAAGGAGGAATCAACAAAGATGTGTTTTTATAACCCTCCAGATAATCATGGTTGTAAATTTGTTAACCAATTATTTGATACATATTCTATAGAGGACAAGCATTAACACGGTTTTTAAGACTCAATAGTTTTTTGTGTGAAATCAAAATGAAAGATGGTCTACAATTTCATTTCTTATTGTCTTATCAAAGTCATATTTTGCTCTGTAGTTCCTGATGGTGCAATTGTTAGAAATGTGTCATTGTAAGAGAAATGGTAACCCAAAGGAGAACTAAGTCCTTCATCGAGAGTTATGACCAATTTTCCATCCTTAAGTTCCCAAGTATGATAAAATTGGTTTTGCAAACCAACAAGGGGTATGTCATCTTTACGACTTGCCTTAACTGTTCCATTTGAAAAAAACTCATATGTAAATCCATCAGTTGGGTCATATTCTTTCCAAGTGCCGATGAACTTATTTTTTTCTGTATTTTCATTACATCCGCTCAACCCAACACCAACAAGTAGAGCAATGATTCCTATGATTACTAATGGATTTCGCATAATCCTTTACTCCCCGTATTACAATTTTAAAACAATTACTTCTTTAAAAATCTATACGTCCCCTATTGTTTTCTTAATATATATGAATCACTGCCATCAGTGGGAGTAAGTGTAAAGGTTCTATTGTCCTCGGAGAACTGATATGTATAGTTTGTTGGGGAAATTAAATCTACAATTTCCATCGTGATTATCCCATCATTCATTTCCCATTCTCCTTCGCTTGAGAAATCAATTGTTCCCATTTCAACTTCTATTTTTAATGTTCCATTCGAGAAAAACACTATGACAGTGGGTACATTAAACCATATCCCTTCACTATTCCACGTTCCAACCAATTTATCTTCATCGGACAGAAACACATTACTAATTTCATTACATCCACTCAATCCAACAGTGATAAGAATAGCAAGGATTCCTATGATTACGAGTTGTTTTTTCATAGCCGCTCTTCCGTAAATATGTTTTTAAATCAATTCCGTCTTTAAAAACATATCCTGAGACCACTTTTTCACTTCCTTTTTTTATTGAGCTATCAAATATTGACAAACGATGTTTGACCTCAGGTCCGAAGCCGATTTTATGAAAAACATGACTCAACAGAAAAAAAAGAGGATTGGAGCGCCGTCCGCCGGACTCGAACCGGCGACCGTTCGGTTAACAGCCGAGTGCTCTACCAACTGAGCTAGGACGGCAATATTTCACTTTGGTAGCGAATGTGAATAGCGTTTTGTATTAAAAGGTTACTGGGAAGACTGTTTTGTTCAGCTCAAAAGAATTTCAGTATAAGAAAGCAGGGGAGGTATCATCCGTGTTTTTTAGATAAAAAAGAAAAAAAATGTATTGACATAATCCCACTCTGGTATTTTACGTACTAAAATTTATATGTTATGTCTCAAAGATACTAACACCATAACAAAAATATATATGGTGAGGTAGAAGGGAAATACATGCAGAGATGGGATTCAAATAAAAAAATACGAAAAGAAAAATCAATACCAATCATTATCATCATTACGACCCTGATAATTCTTACGAATTTTGGTACGATATCTGCTCTTCGTTTTTCTCCAATAATCGAAATTTCTGATTCATCGATCACCTATATCTTCTCGTTTGATACGCCACTCCTGACAGATGTTCAGATGAACAACCAAACATTCACGAAAATCGACCTGAATGATTGTTTTTCCTATGCTCAGCCAGGATTCCCTGCTCTCCCAGTGTATCCCGCCCAGCTCTTAATCCCTCAAGGGGCATCGGTTGCAGACCTTTATGTCAAATACAAGGAACTACAGGAGATACCGTACGACGTCTTGAACAAACCTATTCTTCCTGAACAAGAGTTCGTCCGCGTCGGTATGGACGAAAACCCTCCGTTCGTGATGAACAACACCACCTACGCATCGCCAACACCGGTGTTTGAGGAAATCTATGAAAACGGAGGGATCGGATACTGTCGGGGTTATGCTATTCTAACCGTGTATCTCTATCCTGTACAATATATTCCAAAAACCGGATCACTGTATTATTTCCCTGATATGACCGTGACCATCGACTTAACACAACCAGAAGAAACTACACCTTCGGAAAACCTTACCTTCCTTCGGTATAGTGAGACGGATCAAGAAGTGATTCAAGAGATGGTAACTAATCCATCGATAATTTCGACCTACGCTCCGACGACAGAAAACCCACTCGAAAACGATATGGAGACAACTGAGGGAGGAGAAGCACCGTTAGGAGGTTACAACAATAGCGTGTGCGATCCAACGAAGCATTACCCATACGTAATCATTACCAGTACAAGCCTGAGGGACACGACCGGATATGAGTACAACTGGACGAGTTTGATAAACCATCGAAGAACCTCCAATGGTTTCAATGGAACGATCGTTACCGTGCAAGAGATCGATGCCTGTATGGCGTACTGGAATAGCTCTGCTACCTTTAATGACAGCCCAGCGCATATCAGGGAATTCTGTAAGGACGCGTACCTGAAC
>Ga0315295_10005608_pt1 | contig 10702 bp, 9 predicted proteins | sample YL17G14_0_MG_FD_204453 | JGI IMG/M metagenome (GOLD analysis project Ga0315295, IMG submission 204453) | Sediment microbial communities from Yellowstone Lake, YNP, Wyoming, USA - YL17G14_0 | ecosystem: Environmental > Aquatic > Freshwater > Lake > Sediment | place: USA: Wyoming | collected...
CGCTTTCAAGTTCATATTCAACACATTGGTCTTTGTTTCGAAGGCAGTGAAGACGGTATTCAAGATCAATATAGGAAGAAAGTTGTTCGGCCAGGTGCACAGGAAGCTCGGCGGAGCTTTCAGGTTCTGGGTCAGCGGCGGGGCGGCGATAGATCCGGACATACTTAAGGCATTCGACATCATTGGAATGACGATAATCCAGGGATACGGCCTCACGGAATCTTCCCCCGTAATTTCCGCGAACGACCTATCGCATAACAAATACGGCTCGGTGGGCAGGCCCATTCCGGGCGTGTGCGTAAAGATAGTCAATGAGGAGATCGTTGCGAGCGGGCCGAACATAATGCAGGGATACTTCAAGATGCCGGAGGAAACGGAAAAAGTCCTGCGCGATGGCTGGCTTTATACCGGGGATGTCGGCTATCTTGACAAGGACGGATACCTTTACATAACCGGAAGGATCAAAGATGTCATAATCTCCAGCTCGGGCCTTAATGTCTATCCGGACGAGGTAGAGTTCGAGCTGAATAAGATACCTTACATAAAAGAATCCTGCGTGATAGGGCGCAAGGTCAGGGCAGGGATAAAGAAGGGATCGGAAGAGGTCTTTGCGGTGGCCTCGCCGGACATCGAATATTTTGAGAAGATGGGCTTGTCGATAGATGACAACGCGGTCTTTACCGCCATCCATGAAGCAATAGGGAAATTGAACGAAAAACTTCCGATGCACAAGAGGATATCCGGGATGGAGGTCAGGAACACAGAATTCCCGAAGACCTCCACAAGGAAGATCAAGAGGTTCGCGGTGAGGAAGGAGATGGAAAAGTTTTGGCAGAGATAGAGCAGGAGATAAGGTCCATGGTCGCGAAGATAATAAAGAGGGACGAGAAAAGTATTGATTCGAACGCTAACATCTTCACGGAATACGGGGTAGATTCCCTTCTGGGGGTCGAGATTCTTGCCGGGCTGGATAAAAAATACGGCCTCGACATACCCGAGCAGAAATTACGGGAGATAAAGACGCTGAATGACATCGTCAGGATAGCGAAGGAACAGATGTCGAAGAAAGCCGGATAATGAGCCAGGGCACATCAGTTTACTGGAGAAAACTGATAAGGACGGATGATCCTGTCCCGGCAGATTATCTTAAAGAATTTAAATCCCCCCTTGAGATCTTCAGGCCTCTTTTTTATCTTATAGTTAATTTGATATGTAGATTCTATCTAAAAGTCAGGGTTTTCGGCCTTGAGAACATACCGAAGGATCGCCCTTACATAATCGCTCCGAACCATGTCAGCGCGCTTGACCAGACGATGGTGTCTTACGCGATCGGCAGCAAGAGAAGGAACCAGATGTACACTCTTGCGGTGAAGCATTTTTATGACAGGTTTTTTCCCAGGATCTTCATGAAGATCGCCGCCAACGTGATGCGCATTGATTCTGAAAAAGATTTCTTTCCGGCTATCCGCGCGGCAGTTAAGGTCATCAAGCTTGGCAAGATAATATACATCAATCCGGAAGGAACAAGGTCTGAAACGGGGGAACTTCTCCCTTTCAGGGTAGGGGTGGGGATGCTCGCTGTCGAGACGGGTGTACCTATCGTTCCCGTTTATATTCACGGAACATACAAGTCGATGCCTCCGGGGAAGGTCTTTCCCAAGCCCTCACGTGTCACTGTATCTTTCGGTGAGCCGATCTACATGGATGGATATATCAAGAGAAAGCAGGATGAAATGGCTTACGATATCTATAAGGACGTTACAGACGAATTACTTAAAAGGATCCTTTCTCTTAAAGTCCGGCAGGAAAACCTCTGAACTGCCAAGTTCCTGCGTCAGGATATTGTAAAGCCCCGATTCTTTCGCGAGCCGGACAGCTTTCCGGTACTCATCAGGCGTAAGTGTGCGCCCCAGCTGCGGATCATCGACCGCTTTATAGCATGGTTTATACTGCGCCATAATGCCGACATGGACATCCCTTGATAGCTCATTGGCAATGAACTTCAGGGCTTTCTGGGTCCCGGCAAGCTCGTTCGGGAGGACAAGATGCCTTACAATCAGCCCCTTTATCGCGATCCCGTCCTTGTCCACTTTAAGGTCCCTTACCTGCCTGTACATTTCCATTAATGCGGCCTTGTTGTAGTCGACATATTTCGGCGCATTCGAGAATGTCACGGCGATGTCATTCGCGCTGTATTTGATGTCGGGGAGATAAATATCAATGATACCGTCCAGCATTTCGATCGTTTCAGCTTTTTCGTATCCGTTGGTATTGTAGACCAGCGGGAGCTTCAGTCCTTTTCCGGCGGCTATCTCAAGAGCGCTTACGATGCTCGGTAAAAAGTGGGTAGGGGACACCAGGTTTATGTTATGGCAGCCCTTTGCCTGAAGCATCAGCATCATGTCGGCAAGCTGGCCGTCGCTTATCTCGCTGCCCATGCCTTCCTGGCTTATCTGGTAATTCTGGCAGAACCTGCAGCGCAGGTTGCAGTGAGAGAAAAATATCGTGCCACTACCTTTGGTGCCGGATATCATCGGCTCCTCGCCGAAGTGGGGTGTGGCGGATGAGACCTTGGCTTTGTCTATGGACTTGCAGACGCCGAGTTTTCCCGCCGTCCTGTCTATCCTGCAGTCCCAAGGGCAAAGGACGCAGAACTTATATATAGCCTTCAATTTATCGGCGCGGGCTTTCAGTTCGCCTGAATCGAGAAGATCAAGATATCTCGGGTATTTGCTCATAAGAATTTCTTGAAGACCTCGTTTGCCAGGAACAATCCTTTCTCGGTCAATTTAACGTTTTTGCCGTCCATTTCCAGCATCCTGCCCTCCATCAGCTCCGCAAGTTCTTTTTTGTATATTTCGCGAAAGCTGATGCCGAACCTCCTGGTAAAATCGTTAAGGTTGAATCCTTTTATAAGCCGGAGCCCAAGAAATATCATTTCCTGCATAGTCTCCTTCTTTGTGTTGACATGCTCGGTCTTGATATTTGAAAAATCTTTTGTAAGGTATTTTTCAAGGTAAGAGGTGTTCTCTATCCTGATATTGTTGATGAAGGAATGGGCTCCCGCGCCCGCGCCTATATAATCCTGGAGCGTCCAATAAGCATTATTATGTGCGCATTCGTAACCCTTGCGCGCGAAATTGGATATTTCGTAATGCTCATATCCGTTCTCCTTTAGGAATGCAATGGCGATCTTGTACATTTTAAGTTCGTCCTCTTCTTCCGGCATGAGAAGGGTCCCCTCCAGCTTATCGATATAGAAAGGGGTTCCTTCCTCTATCTGCAGGTTGTAAGCGGAGATATGTTCAGGGGCCAGTTTGACCGCCTTGACCAAAGTTTCCTGCCAGTCGTTTATGTTCCCACCGGGAAGAGCGAATATCAGGTCCAGGTTCACGTTCCTGAAGCCTGCATCCCTTACCATCTCATAAGCTTCGTTTATTTCATGTTCAAAGTGTATCCTGCCGAGTTTCTTGAGCAGGTTGTTATTGAAGCTCTGCGCGCCCAGGCTTATCCTGTTCACTCCCGCATTTATCAAAGCTTTCAATTTCTCTTTTGTGACCGTTCCGGGGTTGGACTCGAAAGTTATTTCAGCATCGGGCCGGACGTCAAAATCCTTTCTTATCGAATCAAAGAGAGAGGAGATCGACTCTTCAGGCAGGAGTGTGGGGGTCCCTCCTCCGACAAAAACAGTTCTAATTAACGGCCTTTCATAGATCGAAGAATAATATCCGAGCTCGGATCTAAGGGCTTCAATGTATTCCGGTATAAGATTTTCCCTGCCGGCATAAGAAGGAAAATCGCAATAGTTGCATTTTTTTCTGCAGAAAGGAATATGCAGGTAAAGAGAGCAGCTCATGACTTTAACTATGGAGCCTGCGACTGAACGTCGCGGCTCCAAAAAGATTTGTTACCACCACCTCAATGGAAACCGCGAAGTTTATTCGCAGGTTTCCAGGCGCTATCATTTTATCTTCAATACGGCCATGAATGCTTCCTGCGGGACATCCACGCGACCGATCCTCTTCATCCTTTTTTTGCCGGCCTTTTGCTTTTCAAGCAACTTCCTTTTCCTTGTCACGTCGCCTCCGTAGCATTTTTGAAGGACGTTCTTCCTCATCGCGGGGATCGTTTCCCTTGCGATGACGCGGCTGCCGATGGCGGCCTGTATCGGGATCTCGAACTGGTGCCTGGGTATTACGGTCTTCAATTTTTCCGTAAGAGCCTTCCCTTTATAAAAAGCTTTGTCGCGAGCAACGATGAAGGATAGAGCGTCAACGGGTTCCTGATTTAAAAGGATATCCACTTTCACAACTTCTGATTCCCTGTAGCCGATGAGTTCATAATCCATCGACGCATAGCCTTTTGTTGCGGACTTGAGAAGGTCGTGGAATTCCGTTATCACTTCCCCTAGAGGCATTTCGTAAGTGAGCATTATCCTGGTGGGATCAAGGTATTCCATGTTCTTGAAGACCCCTCTTTTGTCCTGGCATATCTCAAGCACTCCGCCGACATATTTCTGCGGGACGAATATCGTTATCTTGAGATACGGCTCCTCGATGGACCTTACTTCGGAAAGGTTGGGGAGTTTTGTCGGGCTGTCTATGAAGAGGGACGTATCATCCGTCATGTTCACTTTGTATACAACGCTTGGCGCCGTTGCAATAATATCCAGTCCGTACTCTCTCTCCAGCCTTTCCTGGACTATTTCAAGGTGGAGAAGCCCAAGGAACCCGCATCTGAACCCAAGGCCGAGAGCTACGGAATTTTCCGGCTCAAAGAAAAGCGACGCGTCGTTAAGCCGCAGCTTTTCAATGGCATCCCGCAGCTCATGGTATTTTTCCGCGGATACCGGAAAGAATCCGCAGAAGACCATGGGCTTTGCGGGCTTGTATCCGGGAAGCGGCTCGCTTGCGGGGGCCTTTTCGTCGGTAATGGTATCGCCTACGCGCGTCTCCTGAAGGTTCTTTATATTGGCGATGACATAGCCGACCTCTCCCGCCGATAATTCGTCTTTGGGGATATAGTCGATCTTCAAAGTTCCGACTTCCTGGACCTCAAAATCCGCGCCGGTCCCCATCATACTTATGCGCATGCCTTTTTTTATCCTGCCGTTAAAGACACGGACATACACGACAACGCCGCGGTACGCATCGTATTTTGAATCGAATATCAATGCCTGAAGCGGGGCATCATCATTCCCGGCAGGTGCAGGTACTTTTTCAACAATAGCGTCAAGGATCTGCCGTATCCCCGTGCCTTCTTTTGCGCTTGCAAGTAAGATCTCATCCTCGGAGAAGCCGAAAATGTTCTTGAATTCCTCGACTATCATTTTCGGTTCGGCATTGACCATGTCGATCTTATTTACCACAGGGATGATCTTCAGGTTGTTCGCCATGGCCAGGTTCGCGTTCGCCAGGGTTTGGGCTTCCGCACCCTGGGTGGCGTCGATTATCAGTATCGCGCCTTCGCATGCGGCAAGGGCCCGCGATACTTCATAAGTGAAATCAACGTGGCCGGGCGTGTCTATAAGGTTCAGGATGTAATCCTTGTACAGCATCCTTATGGCCTGGGATTTTATCGTTATGCCCCGCTCCCGCTCCAGGTCCATGGTATCCAGCACCTGCTCCCTCATATGCCTTTTATCTATGGTCTTTGTCTCTTCGAGCAGCCTGTCGGCAAGGGTGGACTTACCGTGGTCAATATGGGCAATAATGGAAAAGTTGCGAATTTTTGATGTTTCCGTCACAGAGATATTTTAGCATAAAGATGGGATTTTTATACAGTTTTGCCGATATAATAATGGGACAATTGACGCTTGTTTTACGTATTGATATACTGATTTTACTCGGAGGGGTGTTTTTGAGAAAGTTCACCATATTTATTATTGCATCCATGCTTCTGCTCAGCTCCGCATACGCGGACGTGACCGGCTCTACTGTCGATCCGTCGGACCTGGGCGTCGGCGCCCGGCCTCTTGCTCTTGGAAAAGCATATGTAGGGCTTTCTGATGACGCGAACGGGCTTTTCATTAATCCTGCGGGACTCGCGGGCATCAGGAGTTTTAAGGCAACGAGCATGAGCGGGCAGGTGCTTCAAGATATCAACTATGTGGTGATAGGAGGCGCGCAGCCGACCGACTACGGAGTGTTCGGGCTCGGATATACGAATGTCGGGCTCCCTAATATTCCCGTTACTTCACTTGAAGGGAGCGGCACAACGGAAACGGTGGCCAACATCGGCACTACAAATTATTATTCATCTGTCCTTACCCTTTCATACAGCAATGACCTTTCAAAGATACCCGCGTTCCAGGAATACAAGAACGTAACTTACGGCGCAAACCTGAAATATTACATGCAGGGTTTTGAGGGCGGCGGCCCTACCATGAGGGGAGCGAACGGCACCGGTATTGATATGGACCTGGGATTCCAGTATAAGCCGAGAAAAGGTTTGACCCTTGGACTTTCTGGATTGAACATCCTTCCGGTCTCGATGGGTGGGAAATTCTTGTGGGACAAGGGAGGGGTGGAGGAGAACATACCTTCAACGATCAAGGCAGGATTCACTGCCAAGCTTTTCGGTAAAGATTCGTTCTATGGAAGCAAGCAGGACGTTTATTTCGGGTTGGACATGGACACTTTCCCCTCGGAGAACAGGCAGGCTGTCTATCATACAGGCCTGGAATGGAGCCCGATATCCGTTCTGGCCCTCCGCGTCGGCCTGGACCAGAAGCCGAAGGGAACGGAGGACGGGAACGGGGTTGATAATAATCTGACCGCCGGAATAGGCCTTAAGTTCAACGGGGTCACTTTTGATTACTGCTACCACCAGTTCAGCGACCTTACAGAGAACACGACCCACTTCTTTTCAATAGGTTATGTGGGCGAAGAGGAAAAGCAAAGATCCTCGCAAGAACAGAAGAAAATAATACCGGTAGTGGTTCCAAGCGTAAGCCTGGAGACCTTCTCTGATGTCCCGCCGGGATTCTGGGCGAAGAGCCCAATTGAATTCATGGCGACCCTGGGAGTCATGAACGGATATTTTGACGGGAAGTTCAGGCCCGACGACACGGTTTCAAGGGCTGAATTGGCCACGATGCTTGTGAAGCTGAAAGAACTGGACGTGAACGACGCGACAAGCGACCCGTTCCCCGATGTCAGCAAGGATTACTGGGCGGCCAGATATGTCAAGGCTGTTTCTTACATGAATTTGATGGGGAACTATCCTGACGGCACTTTCAAGCCGGATAAAAAGGTGACAAGGGTGGAAGGGATGGTGATACTTTCAAGGTTCACTGAAGCGGCCGAGCCCGGGTCCCTTAATAAGGACCCGTTCGTTGACGTGCCGCAGAAGCACTGGGCGGCGAAGAACATAACGGCAGCCCAGAATTACGGGCTTCTTGATTATTTGATAGGAAAGAAATTCGAGCCGGACAAGGAACTCACCCGCGCTGAAGTAGCCGAACTACTCTCCAAGACAAGCTCCGGAAAAGACAGGATCAGGAAATTCCTCAAGGTGGGTATATAAACTAAAAATGCGCCCGAGAGGGATCGAACCTCCAACCTACTGATTCGTAGTCAGTTACTCTATCCAATTGAGCTACGGGCGCTCGTTGATCGTCTACGGAGGGGGAGGGATTCGAACCCTCGCATCGGGTAAAACCCGATCTAACAGTTTAGCAAACTGCCCCCTTGAACCACTTGGGTACCCCTCCACTCCGATCGGTCGGAGAAAACCTAATGAATTATATAAGAAAGGGAAGGGAAAAACAATCGCTTGACATGATACACGCTTTCTATTATATTCCCCCGTTAAGGGTCGAAGTTAATGATTTTGTCCGTCACATATATTATTGATTTTTTAGAATAGCTTGAGTTTATCCAAGACTTACTTCGTCTTGGATTTTTAGTTTTTAAGGATCATTAACGAAGAAAGATTGTGTGAGGTGAAAAGTAGATGGCGAAGAGTTTATTCATAGGCAACCTTCCCTGGTCGATGACCGAAGACGAGCTCAAGACAAAGTTCGAAGAGCACGTAAAGGTCATAGCGGCCAGGATCGTTACAGACAAATTCTCAGGCAGGTCCAAGGGATTTGGATTTGTCGAAGTTGATGATGCCGATATGGAAAAAGCTATTTCTTCAATGAACGGCCAGAAATTCGGCGATCGAGAGATCGTTGTCAATGAAGCCCGTCCAAAGACTGAAAGAAGCGACAGGCCGCGCAGGGATTTCGGTTCAAGGATGTAATATAGTTTGGCGCAAATTAAGGCCTGTTATATTTATATATAACGGGCCTTTTTCTTTTTGATATAATCAATACATATGACAAAACCAGAGATAATACTTGCATCAGCTTCGCCGAGGCGAGCCGAGCTGCTAAAAAAGATCCTGAAGGATTTCAAGGTCGTTGCCAGCGGCTTTGATGAGTCAAAACTGGACCATTCCGATCCCGTTGCTTTCGCCAAAAAAGCTTCATATGAAAAAGCCAGGGATGTGGCAAGCCGAAATTTCGACGCTTTAGTGATAGGGGCCGATACCATTGTTGTGAATAAAGGCGGCATTTACGGAAAACCAAAGGACCTGAAAGAGGCAAAGGCAATGCTGAAAGCGCTTTCAGGCCGTACTCATCAGGTGATAACAGGCGTGACGTTGTTCAGGAATGGAAGATCTGTGACGGGTCACGCGGAGACAGAAGTGATGTTCAAGCCCCTTAGCGAGAAAGACATCGATGATTACCTTAAAGACAGCCACGTGCTCGATAAGGCCGGCTCATATGCTATCCAGGAAATTGGGGATAAGTTCGTGAAAAATATCAAGGGTGACCGCGATAATGTTGTAGGGCTTCCCGTCGCTCTGTTAAAGGAAATGCTCCGGCTGTTCCAATGATCTCAGGTGTTCTTTCCATGATCGCCATAAGCTGCTCTTTGGTTTTGGCATCGCCCATGATCCTTCTGATACGGTTGGTATACGCATATCCCTTTGCGTACCATTGCGCCACTTTTCTCATATAGCCGATCCTGCTTTTTTCCCCCATGTTGCGGTACTTTTCAATATAGCAGATGTGCTTCATCGCGGTTTGAAATCTTTCCTCTATCGTTCTTTCGGGCGGGAGCTTCCCTGACCTTAGATATGCCTCGATATCATTGAATATCCACGGGTTGCCGTATGCTCCTCTCGCGACCATCACGCCGTCGCATCCGGTCGCATCCATCATTTGTTTCGCAAGCTCCGGATTTAGAATATTGCCGGACCCGAATACGGGTATTTTTACGGCATCTTTGACGATCTTTATCGCTTCAAGGTCGATATCGCCGGAATAGCCCTGGCCCTGCGTGCGGCCGTGAATGAATATTGCGCTGGCCCCGATTGCCTCGCATTTTACCGCTATCTCTTCTATGCGCGAATGATCTTTCTTGTGATAACCGGACCGGAGCTTGACGGTTATTGGCAGATCAAGCTTCGAGGAAAGCAGTCCTAATATTCTGTACAGGTTTTCCGGCTCCTTCAGGAAATAGGCTCCGGCTTTCTTTTTTATTATTTTCTGCACAGGGCAGGCGGCGTTGATATCCAGGAATTTTATATCGAGCGTTTTTATAAGGTGTTTTGCCGCTTCAAGCATCATAGCGGGATCGGGTCCCACCAGTTGAGCTGCGATAGGTTTGTCAAATGGAACGGTCTTTATTATATCGTTCGCTTTATTTTTCCCGTATATTATGGAGTTGCAGTCGATCATCTCAAAGAACGCGAATTTAGCCCCATGCTCTCGGCAGATCAGCCTGAAAGGAAGGTCTGTAACGCCGGCCATGGGGGACATGAAAACGTTAGTCTCAATTTTGTAGCTGCCTATTGCGATCATTTCATTTTAAAATACACGCTTAAATACAAATAAATGCATACTGACAAGAAGATCATTGCCAATGTATATTTTATTTGCAGTGGCGGTTGTTTGATCATAGTCGCATAGCATAATGCCACGATGTTCGCAATAAATTGAATAAACAGCAATCTAAAGCTTAATCCGTCAATTACCCTTGTTCGATACGTCTTTAAAATTTGCGGAATATAACAGATCGTGAACAATGTCGTTGCTGTCCACCCTAAAACTTGATCCATGTTTTTGCCTCCTTATATGGTTTTGGCGCCTTCAATGATCAGGCCTGCTAAAATGATCAACGGAGAGGGAGGGATTCGAACCCCCGGTACTGTTTCCAGTACAGTAGTTTTCAAGACTACCGCCTTAAACCACTCGGCCACCTCTCCATAGCAATCTCAAAATTATCTCATAGTAGCTGTTGTTTTTCAATAAAACGCTGTGGTATAATCCTTTTTCAAGGTGAAAATCAATGGAATCCGATCGGTGCAGCAAAATGCCTGAGTTCAAGGTCCTGGTTTTGAACGCGACTTTCTTGCCCATAAATATTTGCAGCTGGAAAAGAGCTATTGTACTTGTCTTTAAGGGAAAAGCGGATAGCATAGAGAACAGCAAAAAGCACGTTAACAGCGGGAAATATGCTCTCCCGCAGGTGATAAAGCTGAGAGATTATGTGCCGATCCCGTATAACGGCGTTGTTTTCACGAGAAAGAACGTCTTTTTAAGGGATAATTACACTTGCCAGTACTGCAAGAAGGGCAATAACTTGACGCTGGACCATATCGTCCCGACCTCCCGCGGCGGGGAGGATGCATGGGAAAATGTCGTGAC
>Ga0315295_10005609_pt1 | contig 10702 bp, 8 predicted proteins | sample YL17G14_0_MG_FD_204453 | JGI IMG/M metagenome (GOLD analysis project Ga0315295, IMG submission 204453) | Sediment microbial communities from Yellowstone Lake, YNP, Wyoming, USA - YL17G14_0 | ecosystem: Environmental > Aquatic > Freshwater > Lake > Sediment | place: USA: Wyoming | collected...
ACTTCAATAAAAAATTTAATTGACAACAAAAGAACTCACTACAGTAAAAAGTGAACTGGACTTAAAAATTGAATTAACAACAAAAGAACTCACTACAGTAAAAAGTGAACTGGACTTAAAAATTGAATTAACAATAAAAGAACTTTTGACCCAGATAGATGAGGATATCCATACCAACTCATGGCTTGCTCATGTGCTTGAAGACCGTGTTCAAAAAGGACTGGCACAAAAAAGTACTCCTCTGCTATCCACTGCAAAAGAGAATACCAATTATTTCCTTTTCGAAGAGCGATTCCGGGGTTCACGGGAAGATATCACACAACGACAACTGGCATTCCTTCCGTACTTTGAAAAATGTTCCCGCGTACTTGATATCGGCTGCGGCAGGGGTGAATTCCTTGAGATTCTCAAGGACCATGATATCGGCGGTATCGGTGTAGATAGTGATCCAGATATGGTGGCATATTGCCGGTCCCGCCAGTTGGAGGTAGAGCACTCGGATGCAATCGCCTATCTTGTGACACTTGAAGACAAAAGTCTTGACGGGATCTTTATTGACCAGGTTGTGGAGCACCTTGAGCCAAACTATCTTGTCCGGTTGCTTGCACTCTGTCACCAGAAGATGAAATTTGGATATCACATTGTCGTTGAAACGGTGAACCCATTGTCATTCGTATCGTTTGTCAACTTCTACATTGATATGACCCATAAGAGACCGGTACACCCGGAAACGTTGCAGTACATCTTCAGTGCAGCTGGATTCCGGGAATGCGAAAAGAAATTTTTCTCACCGGTTTCTGATGAAGGCAAATTGAAAAAAATTGAGGGAACTGCTGATATGAATGAAACAGAAAAGAAGAACGTTAATGTGTATAACCATAATGTTGAGATGCTGAATACGGTACTGTTTGGCGCTCAGGATTATGCGGTTGTCGGGAAGAAGTGAACGCAAAAATGGTTCACGTTCATCAATTCCACCCAACAGTAGCATATGGTGACGCGGTTGGAAACTCTATTCTGGAACTTAAAAACATTCTCACAGAGTTGGGCTATGAATCGGAAATATTTGCTCAATATATTCACCCCAAGATCCAGAAGGTCAAAAAATATTCTGATTATTCAAAATACAGTTCTCCGGATAATATCTTAATACTGCATTACTCTATAGCTTATGATCAGGAGGTTTTGAATTATTTTAAATCATTACCCGATAAAAAAATATTAATTTATCATAATATCACTCCTTCTAACTTTTTCAAAGGCGTCAATGATACCTATGAGTATTATACAAAATTGGGTCGCGATGAACTGAGTGAATTTAAAAATATAATTTCTATTGCTCTGGGGGATTCTCGGTTTAATGAGGATGAATTAAGAAGAACAGGATTTAAAAACACAGATGTTTTACCCATTCCAATCAATTTTAAAAAATTTGAGATTGCGGGTAATTCTGAAATTATTCAAAAATTTTCAGATGATTCGGTGAACATTCTTACCGTCGCAAGAATCAGCCCCAATAAAAAAATAGAAGATACTATCAAAACTTTTTATTACTATAATAAAGCGATAAACCCAAAATCCCGTTTATTCATTGTTGGCTCCAGTGAAGGGATGGATACTTATTATTCTCAATTGAGAGCCCTCATTGAAAAATTACAACTTAAAGAGGTTTATTTCACCGGACAGGTCACGTTTGAAGAATTGGTATCGTATTATCGCATTAGTCACATTTTTATTACCATGAGCGAACACGAAGGTTTCTGTGTTCCGCTTCTTGAAAGCATGTATTTCGGGGTCCCGATTATTGCATTTAACTCCACTGCAACACCTCATACAATGGCGGATTCGGGAATTCTTATTAATAAAAAAGATCCCCTTAAAACTGCCGAATTAATTAATCTATTAATTCAGGAATCAACCTTAAGAGAAAAGATTATCCAAAAACAGAGACTCCGTTTAGAGGTCTTTGATCGGCAGCGGATCAAAGATAAAATTGAATCAATAATTTCGTCAGTTATTAAAAAAGAGCCAAATCAGAAAATTGTCTATCGGATTGAAGGGCCTTTTGACAGTAGTTACAGCCTGGCCCTCGTTAACCGTGAGATGGCTATTGCATTAAATATGCTGTACCCGGGAAAAGTTGCACTCCATTCAACAGAAGGTCCGGGGGATTTTGAACCGGACCAGGTCTTCATATCCAAATATCCGGAAATAGAAGATTTATGGCGTAAATCTAAACTGAACATTCAGCCGGAAGTTCTTGGACGGAATCTCTATCCTCCTAGAGTATCAGGGATGAGGGGTAAAATAAATATTCTGAGTGATTATGGATGGGAAGAATCCGGTTTTCCGCAAAAATACGTTGATGATTTTAATCGGGAGCTTGATGGAATTACCGTCATGTCCACATATGTAAAAAAAGTACTTATCGATAATGGAGTCCGTGTTCCAATATCACCGGTTGGTCTTGGGGCAGATCATATCCTCAGGATACAACCTAAACGGATAACGAAAAATCTGGGGACAAAATTCAAATTTTTACATATTTCTTCTGGATTCCCGAGAAAAGGTATCGATATTCTATTGTCGGCATATGTACGGGCATTCTGTAAAAATGATAATGTCTCACTCATCATCAAGACATTCCCCAACATTCACAACAAGGTAGAAGATCTGGTTGAAAAAATACGCCTCCAATATTCTGAGTGTGGAGAAATAATATTGATTAATCAGGATTTGGAAAATGAATATCTCATCGATCTTTATAATCAATGCGATGTTCTTGTGTCGCCTTCCCGCGGGGAAGGATTCAGCCTGCCGGTAGCAGAAGCAATGCTCTTGGGTTTACCGGTGATTACAACTGGTTATGGAGGACAAACTGATTTTTGTAATCACGAAAACGCATGGCTTATCGATTATACTTTTAAAAAAGCAGAAACCCACATGCAATTAGAAGACTCCTATTGGGCAGAACCTGATGCCGAGCATCTGGCTGAATTAATGCAAAAAGTCCATAATCTATCACCGGCTGAAAAAGCCAAAAAAACAACGAAAGCCCGGGAAACTATTAAAAATAATTACACATGGATTTCCTGTGCTTCGAGACTTGATAAGTTTGTAAATAGTGTAAAATTCGCTCGGAAATATGAGAACGAAAAAGTTTCGTTGGGCTGGGTAACCTCATGGAATACCAAATGCGGAATTGCTTCCTATTCAAAATATTTGTTGAAAAATCTTGATTCGAAATTATTCAATCTGTTCATCTTCGCAAGCATAAAAGATACTCCAATTTATCCTGATGAAAAATATGTATTTCGTACATGGGAAAATGCCACCCAGACGGATTTGTCAGTTCTAACATCACAGATATTAGAGAAGAGATTAGATATCATAGTTTTTCAGTTTAACTTCGGTTTTTTTAATATGGATGCATTTGAGTCTATGATAACCAAAATTCTGAATGAAAAGATAAAAATTATTATTTTTTTCCATTCTACAACTGACGTAATGATAAGAGATCGGATGCTATCGTTACAATCCCTTTCAAAAATATTGAAGCGGGTTGATCGATTATTTGTTCATAGTGTGGATGATCTAAACAGGCTGAAACAGTTTGGACTTGTCGATAATGTTACAATATTTCCACATGGAGTTCTTCGTTACGATTCCGAAGAATCTGAGTTCATCAAAAAACAATTTAATATTTCGCAAAAGAAGGGTATTGCGACGTACGGGTTTTTATTACCGCACAAAGGAATAAAAGAATTAATCTGGGCATTTCATCAGATTAGTAAAACCTATCCGCAAATTCATCTTCTTTTAATAAATGCAATCTATCCCATCACGGAATCTGCCAAACTGAAATCTGAGTGTATCCAGCTGATTGACGAATTGAACTTAACAGGTAAGATCACATTAATAACAGAATACCTGACTGATGAGGAATCCATTTTATTGCTGAAATGCGCGGATTTAATAGTTTTCCCGTATCAAAATACTCAAGAATCCTCAAGTGCAGCGATAAGACATGGTATTGCTTCATTAAAACCCGTAGCTTGTACTCCAATTTCGATTTTTAGTGATGTAGATAATGTGGTACATTTCCTCCCAGGAAATTCGCCGGAATTACTTGCAAAAGGGATTACTCATTTACTTGAAAATCCAATTGTTCGAAACAGCAAAGAGCAAACTCAAAAAAAATGGGTTAAAGAGCACTCATGGGATGATTTAACAAAGCGGCTCGAAAATATTATCTGGACTACAACAAAATTAAACAATGAGTAGTTCTCCTCTGAATTATATTATTAGTGAAGGATATTGATCAAATGCTGAATCAATGTAACGATTATAAGTTAAACAAATTGGCAAACATCTATGAATATGAGAATCCTGAGTGGTTAAATCTTCATTTATCCCTTGAACAGTATTCCATGGATAAGCACTGTTTTTTTAACACAAATGGTAACAATTATGTTCGTAAGGGATGGGAGTGGACTCAGGCAATATATGGATTGAAAAAGTTAAATATGCTGTCCAATGATAAAACCGCACTCGGTGTTGGAGCGGGACGAGAGTGTGTCATTTTTTATTTATGTGATCGCTTAAAATCTGTTGTTGCCACAGATCTCTACGGTAATAAAAAATGGAATTCAATTTTTGGAAAAGAATCTGATCCAAATTTTTTAAGATTTCCCGAAAAGTATTGTCCAAAACCGTTCAATCAAGAGCATTTAAAAATTTTGAAAATGGATGGTACCAACCTTCAGTTTGATGACAATTCTTTCGATATTGTATGGTCATTGTCTTCGATTGAACATTTTGGGGGTCACGAGGCTTCAAGTAAAGCAGTGAATGAAATGGCCAGAGTGACCAAGCCAGATGGTATTGTGGTTATAGCAACAGAATATTTATTATTGGATGAGTATACTCATCAAGAATATTTCAACAAATCAGATTTATATAAATATATTATAAAAGCAAATAAAAATTTAAAACTAGTTCAAGACATTGATTTTTCATTTCCGTCGCCGGAATGCTTGATAGATTCAATTCTTTTTAATCCTGAAGGTGTACTGCGTCTGCGAAGACATATTGTGTTAAATGATGGAAAAATACAATGGACTTCGATTTTATTTTTTTTAAGAAAAATAAATGGTATCTAATGTTTCTGGTATCTAAATTTAATATGGAGTTGTAAATAAAAGTATGGAAGACAAAATAATTATCGATAAAAAAATTTCAAAAATTGATATCATTTCCACTCTCATAATCTCTAATAAAAACATTTTAATTCTCGGAATCATTCCAATCATTTTATTGTTAATCGATAATAGTTGGATTTTTCCAAATCCTTTTTCGGGATATGCGGATGATTGGTTATACACGGGATATTTTTTAAATTTTCAGAGTTTTCATTCAGTATTTGGCAACTTATATTTTGTAAGCAGATTGCCTTGGATAATCCCGGGTTATCTTATCTATAACCTATTCCCGGTAAGTATCAGTGTGTACGTTCTCCATCTTTTTTTTTATTATTGTTCAATAATATCATTGTACTTAATTCTGAAAAATACCGTCAGTGAACATGCGGGTTTTATATCTGCCTTACTTTTTTCATTTTATCCATTTTTTATGAGAGAGATTGGCGCAAATTATGTTTTTGGGGCAGTTATTGCATATCTATTACTGGCGTTTCTCATGATTACAAAATCGTATAATTCAAAAAATCAATTCATTCTTCTTTTTTTTGCGGGAATTTTCTCAACATTATTGCTTTTCACTAACTTGTTTACAATACTACTCCTTCCGATAATTGGACTTTATTATATTATTGTCTATAGTAACTGCTTACGTAAGGAGTTTATTCCTTCGGTTGTAGCGTTAGCCCTTGGGGCTTTATTCGTTTTTGGCCTAATGTGTATTTTTAATCAAATTCTTACGGGGGATTTTGATTTCTATTCTCCACAGATTCGGGCCTCATTTTATTACACAACCTGGACAAACGAATGGTGGCATCCCTGGTCTGAATGGATTTTAAATGCTCCTTGGTTAATTCTCCCAGCAATTGGCGTTGTAATTTCCATTACCTATGCGATATATGTCATTCATTCCTCAGAAAAAAGAAACATTGTACATCTTTTTTTCATACTAAGTTATCTGATATTATTTTTTATATTTCTGGCATTAGAATTATTCGGAAAGCCAGTACTTGAAATTGTGTATTATACTTCGATTTTAATTCCTCTGCTTTTCCTGGCATTAGGTCCATTTTTTCACAGAATATTTGAAAAATTTACAAATAAAAATGGGGTGTATTTTTCTTATTCCTGCATTGGTATCCTCCTTTTCGGATATATTCTAGAGACGAAAAGTGTCAATATCGCTTATTTCATTAATAACATCATACTTGTGATTATTACATTTTTTATCATCGCAATTCTTACTCTCTTTTATTTTTTTAATCGAGTAATAAGCCAAAAAAAATTCATGGCGTTGGGAATACTTGTCATTTGTTTATTCAGCATACTCTATATTGGAAATTTTTCAGTTGTATTCCCGAAGGGGTTTGATACATATGAAAACGGATATTACGCAATTATGGATTCTGCTATACAAATAAAGGAGACATTCCCTCACTCTGATGTAAAATTTTGGTATAATACCAGTGAATCTGATAAAGGAGTGTCTTATGGCAATTTTTTTACATTGGCGAATAGCGTATATTTGTGGGGATGGAGTAAGTACAGCTCAGAGTTCCCAGTACTTCCATTTACTGATGGGGCCAATAATGTTTCCCTTACAGATCATTATCAAAATATTGCAGTTCTTTCAACGGATGACAATGCATTCGAATTAGTGAATTTATCCTTTTCAAACTATGATAAAAAACCTATATTTATTTCCCGTCATGTAATCAACCACAACAAAATCCGTTACAATCTTATTTTATTAAAATTGCCTGAAAAAAAGATTTCGTAGAAGTAACGCTCGAAATGAACCTAAAACCCATCGGACAAGATTTTCATAGTATGGTACCGATCTCATGTATTCTTATACGTTTTCCCCCAACGCTAATTCACTACTATTAGTTTATTCTGATGACCGGAAACAGAAAAAACCTAAACCTTTGTGCCTCGAATCATTTTTATAATACAGCACTTTTTATCAATATTTTTTTATCTAAGTGTAATGACCTGTTAATCCATCTTCGTAAACACGACTGCATCTCTCGGTCAAATGCCATTAACATGGCTGCTACAGTTAAGGTACATACGATGAATAGTATCGGGCTTAAATCCCAGACACCATATACAATAATGGGGGACTGTATCAGGAATATATAAAAAGTCAATTCACTGAGCCATGTTATACCTTTGTTGCTGTGAGTCCAAGCAGGATACAGTTTCCTTCTTATCACGTATATACCCAGTGTGAAAAAGCCAAGATTACTGAGTGGATTGCCGTACCAATAATTATTGACAATACTGCCAGGCTCGTTATACGTCCAGAATATCGCCCTGCATATCAGACTAAAGCCAACCAGGGTTATCATCCAGAGCTCTGGGTTCCTATCAATTAGACTGGATAAAAGAGGGTATAATAAATATAGCACGACGAGCAGCCCAATGAACCATCCCACAGGGTTGATCGACATGAGAGGAACTTGTGTATACCCAGAGATGCCCAGTATCTCTGATACTATGTCCCACAGTGATTGCTTCATAATGATCGTTGAGAAAAAGCATGCTGCAAAGGCTAAAGAAGCAAGATATGCAGGGTATATACGTATTATCTTATCAATGTAAAATGACACTAGCGATGTCAAATCGGACAGATTTTTTTTATTATATTCTAGCATTGCCCCACTAATAAATATGAATAAAATAACTCCCTCCCTGCTGATAAGAAGTGAGCCAAAAAAGGGGATCACATAGCTATCAGTGATACCAATCCGAATGCCCAAAGAGGGGATATGTCCACATAATACCAGTATTATTGCGAGTATTCGTAATAAATCAAATATTAACAACCTATCTTTCGTCATGTTTCAAACGTCCAATTTTTTCATTATAAAATACTGTATTACATATGCTATCTTATGAGTGTATTAACCATTATTTTATTACCTATTAATAATTGAAAGATTGACTCTAAACCATCCTAAATAATCTTAAAATCTAGATGAATGCAAGAAGGCAAAGTACGTTATAAAAGAGGTAAGTGGCTTTTTCACATGTATGCTTCTTAAAGTTTGAATGCAGGCACTACCAAAATCATGCCGTACTCACTTTGAAGATAATACCTATGAACATATATTTACTCTTCACATTCAAAGAATTAATATGGAAATCTCTACACTTAAAATGGATAATTAAAAATAAAGACACCACACACAATTAAACCCGACGCAAATACCATCCTTTTACTGATTCGTTCTTTTAAGATCAGGTGCGACAATCCCACCACCACTACAAAACCCAGCGACGCAATCGCATAAAACACCTTCAGTGGAATTTCCTCAAGTGCAATTACTGAGATTACCGTAACGCATAAAAGCAGACCATAGGCAAAAAAAGTAGGCAGATTCAGATACGCAGCAAGAACCGAATCTTTGCTTTTACTTTGATGAGCAGATCCAATCTTCAGGATTACCTGGCTGATCCCGGTAAGTAATACAGCCAGGAAAACAAGTAAAAGTGAGAAAATCATGCTCCATCTCCTATTTCATGTGAAAGCACAACGATTCCCACAGAGATTATTGCCAATCCTATAATATTTGCTGAAGTAACTCCTTCCTGAAACAGGATTGCCGAAGAAAAGAGCACGACAAAATTGACCAGTGCCATAAACGGATATGCAACCGATAATGGATAGTGACGAAGCGCCTGTTGCCAGACAATTGCCTGGAGAAAGAGGCACACAAGTGAGAGGATATAGAAGGAATTGGTCACTATCCCGATAAAGGAGGAAACATCCAGCGAGAGCGCTGCATATTTGCCAAAAATACCACCCAACGACTGGAATGCAATAGATAAAATGATGAAAGAAAAATATCGAAGATTTATCATGTCAGAGTTCCGTTTCTCCGATCACGTATTGCTGTCCGTAGGAAGTTTCGGCAAGGATTCTTCGTAAATATTCCCCGATAATACCCATTGACATTAATATTGCCCCTCCAAGAAAGCAAATTGCTACCATCAGAGAGTTCCAACCCATTATCCCATAGTATGGGTCAATTAGTCGTTGCAGGATGATCCAAAAACCAAAACCAATACTTATTAAACTGGTAATAAATCCAAAGATACCAATTATCTTTAATGGAGCGGATGAGTAATTGATTAATAAATTAAATGAGATCTTAACATATTTTGTGAAATTATAATTTGATTTACCAATCTTTCTTGGATCATGCTCAACTTCAACATTAGTAATTTTATTCATTGGTGCACTTTTGATGATTAGTGCAGTAATGAACGGATATGCACTTTTAATTCGTGAAATATTTTTTGCGACCTCACTTTTACAGATAACAAAATTTGAGATATAAATATGATCGGGAATCTCCAATACTGAATGGATAAATTTATGGAAAATTTTACTCAAAAAATTTTCAGAGGTATCATGCATTTTTCGACTATATTTGCCATATACAACCCAATAACCCTCGTTAATTTTTTGAATTAATTTGGGAATTTCTTCTGGTGGATTCTGAAGATCATCATCCATCATAACCACAAAATCCCCCGAACAATAATTTAAGCCGCAAACCAGGGCATTGTGCTGACCAAAATTCCGCAATAAATGAATTAGTTTTATCTTTTTGTTATGAGATCGGAGATCTTTTAATTTTTCCCAGCTTTTATCAGCGCTGCAATCATCAACAAAAATTATCTCGAAATTTTCAGTAATTGTCTTCATAACCGCCAAAATTCTATTGGCGAGTTCATCCAGTGTTTTTTCACTGTTATAGACGGGAATTATAATAGAATATTGAATTGACGTCATCTCATCCTTCATTTCTCCACCCCCAGATATAGAACGGCGATTTTTCACCGCAGTTAAAAATTACATCTATAATTGATACCATAGATTCAAAATTTCCCCATAATTGTTGGTAGTCCGGATATCCTGAGTAATCTTTATAGCATAATTCAATTTTCGCTGTGGAAAATTTACCATTTTCAATATAATTTCTTGCTGCAGGTCCGGATAAATATGAATCTGCCCCGATAGTTTGACAAATGTTGATTAATTTATCATCCTTCGTGCCATCGTTGTGCAGATCTTTTGAATTGAAAAACTTGGTTTCTATTCCCAGAATTTTTGAAATTTTCTTTATTGAAAAAATATTTAGTTCTGAGAGAGAATTAAATTTTTTTGAAAAAATTTCAAATATTTCTGATTGATAGGTGCTATAGAAGGAGGCTGAAGCGTAACTGTGATGAAGAGTCTGTTTATGTTTTTCCCTCCAGTCTTGTGAATAGTCAATTTTAGCTTCATAAATCAGCTGATTAATTCCACCAAGAACAGGAACCGAGATCCACTTTACACCGCCAGGAGTTTTTATTTTATTGCGATTTCTCCAGTCCCGGTGAGTGTACTGGACATCCTCAAGAAAAACAAATACATCAACATCATGAATAATATCAAAATATCCTTTCCAGGGAAGGTAATTTGATTGAATGATTGCAGCTCTCATTTT
>Ga0315295_10005612_pt1 | contig 10699 bp, 10 predicted proteins | sample YL17G14_0_MG_FD_204453 | JGI IMG/M metagenome (GOLD analysis project Ga0315295, IMG submission 204453) | Sediment microbial communities from Yellowstone Lake, YNP, Wyoming, USA - YL17G14_0 | ecosystem: Environmental > Aquatic > Freshwater > Lake > Sediment | place: USA: Wyoming | collected...
TTATATTCAGAAAATCTCTTTTCTGGTAACGAGGCAGGTCACATAGCCCGCCACTTTGTTGAGGAGTTTCTGATTGCTAATATCAAGCACAGATACAAGGAATTCCCTGTTCTTATAGAAGTCTCCAGTAAATTGGTCGTTATACTTTGCCCTGACTTCTCTGGCAATGCGCTTTATGAACGTAGGTCGTATTCTGCCCAATGAATCACAAAGGACAGCATAAGCCGCCAGCTTATAAGGCTTTCTATGCAAATGCTTTTAATAACGTACCCCATGGGGGGGCATGGATATCTTCGATGCCATACAAGGGAGAAGGAGCATACGAGCGTACAAGAACAAACCCGTGGAGAGAGAAAAAATCACAAAGCTTCTCGAATCCGCCATCCTCGCTCCCAGCGAGGGTAACCTCCAGTCATGGAAATTTTTTGTTGTGGAACACGATGACAAGAGGCGCGAACTGGTGAGAGCTGCGGGCAACCAGACCTTCATATCAGAGGCGCCTGTCGCGATTGTCGTGTGTACGGACTCTTTCGCAACCGCACCCTACGGCATCCGTGGAAAGACACTTTATTGTCTCCAGACTTCGGGCGCGGCAATACAGAACATACTCCTCTCCGCCTATGCCATGGGTCTGGGCACATGTTGGGTGGGAGCTTTCAGTGAGGAAGAGGTTTCAAAATCGCTCGCCCTTCCAAATCATCTGCGCCCCGTCGCCATAATCCCTGTAGGCTATCCTGCAGAGGACCCCAAGATGAGAAAGAGGAAGGGGCTTGAAGAAGTAGTGGAATATGTATGAAGAAAGTGTATCATTAAAAAAAAGGAATAGAAAATTAAAAAAGTCTATTTCATCTCGACGAGTAAATCCGTGGCGGCTGCTTTCTTGTGAGCATGATGATGATGAGTACGAGGAGCAAGAGTGCAATGATACCCAATCCTATGTAGAGTAAGGTGGTCCCTCCAAGATTGAATGCGGATTTTTCATTAACGACAACCTGCGCATACGCCGTATCACTATACTGTCCGTCCGAGACAGTGAGGGAGGCGGCATACTGTCCTGCTGTGTTGTATGTGTGCATCGAATTGACTCCAGAGCCTGTTTGACCATCACCAAAATCCCAGAGATATGTCAACATATTACCATCAGGGTCAGAGGAAGAAGAGCCATTGAAGGTCACTATCTCTCCCACGTTGGCAGATTGGGAGGGACCCGCATCCGCGTGGGGTGGCTGATTTTGAGATGGAAGGGTTCCAGGAGGGACCGTTGGGTATGATGTGGGAGGAACGGTAGGGGCAGTCGTGGGGGGAAGGTAGGTCGGTGGAATCACGGTCGGTATGATTGTTATGGGTGGGATGGTAGTTGGGATGACGGTCAGTGGGAGCAGTGTGGGCCCAATGGTGGCAGGCGTCAGGAAGGTAACGCAACTTCCCGCAGACGTCCCGCTACTGTTGGTTGCCTGGATTTTATATGAGTAGTGCCGTCCCGGGGTCAGGTTGAGGAGGTCGTAGGTGACGGTGAAGGTCTTGGGACCGCTTCCCACGGATTGTGGAGGGGAGGAAAGGAAGTAGGCAGGATCGCCCACGGCGTTGCACGATACAAAGGTGTATCCTGTTTCGAGGTTGTTGGCATTGACAGTCCCCCTAAGCGTGGCGCTCGTTCCGGTAACGTTCGTAGGGTCGAGGGTTGTGACGACGGGCTTTACGCCTAGCGGTATAAACGTCATAACAGTCATCGCAGGGGATGTACTGAAGGAAACGCACAAGCCGCTTCTGTTGCCTACCGTGTTCTGTGCCTGGGCGAGGTATCTGTACGTTTTGCCTGCCTGAAGCCCGCTCAGGGTAACACTCACCTCTCTCATACCTGTTCCAGTTTGCGTCGCGGCAGATCTACACGTGAAGAAACTTAGTGAGCTGGTAAAGTCGCAGGAACAAAAATCAACAGTCGTTGGGAGTCCTTCCGGATTGACGTTCGCCCTGAGTACCGCCGATGTCTGCGTGATGTCTGTGGCAGAAAGGGTCGATACCTTGGGGGGCAGCGGCGCAGAAGTCAATGGGAACGCCGTGAACAGGAGTGCCACGGGTGTCGTGAATGACATGCAGTCGCCATACTCCGTGCCATCACTGTTGCGCGCATAGGCAACGTATGAATATGCGGTGAGTGAGTGAAGTCCTGTGATGGCACGTTCAACGGTTACCCCAGAGGTACCGTGACCTATGCTCTGGTGGGGCGTGGGTGCAAAATAGCTACTCGAACCAGGCGCGTCACACGATTGGAACCACGCCTCCGTGCTCTTTCCAGATGGATTGACAGTTGCCTTGAGTGTCGCGCCTCCTGATGTAATGTTGGTAGCCGAGAGGGTCCACACGCGTGGTGCCGAAGCTTCTACTTCTGGCAAATCGATTGCAGAAAAAAATGCCACAAGGATGATGGCAACCAAAAACCATGTTTCTTTTCCTTTCTTCATCGGATTTCCTCCTTTCGAATCTCCAGACATGACTATACATGTCAATCTCTGTCAAAGTACATATAGCCATTATATAATCTTTTCCCCTCTCTACTTTTCTATCCTCTCGGGCACCTTATAGGCGGGGTCTTCCGTGTATTTGTTGAAGACGAGCACTCCCCCATTCTCGATTGCGACCTCATACTCGGCTGCATCGGGAACATCTATAATCCTTGGATAGACGAACCGCAAATCGTCTTCGTAGATTTCGTATCGTCTGTCATTCGTGTACACGATGTAGGACTCCTCCTCGGCATCGTAGCGTATCTTTTGGACATCGGAAAAGTCGAGGCTTTTGATTCCCTCACAGTACCTAGAAAGCTTCTCAAGAAAGGCAGAGTGGCTCTTTATGTCATTCAGTATTATCTTGCATATCTTTATCTCCATCCAATAGTCGTGATGTTCCTCCAGGTTGGAGAATTTTTTGTAGTTGAGATACTCTGTGAGATTGAATTCCTCTTTTTGTGACGTGGGTTCTGTGGTATTCATCCGTGCGAGAAGGCCCTCGATGTCAAGCTCGTCTGGCATGAGGGTCGTGTGGCGCGGGCAGGATATAAGCCTTTTGCTTTTACGAAACCTTTATATATTGAGAAACGGAGGAAGGTGGGTGTAGACTATCATGAGGTTAGCAAAAGCAATTTGAACACTCATCGGGTCTACACCCAATGAGTTCCATTCAATAGTCAGATGAGAGTCAGTATATTCTTTATGCTCCCCAATTCCTTCGTGTCTATGCACCTCACGTTTTTTAGGGTATCACGTTCCATGACCAGCATGATATTGTAGGAGTAGTCATCCACAAAAATGATTTGTCCCGGGTCCTTCTTTTCCTTTCTGAATTCATCCAGAAGCTGCCACACCATCTCGTCTTTTGAATCAAAGGAGATTTTGAGAAAATTGAAGTAGCCGTGGATTCTGAGCTTGCGCAAGAAACTCTCCACAGGCACATTCCTGTTCTCCGAGGCGAGGGCGACGTAGATTCCCCTCTTCTTAAGTTCCGCCAGTGTCTCCCTCACGTCTCTCTTGAGTGATATTCTCTTCCCCACGAAATCCTCCACCGTGTCGTTGTCAATAAGCTTTAGGGGAAGCGTGAGGTAGCCCGCGATGAGTTCACCCTCCCACAGCGTTCCATCACCATCAAAGATAATAAGCATGGACGATATAAGAGCTTCGAATTAAAAGCTTTGCTATGAACCTGAGTCCGTCTTCAGAACGCAAACACTTATATATATTCAACGCTATTGCATTGTGATGGTTCACCAGAAGGGGTTCATCGACAGGGTGATCGGAGACCTTTTTCATCCAGGAGGATTCAACCTCACCCGTGAAATGGCAGATCTGGTGGGTGTGAAGGAGAACATGGACGTCCTCAACCTCGCGTGCCAGGAGGGCGGGTCGGCCCTCTTTCTCGCCTCCACCTATAATTGCAAGGTCTACGGCGTTGACCTCTCCACCGAGAAGATTAAGGAATCGACGAAGAGAGCCCGTAAACAGCGCATGCTCAAAAAAGTCTTCTTCAAAAACATGGATGCCTATGAGATGACCTTTCTCCCCGAAACCTTCGACATCGCATTCTGCGAGCAGACCATATGCCTCTTTCCCGACAAGACGAAGATTTTTAGGGAATGCAACCGTGTTCTCAAAGAATCGGGAAGGATAATATTCTCAGGCACCGTAAACCAGAAGATTGACGAGGAGATAAAGAGGAAGTTTACTCCCATGACATGCCTTTTCTCCTCACCCACGCTTCATGAGTACAAGGAGTATTTGGAGAATTCAGGGTACAAAGATGTCCAGGTTCTGGACAAGTCTGATTTGGCGCAAGACCAGTATAAAATACTCACCGAGAAGTGGAAGAAACTTCGGTTCCTCTCAAGCTTCTTCCTCAAGAATTCCGTGGTGAATCAAAAGGAGTTCGATGACCTCATCATCTATGGAGAGGAATTGATACGGCAAAAGACGGTGGGGTACGGCATCTTCATGGGGCAGAGGTAACACTCTCGAGGACGATTGCATGTATTTCTTCCCTCGGTTTTGTGCCATCGACAACGAGCCACTCTTTCTCGACAATCCTCTCGTACATCCCCGCCACCTTCTTCTGGTAGGCCAGGTTTTCCTCGTTTCTGTCTTTTTCCTGTCTCCTCTTGGAGGCTTCCTCAGGAGAGATTCTCAGAAAGACGACGAGGTCGGGGGGAAATGTGAACCTCTCAAGAATCCTTATCCACTCTATGTCAATACCATGCGCACCTTGGTATGCCATGTTGGAGTGCAGGTAGCGGTCTGATACGACCTTCTTCCCTTCCGAAAGCCATTTTTGAATCTCTCTATTATGCTCTAATCTGTCCGCCGCATAAAGCAGGGCGAGGGTCTGGGGGGAAAACTCGTGTTTTTTATGCAGATATTCCCCTATGAGGTCTCCTGTGGGTGTGCCATAGCAGGGCTCTTTTGTGCGTATGGCATCGATGCCTTTTTTCTTTAGGGCTTCCTCCAACAGTAATGCCTGCGTCGTCGTACCCGACGCGTCGATGCCTTCAAAGACGATGAATTTCATGGCATCATCCCGGAAATGGTATAGGGACGAAGGTGAGTATGAAGACGAGAAGACAGAGGAGAGCAAGGAGTTGTGATTTCATATCAAGCTTCTCCACTTCATTGAGGGCACCCGGCGACCTCATAGAAGAGACAAGGATTCCCAGAAGCGACCATATGAACCATCCCCGGGAGACAAAGAGTGTGAGGACGACGAGTATGCCGACAAACACATAGGAGATTCTCCTGTGGTATTCTCCCCCGACAATAGCTCGGACGATATGACCTCCATCCAGCTGGCCCATGGGCATGAGGTTGAGGGCAGTAACGAGCAGTGAGACCCACGCTGCAAACGCGAGGGGATGCAGCAGTACATCATATCCCTCAGGTGCCTTGAGTATAAGTGATGATATGAAATTGAACAGGAGGCTTTCTCCGAGTCTCATACCTGCAGTGGTCTGACTCGCAGGTATCAACTTGGACATGCTCATACCCAAGATGAGGAGTGGGATTGTAATGAGGAATCCGCAGAGTGGTCCCGATGCTCCAAGCTGCACCATGGCGTTACGCGTGGGCATGGGGGACTTGGAACGTATAACCGCGCCTAATGTGCCGATGATGCTCGGGAATGGTATGAAGTAGGGCCAGGTGGCATCCACCTTGTTTTTCATGGAGGTGAGCTTGTGTCCCATCTCGTGCATGCCCAAAATGAGCATGAGGGGGAATGCGAAGTAGAGTGCACCATAAAAGAAAATCTTTGGGTCAAGGAGAAGGGGAAGCAACTGTGAGGGATTTGTGATTTCCTGAGGATGGGAGAATGACAGAAAATGCATGGTGCCTACCAGCGTAGTCGTGAGGAGCGTCGCCGCAAAGAGGAGTATGTTCCATGTCGGGTTTTCCTTTTTCTGCGGCGGTGCGCGCAGGAGAACGATGCGCCTCATGTTGTCTTTCTCGCGAAGAAACGCCCAGAACCCATTTCGAGAGAAAACTTCTGCGATGTAGTTGAATTTCTCCCTCAGTTCCACACCCACAAACTCATACGCGTCGAAGAGAAACCGGAACGAAGAGTAGGAGAAGAGTGGTAAGGCGAGGCTCTGAATCGTGTCGAATTCCTTTTTCGCCTGCATTGATTCCTCCTCGGATATGTGCATCTTCTCTAGGGCACCGAAGCAGCGCGGGCACTCCCAGATTTCCTGCTCGGAGACCGCAGAAAAGCCACACTTGGTGCATAGGTATCTGTCCATGCCTCAATGTCCCATCGTTCTTTTTAAAAGATTTCGGTAGCTCTCATCTGAACCGTGGTCTCTCCGAAACATGCCTGGAGAGGGGAAGCCTTCTTTCCGGATTGCCCATCTGTTGCGCGGTGAGTTCTGAGAGAAGTTCCTCTGTGCTCATCACCTTCTGTCCCCCTCCCCTCACCCGTACGGACAGCGTTCCCGATGCTTCCTCTTTTTCACCGATGACGACAATGTAGGGAACCCACTCGGTCTCTGCCTCGCGAATCTTCTTCTGCAGGCTCTCCGACCTGTCATCGATGTCGACCCTGAAAGGGGAAAGTTGCGTCAAGACAGTCTCTGCATTTTCATTGTACTTCTCTGAAATCGGAACCACGCGCACCTGCGTGGGAGACAACCAGAAGGGGAAGGACGGTTTTTTGCCTTTTGTTGAATCTTCGTGTGCCTTCTCAAGCAGTGCGTAGAGCACGCGGTCTATGCCCCCCGAGATTGAGGCATGCAGCATGAGGGGGTATTTCCTTCTTCCTTCCTCATCGATGTAGGTTATGTCGAACCGCTCCGTGTTCTCCACGTCTATTTGCACCGTGCTCAGCGCCGAGGCTTTGTCGAGGTTGTCTACGATGTTGAACTCGAACTTCATCGTGTAGTAGAAGAATCGTTCGTCCCACAGCTCCACGAGTGCCGGCTTACCCGCGAGGCAAACGAGTTCGTCCGCGAGGTCCCTGTTCTCATCGAAAAATGATTTCACAAACCGCAGCCCCACCTCATACTCAAGACCGAGCCCGTCCATCCACTGCATGCATAACTTGAACTGGGAGAGAAATTCTTTTTTCGCCTGCGTGACGTCGGGAACGAGGGTGTGCAGATCAGGCATGGTGAACCCGCGCAGCCTCCTCAGCCCCACAAGCTCTCCCGACTGCTCGCGTCTGAAGCTGAAGTGTGTGAGTTCATACATCTTGAGTGGGAGGGTTCTGTAGGAAATGGTCATGTCGTGCTTCATGAGATATTGCCCAAAGCATGCGGCGAACCGAAGGAAGAAATCCTTCTCTCCCGACTTCACCACATACTGCCGCGCAGGAAATCTTTGGAGATATTTGGAGAGCAAGGGATGCTCCATGTCATACATGATGGGTGTCTCAACCTCCATGCCACCGTAGGATGTGACCATGTCTGTTATCTTTTGCTCGAGGAGTCGTTTTATGAGCGTGCCTTTCGGGTACCAGCGCAGGTTGCCCGCATCGGAGCCTGGCTCATAATCGACGAGTTCATGTTTCTGCATGAGGGTAACATGGGGGGGCACGACATCGACGCCTCGCACCTTGCTCGTCTCATACTTCATGAACCGCAAGAGATTGGGGTATCTGGAATAGTCAAACTCGCGCGCCTCGTGAAGCGCGCCATCTAGTGTAAGGATTTTCCAGTTCGACTTCAGTATGGTTTCCGCCTTCACCGCCTGAGATACGACCTCCTCCTTCTCTTTTTCGGAGCGGGGCAAAATCGAGCGCGACAATTCTGAGAGGGGATGTCCCTTGCACGAGATGATGAATTTTTTATAATATCCGAAGGGAGAACGATGCACCTCATACCCCTTATCCCTGAGATGCTTCTCCAATCCCTTGAGTATCTCTATCGCCCTGCCCGGTTTGGCGAGTGCCGATGAGAGATGAGCGTAGGGATACAGCATTATTTTTTTTGTCTTCACAGTGCCTGCAATCTCCTCGATGGCGAACGCCGTATCTTCGACAACATGAGGATTTCCCTCGTCCACATCTTCGACGGTGAGGAAGGAGACCACTGCCTCCTCCATCTTTACGCGTTCCATGCCTGAGGTGACCTCTTCTGCAACCTTTGTCTTACCCGTCACCTCATACTCGAAGAAGTCCGAGTGCATCGCAAGCAGTCTCATGCCACCTCCACCCCATCATCATATAAAAATGTTTTGTTTGCGCGTACCAGCATTAACCTTTTAAGAACACATGCGTCCATTGTCGAAGGTGGTTCCATAAAGATTGTAGAGTGGGCAGAGAGAATGTACAGGACAGACCTCTACCGCAACTCTTTCTGGTATATGGGAAGCTATGCCATATCATCATTTTTCGGGTTCTTCTTCTGGACCATTGCCGCGCGTCTTTACACGGAGAGAGACGTGGGGCTCGCCTCGACGCTTATCTCCTCTGTCAACCTCCTCGTCTTGATTGCGAGCCTCGGGTTCGGCATCGCCTTTGCACGGTTCCTTCCTACAGAAAAAGACAAGAAGGGAACGATAAACCCATGCATCACCTTCTCGGGCATGCTCATACTCATACTCTCTTTGGTCTTCTGCTTTCTTTCCTCTTTCTTTTCCCACGAGCTTTCCTTCCTGCGCACGCCGCTCTATATGCTCGCCTTCCCGCTCACGAGCCTTTTTGCCCTTCAAAATGGGTTTCTCGATACAATCTATGTTTCACAGAGGGTGTCCATCTACACCTTTTTCAAGAATTCCATTCAATCTCTCCTCAGGGTGGGTCTCCTTTTTCCCCTTGTTTTCGCAGGGACATTAGGTATATTCTCCTCCTTTGGTGTCGCGTTTACCGTTTCCTTCGCTGTATCCTTCTTCTTTTTCATGGGGAGAGCAATCCCCGGCTACTCCTTTCATCCCAGTTTCGACATGGGTAGGGTAAAAGGTCTCTTCACGTTCTCAGTCGCCAACTACATCGCCTCCTTTCTCGGTGGCATGGCGACGATGATATTTCCCCTCCTCATCACAAGTACCATCTCCTCAGAGATGACGGCATACTTTTACGTGCCATGGATGATAGGTACCCTCATCCTCTATATCCCCAACTCCATTGCATTCAACTTCCTCGCCGAGGGTTCGCGTACGAGTGACATAGAACGCACGACAAGGAAGGCACTGCTCTTTGCGGTGGGGCTCCTCATTCCCGCGGTACTCCTCGTTCTCGTAGGTGCCCACTACATCCTTCTCCTTTTTGGAGAGTCCTACGCCTTACAAGGGGCAACTCTTCTACGCATCATGGCGGTGGCGAGCTTTCCCGTCGTCATAAACAGCATAGGCGCCTCCCGCCTCAACCTGGAAAACAGGGTTGTCACAGTCGTTTTCATAAACGCCTTCTGCGCAATCGTTACACTGGGATTGGGGTATGCGCTCCTTCTCTCTATGGGATTGGCAGGCATTGGGATAGCCTTCGCGCTCGCGCAGGGCGTGGTGACGATTCTTTTCATCTCCGGAGTAATACGTTTTTAAATGGGTCTGAAATTTATGCTATTCTTTCAAACCTCTCCCCCTTCTTCAAAACCTTTCTCTCACGCACGAGGAGGGCGAGGTGCTTTTCAACCATCTTCCTCTCCCAGTATTCGAGTGGGATGCCCGCAAAACTCTTCTGACCATAAATAGGAGCCATATCGACTATTTCACTCAAACTCCTCTCCTGTTCAAGAAAAGAAAGTATGATGTTATCCCTCTCTTCAAACTTGGCATAGTATCTCTCGAATTCCGAATCGATGGATTCCCTTATGATGCCTTTGTGTGAGGAAACGACAAGGGAGGGGCGCAGACTTCGCATCTTCTCTATGGAATTCTTGAAGTCAACGATTTCTGACTCCTCATTGCCGTACCACGGACCGAATTCGGTGAAATCAATGTCTGAGGAGAGGAGTATCCCTTCCTCTTTCAAAAAAAAGCAGTAGTGCCCTATGGTGTGTCCCGGGGCGTGTATCGCCTCGAGTCTCGTCTCTCCCAAATCGAAGACGTCTTTATCGGCGTAGGCGTGGGTCGGGATGCTGTCCTTGAATTCCATGAATGTCTGAACGACTCCCCTCCATATCTCCTGGAACTCACCTTCCGCATACCTCAAAGAGAGCTTCATGAGATTGCCACTGAACTCAAATTCTTCGTGCGGGACATGGAGGGGTATCCCCGCAAAGATCCAGTTGCCTGCGGAGTGGTCTGCATGAGAGTGTGAGTTGATTATGAAATCCACCTTCTCTTTCTTCTCCAACTCCTGGAGCACATCGAGACCGCACCCGGTATCGACCAACACCGTCTTTTCGTCTTTTATGAGTAATGAGTGAGAGAAGGGGAACCTCCCGTCATTGTTTCCCTCGACGAGTGAGAGGCGGTCTGTGATTCGTTGCATGTTCATTTGCATGGGTCTGGCTTTATGCCTTAAAATTCTTTGCATTTTTTACGGATAGGGTCATAAAAAGGGATTCAGAGTATCTTAGTAACCTCATGAATGAATATTTCATAAATGAAAAACTGATTTCGGGAAAAAGAAAAGTGCGGGGGACGCGATTTGAACGCGCGAAATCCTTCGATACAGGACCCTAAATCCTGCGCCTTTGACCAATCTCGGCAACCCCCGCGCCCGTGCATTGACGTCGATATGGACGTTTACCTCTCTCTTAGATATTCGCTCTGCCAACGTTCACTCT
>Ga0315295_10005614_pt1 | contig 10698 bp, 12 predicted proteins | sample YL17G14_0_MG_FD_204453 | JGI IMG/M metagenome (GOLD analysis project Ga0315295, IMG submission 204453) | Sediment microbial communities from Yellowstone Lake, YNP, Wyoming, USA - YL17G14_0 | ecosystem: Environmental > Aquatic > Freshwater > Lake > Sediment | place: USA: Wyoming | collected...
AGTCAATAAGTACATTCAGTCAGCAAAGCTGAACGGGAAGGAATTGACAAAGCCTGTTTTCACTCATACCGATCTTTCCGAAGGCGGAACGCTTATTCTCGAAATGGGCAACAGGCCAAATTACAATTGGGGTACTCAGTAAAGTGTTAAATAGATATCCGATGAAAGAGTTCTGGCTGAAAAGCATTGTTGTAATCACTCCATGCATTCTTAGCCAATGCAATACATCCGACAGGGGAAATAAGCAACCTGTACGTCCGAATATCCTGATAGCAATTGGTGATGATATCTCATTTCAGCATATTGGTGCATATGGATGCAGCTGGGTTAGAACACCCGGATTTGACAGGGTGGCTGAAGATGGAATTTTATTCAGGAATGCTTATACACCTAACGCAAAATCCTCACCATCAAGGGCATGTCTTTTAACAGGAAGAAACAGCTGGCAGCTTGAGGAAGCCGGCAACCATGTGCCATTCTTTCCTGCTAAATTTACCACCTTCATGGAAGCATTGGGTAATAACGGGTATACAACCGGCTTCACAGCAAAAGGCTGGGCTCCCGGAGTGGCAGCCGATAGTGCAGGCAATCCAAGGGAACTTACAGGGAAAGCCTTTGATTCGAAGAAAATCAAGCCTCCCACGGAAGGAATATCCGGTTCTGACTACGCTGGGAATTTTGAGGACTTTCTGAACTCAAAAGATCCTTCAAAACCATTCTGTTTCTGGTATGGCTCAAATGAGCCTCACCGGAAATATCAGTACGGATCAGGAGTCACAATTGGCGGGAAGAATCCTGATGATATTGAAAAGGTTCCAGGTTTCTGGCCCGATGATGACATTGTCCGGAACGATATGCTCGATTATGCCTTTGAGATTGAACATTTTGACAACCATCTGGTAAAAATTCTCGAGTTGCTTGAGCAGAGAGGGGAACTCAGCAATACAATCGTGATTGTTACTGCCGATAACGGAATGCCCTTTCCGCGAGCAAAAGGGCAGGCATACGAGTATTCAAATCATATGCCTCTTGCCATAATGTGGGGGAAGGGCATTAAAAATCCTGGGCGTACAATGTATGACTATATAAGCTTTATTGATATAGCACCCACTATACTTGAGGTTGCCGGAATAGATGAGGATAAAAGCGGCATGCAGCCGATAGAAGGAAGAAGTATTGCCGCGATTTTCAAAAGCAGAAAAAAAGGATTGGCTGATAAATCTTTTGATTATGTTCTGATCGGCAAGGAACGGCATGATGTCGGCCGTCCCGATGATGCCGGATATCCAATAAGGGGCATTGCAAAAGAAGGTAATCTTTATATCATAAATTTCAAGCCAGGCCGGTGGCCTTCAGGGGATCCTGAAACCGGTTATCTTGATTGTGATGCAAGTCCGGTTAAAAGCATGATCCTCAACATGAGGCGCACTGGTCAGTCATCTTATTACTGGAATCTGAATTTCGGAAAAAGAGTGGAGGAAGAATTATATAACATTGCTGTTGACCCGGATTGTATGGTAAATCTGGCCACAGATCCCGGTTTTAATCCCCTGAAACAAAAACTCCGTGAAGAATTGCTGGGGAAACTGCGCGAACAGGAAGATCCCAGAGTACTGGGTAATGGGGATATTTTCGATAAATATCCCTATTCATCAGAATCTGTCAGGAATTTTTACAACAGGTACATGCAAGGCGAAATATCACGAAGGTCTGCAGGCTGGGTCGATTCAACAGATTTTGAAGAATGACAGCGGATTTTGATGTAATAATTACCGGGGCCGGGCCGGCAGGATGCACGGCAGCTCTTGCCCTTGGCAAATCCGGTCTTAAGGTTGCATTAATTGAAAAAGAAAGGTTTCCTCGCGAAAAAGTATGCGGTGATGCTATTCCTGCTTATGTGCCAAAAGTCCTGAATACAATAAATCCTTCATATGCCGGTGCTTTTAAAGGATTAGCTGAAAAGAAAGAGGCTGATGTCTGCCGTTTTACAGCTCCCAGCGGAAAATCTCTTGATCTGAAATTCTCAGAGCATGGATTCGTTTGTAAGCGCCTGATCTTTGATAATTTTCTTTTTGAGCTTGTATTCAGGCTTCAAAACGTAACTGTTTTCCAGGAATCAGCAGTAAGTGATGTTAGTGTCACCGGGAACAGGGTATCAGCTTTTGTCGGGGATAATCTTAAACTGAAATCCCGTCTCGTAATAGGCTGCGATGGGACAAACAGCATAATTAGAAAAAACCTTTCTGAAACTAAAATCATTCCCAGCGAAGGGTCTGTTGCCGTCCGTGCATATTTTAGAAATGTTAAGAATAATCCCGCGAAAACTATTGAGTTTCATTTTCTGAAAGATTTGCTTCCTGGTTACTTCTGGATATTCCCTTTGCCGGACAATCAGTTCAATGTCGGACTGGGAATGCCTTCAAAAATTGTTTCTGCAAGAAAACTTAATCTGAGGAATGAGATGCTAAGGATTATTGAGACAGATCCTGATTTGAGTCCGCGGTTTTCAGAATCAGAAATGACAGGCGAAATCAAAGGACATTTTTTACCCCTGTGCAATCACAAAACTCCCATATCAGGAAATCGCTTCATGATTTGCGGTGATGCGGCATCACTGGTTAATCCTGCAACGGGAGCCGGAATCGGACAGGCAATGCAATCAGGAAGGTTTGCAGGCTGGCAGGCTCTGAAATGTTTTGAAAAGAATGACTTCTCTGCTGCGTTTATGAAGTGTTATGATAAAACGGTTTATAATAAAATGTGGAAAGAAAACCATCGCTACTTTATGTTACGGGAATTTGTTATTAAATTTGAGTGGATACTGAATACAGTAATCAAAGCAGGATCAATAAGCTCCTCTTTAAAAAAAATAATAATAAACCATTTAAACGTAAAACCATGAACACAAGGGCCATTATCTATTTTGGATTAAGTTTAATTTCTGTGGTTGTCGCACTGATTATCTTCTTCCGCGGACTTGACATTAAAGCTCTGCTATTTCTGATTTTCGGAGTTGCTGCTGTTTTGCTCTTCAGGCAGGGACTGACTGAAATGAAGCCGAAAAAAGATTAAAAGCCAGATCTTATTTCTTTGAACAATTTTTTAATAAACAGGTTATTACTTAAATAAACATCCACAATTATGAAAAAATCACTATTGGTTATTTCTGCATTATCTTTTTTTGTTTCATATCCTCTTCAATCACAGGGTGTTTTCAATAAAGTAAAGAATGCTGTTGCAAAGGAAATACTCGGTACCAACAAAGATGGAAACAACAGTAATTCCTCAAAACCCGGACCTGAGCCAGCATGTGCCTGCGATAATGCAAAGCTCGTTATAGATCTCGGGAAATATACAATTGTTTATGAGGAAATCACTGTCTGTACGAAAGATGACGGAAGTATGCTTGTTTATGACAAAGTTGGAAGCAAGTATTATATTTCAAAGGATGGCAAGTCGGAAGGACCTTACAAAGAGGGAGATCCCAGAATAAAAGGATTTTGCTCAGATAGCGAAGCAGGTAGCAGTGATGAAAAAGCCGATGACTGGGTAAAAAAATATCCGGATTATATTTCCAGATCAGGGGAAAAGTATCTTATTAAATTTAATGGTAAGAACTATGGACCCTTCGCTTTGATAAGTGATTTTGCATTTGCAAGATCCAAAGACAAGTTTGCTGCAGTTGTAACAGAAAATGTTATGGTAACTGAAGATCAGAGCAAGAAAATGGAAGAAGCCATGAAAAATGCAAAAACTGATCAGGAGCGTATGGATATTGCCATGAAAGTGAGCCAGCAGATGCAGGATCAATTGGCGCAGGGAGGAGTCGGGTCAATCCAGCCAAAAATGGTTTCCAATGTTCCGGGAGCAACTTTTAACATGATGACCTGGATGGGCGGGAGATTGAACAACAAAGTGAAATTAGATGATATTCTTGTAGTTGCGCCTGATAAAATTATAGACCTGCAGGGGAATACGGTTATGAAAATAACTCAGAACAATTATTCTGCAGATATGTTCGTCAATTCATCCAATACAAAATTTGCAAGCTATATATACGGAACCCTGACTTTCAGTGACAATACAACTTTATCTGAATTATTCAATCCATATCTTGTCAAGACCGACGGAAAAATATACCTGACCTACATGTACTACTCGCCTGGCAAGAATTCAATTATGCAGTGCTCAATACCATTCTGAGAATGCCTGTCAGTTAAATAATTCCAGTTATCCGGGAACTTGTGCCTGAAACAAATAATTGGAAGAGATTCCTTGTTTTCATAATGATAGTCTGTCTTGAGTTAAATTCATTTTCACAGCAGACAGACTACAAAAGAATCTTTGGCAGCGACTGGGAAAAAGCAGAAACTTTTGTGACTGAGAATGAGGCCTGGATGAAACAACTTTCTGAAAAGTACGGAGTTTCATTTCCGGTGGCAGTTGCAGTTGTTTTTCCTGAACTCATAAGATACTCAGCCCTTCAGGATAAAATGGAGATCACACTGCTGAAAGCATTGTACATAAACCTTGGTGAAGATTATGCAAACTTTTCAATAGGCCAGTTCCAGATGAAGCCATCATTTGCCGAATCTATCCACCAGAAGGTGTCATTACTAAAGGGCAGGTTCAGAAATCAGTTCAAAGAAAAAACAGGAATCACCGATATCAGAACGTACAGAGGATCAATTGTTAAGGATCTTGAAGAGCCGGAATCAGAGTTTCTTTATCTTATTGCATTTTTAAAAATATGTGAAACTATTTATAACCTTGAGAAAATGGATGAGGAAGGCAGGTTAAAATTTCTGGCAACAGCATATAATTACAGCTTTCAGAAGAGCTTTGAAGATGTGAACAAAATGATGGATAAAAAGTTCTTCTATACAAAGCTGGTTAAAGCAGAAAGCTATTCATATGCTGATATTTCTGCTTACTGGTATAAAAACTATCAGAAAAATCAGGAGCTTAATTTAGAAGTAAAATAAACCACCATGGCTGAAGTATCAGGGGGAGGTGGTTAGCTTTTCCCAGTTTAGAATCTATACCCTACTGAAAGTCCGAATCCAACATTCTTTTTTGATGTCTTATCGTTGGGAAGACCGTAATCAGAATTCACTTTAAGCAAACCCATCTGTCCGTTCAGTTGCAGAAAAATGCCATTGTAAAACTCATAACCGAAAAAGATATTAGCACCTGCATCGAGACCCCTGTAGTATACATATGTAGTCGGTTCTTCCGAGGCATCAGTCAGATACTTTACAATAAGTTCTGTTGTTATTGTGCCTGATTTGACTCTTTCCCTGCCAAATACTCCATAGCCGCCGTAGGGACCGAGGCCAAGAAGAAGATGTCCGTCACCCAGCTGAGGCCTGTAGAGCAAATTAAGAGGCACTTCAACATAAGAAAGGCTGACTGTCTTTGTAATATCGTCAGTGATGATATTCTGCCTGGCACCCTTTACACTGAATAGTATTCCCGGTTGAAACCAAAAGTCGGGAAAAATTGAAAGGATAACATTTCCTCCCCCGTGAAATCCGGGATTAAGTTTATTCTCAAGCTTTACCCCCCAGTAATCTGTTCCGGCAAGAGTCTGCATGCCTCCTCCTCCTAAAATACCAAAGTGAATTCCTGTATCAATTTTTCTTTTTTTCTGAGCAAATGTCTGTGGAACAAGCACAGTGAAAATCAGTACAAAAACTAAAAGTCTTTTCTTCATAAAAAGTGTATTGGTTATAAGAATTTAATAAATACCTTGCTTTATCGCCGTTTCAGCAAATGAAACAAACAAAACATTTTGCAAAATAAGGAATTGTTTATTTAAAAAAAATCATTAAATTACTAACAATTATAAACTCGGGTTACAAAGATATTGACAACTTTATTTAATTATTTATCAAATCATTAACTAAACTATTAAGATTATGGCTGTATTAAAAGTAATTGAGATCATGGCATCTTCAGAAAAAAGTTGGGAAGATGCGGCCGCATCTGCTGTTAAAACCGCAGGCAAAACCGTTAAGGAAATCCGTTCTATCTATATCCAGGACATGAGCGCTGTGGTAACCAGGAACAAGATCACAGAATTCCGTGTTACTACTAAGATTTCATTTGAAGTTCTGAACTGACTCTTGTTACTTAGGCTAACAAACCGATGCTTAAGGATCCAAACCTGATTTATCCTGGACAGGTTCTTGTAATTCCTCCGCTTGAAAAATAAAACGATTTAGTTATGTTTTATTGATCTCAGGCGCGTAGCATGCTACGCCCTTACGATTTTAATCTAGACATTCTCCGGCTTTTTGTCGTCACCGGTTCTTTTTTTGATGTTTTCAGCGATATCCTCAAGTTTATCGGCAGTTTTACTGGCAGCTTTTTTACCGAATTCTTTCATCTTCTCCACTGCATCTTCAGTCTTGTCCTCAACCTTATCAGCAAAGGCTTCAAGTTTTTCCTTCACTCCACTCTGCTTGATATCCTCAATTTTGTCTTCAACAAAATCCTCTGCCTTTTCATACGTCTCCCTGACTTTCTTAAAGGCATCGCTCTTTTTAACATCCTCGACTTTGTCGTCAATAAAATCATCGGCCTTGTCAACAAGCTTTTTTGCCTTGTCCAGTAAACTTTCTTTTTCCGGTTTTACTGGTTCCTGTGGTTTATTTTCTTCCATTTGATTAAAATTTTAGAAAAGAATTATTTATAAAAATTTCGTGGATTTTATTTTTGAATTACTCATAAAGTTAGTAAAATAATTAATATCCTGATTTGCCAATATTTTTATTCTTTATTCTGGCTTATCTTTAGGAAAATGTTTTAAACAATGGAGAAAGAAATAATCACTGCTGTCGCAATTGGAATCGGATTAAGCGCCAGTTGCGGATTCAGGGTGTTTGTCCCTATGCTTGTAGCCAGCATCGCCGCCAGGATGAACTTATTCCCTGTAAATGAAGGATTTCAGTGGCTTGCCAGCTGGCCTGCCATAATCAGCTTTGGTACGGCCACAGTTGCAGAAATACTGGCTTATTATGTCCCCTTTATCGATAATCTCCTCGATACTGTAACCACTCCGCTGGCTGTAACAGGGGGAACACTTTTACTTACTTCAGTCCTTCCAATTGACAACGACTTTCTCAAATGGACAGCAGGTTTTCTCTTTGGCGGAGGGGCGGCTGCCACTGTCCAGGGGGGAACTGTTCTGACAAGGCTGGCTTCAACAAAGCTTACAGCCGGAGCAGGAAACGCAGTGGTGGCAACTGGTGAGCATGCTGCTGCCTTCGGAACTTCCGTACTGGCAGTTCTTATTCCTTTTATTTTTGCCGCACTTGTTATACTTCTGATTATATACCTGGTAACAAAATTCGGAGGAAAAGTATTTAAACGGAAAACAGGTTAATTTTAGAAAAATAATACAGGTTACTGGTTGCTGGTTGCCAGCTGCAAGTTTGAAAATGAGAATTCAAAAAGGAATGAGATATTGCCGATCAATGCCTGGAATTTTTTCCCCCATTCTGGTTTTCATCTTGTTCATGGGAAGTGAGAATATCTGTCTGCCTCAGGATTCCTTAAGGGTTTCTGCAGATACGATAAGCATTAACGGACAACTATCGTTATGGGCTAATTACAATTCTAATAATTCTTTACCTGTTATAGCCGGGGGCCGTTATATACCCGCAATTTATTATGGGATCAGAACCAGAGGGAATAAGCTTATTGATCTTGAAGCCTCTGCCAACCTGTATGGTACATTTGCTTTTCACCCCTTTGATGAAGCCAGCTCTGATGGCAGTCTGAAGCCTTACAGGTTATGGATGCGGTATTCTTCCCAACAGTTTGAAGTCCGCCTGGGATTACAGAAAATCAATTTCGGTTCGGCATCAATTCTGCGTCCCCTGATGTGGTTCGACCAGATGGATCCTCGCGATCCGCTTCACCTCACCGATGGCGTCTGGGCCCTCCTTGCACGCTATTATTTTCTGAATAATGCAAATGTGTGGCTGTGGGGATTATACGGGAACTATGATCCCAGGGCCTGGGAAATGATCCCTACAAACAAAAAGATTCCTGAGTTCGGAGGCAGGATCCAGATACCTGTTCCGCATGGCGAGGCTGCATTCTCCTACCATCACCGGAACGCAGATAACAGAGGAATGATTATATTTAATGATTACCTTGAAAAAATCCCTGAGGACCGGTTCGGTTTTGATGCACGATGGGATCTGGAAGCCGGTTTCTGGTTTGAAGGCTCATGGACCAGGAAACGGATCAATCTGGGCACACTGACAAATCAGGAGATATTTAACGCTGGAATTGACTATACATTCGGACTGGGCAATGGATTATATATCGCATATGAACATCTTATCCTTTCATATGATCAGAAAGCCTTCGAATTTGCGAACAGAACCTCATTCTCTCTTTTAATGTTAAGCTATCCGACAGGACTTTTCGACAAATTAGGTGCTATAGTCTATTATGCCTGGACAAACAAAACGATTTATAATTTTGTTACATGGCAGAAACAATTTGATAACTTAGTACTGTATGTAATGGGATACTGGAACCCTGACGCATATGAGCTCCGATCACTGACTGGATCCCGAAATATGTTTTCCGGAAAAGGTATTCAGCTGATGTTTGTATTCAATCACTAAATTATTCATAATGGAAATCTCTCCGATCATCAAAATTGAAAAACTGGTAAAAAAATTCCCGATTGGAAAGGGAGAATTTACAGCTCTCGACGGTATTGTACTGCAGTTTTCCAGGGGTGAATTTGCAGGTCTGGTCGGACCAAGCGGATCAGGTAAAACCACACTTTTGAACATTGTGGGATCTCTCGATGTTCCTTCGTCGGGAGAGGCTGTCGTTCTGGGTAAATCAATAGGCAACCTTTCATCAAAAGAGGCGGCAAAGCTTAGAAAGGAAAATCTGGGATTTATTTTTCAGGGCTATAACCTGCTTACCGTACATACCGTGTACGAAAATGTTGAGTTTCCGCTTTTACTGCTGAATTATACATCTTCCGAAAGGAAGAAGATGGTCACTGATGCTCTCGAATGGGTAGGGCTTACCGATAAAATCAGGTCGAAGCCCCCTCAGCTTTCGGGAGGTGAATGCCAGCGGGTGGCAATAGCAAGAGCCATGGTAAAAAAACCATCTCTTGTCCTGGCCGATGAACCAACCGCCAATCTCGACGCTGCCAATTCCCATAACATCCTGAAAACCATGGAAACACTTAACAGGGAACTAAAAACTACTTTTCTCTTTGCCACTCATGATGAGAAGGTTATAAGCTATCTGCAAAGAAAGATCTTTCTGCTCGATGGCAAAGTCGACCGGGATGAGATTAAATCCAATTGAATATTGATGCCATGAGACTTGCAATCAAGCTAGCATACAGGAACCTCATAGGAGCAGGATTAAGAACCTGGCTCAATGTGATTGTATTGTCATTCTCTTTCGTGGTGATCATTTTTATGAAAGGGGTTATGACAGGATGGGATCACCAGGCAAAAACAGATATGAAAAACTGGGAGATAGGAGGCGGACAATACTGGCAAAAAACCTATGATCCTCTCGATCCCTTTACCCTGACGGATAGTCATGCCCCGATTCCGGCAGAAATGAAAGACGAAATTGTCAGCGGTGATATGGAGCCGTTTCTCATAGTCCCGGGAACTATTTATCCTCAGGGAAGGCTTCAGTCAGTTGTTATCAAGGGCATTAATCCCCGGCAGAACCTGTTCATGCTTCCTTCATACAAACTGGATACCTTAACAGAGGATATTCCGGCAATTATCGGATCATTGATGGCAAAAAGTATTAAAGCATCTGTTGGTGATCAGATGACTCTCAGGTGGCGCGATGCCAATGGTACCTTTGACGCCGGTGATATTCTAATAACTGAGGTCTTCTCAACCAATGTTCCGACTGTTGAAACAGGACAGATCTATGTTCCCCTTGAAAGGCTTCAGATAATGATGATGATGCCAGGCGAGGCCACAATCCTTACATTCAGGAACAGCGAAAAAAGCCACTCACCAGTTAATGGATGGATACTTAAAACCAAAGGAGAACTGACTGCATCAGTTGATGCAATGATAAAAACAAAGAGTGCAGGACAGACAATAATGTTTTTCATTCTGCTTTTGCTTGCTATGCTTGCCATCTTCGACACACAGGTATTGTCAATTTTCCGCAGGCAAAAAGAGATTGGGACATATGTGGCTCTTGGCTACACCAGGAAGCAGGTAGTCGGCCTTTTTACTGTGGAGGGAACAATGCATTCAATTCTGGCAGCTCTTTTATCTGCAGCATACGGTTTGCCTTTTCTGGCATGGATGGCAAAAACCGGATGGACGATGCCCATCGACACCAGTGAATTTGGAATGGCTATTGCTCAAACTCTTTACCCGGTGTACACTACCGGACTGGTAATATCAACTGTCCTGATAGTGACAATTGTTACAGCTATTGTGAGTTACTGGCCATCGCGTAGAATAGCAAAAATGAATCCGACAGACGCATTAAGGGGGAAACTGCAATGATAAAATTTTTGCTAAAAGGTCTGATACGCGATAAAAGTCGCAGCCGGCTGCCTGTAATTGTTGTCGCACTTGGTGTAATGCTCACTGTTCTGATGCATGCTTATGTAAAAGGCATAATGGGGGATATTATTGAAATGAATGCAAAATTTTCGTA
>Ga0315295_10005615_pt1 | contig 10697 bp, 14 predicted proteins | sample YL17G14_0_MG_FD_204453 | JGI IMG/M metagenome (GOLD analysis project Ga0315295, IMG submission 204453) | Sediment microbial communities from Yellowstone Lake, YNP, Wyoming, USA - YL17G14_0 | ecosystem: Environmental > Aquatic > Freshwater > Lake > Sediment | place: USA: Wyoming | collected...
TAAGTTCGGATATCCGAAAAGATCTGGGCGCGATCGGTAAGAAGATGATTAAATAACATCGCTACTCCATTAAGACTATCATTTTCAGTCGCAAAAATAAAAGCCTCCCTTATACCATTCCAATCAAAGGAAGTATTTAAGATAGTCTCCATAAAATCACCATTGGGGAAGTGATCGGTCCACTGCCTTTGTCCCTGAAATCCAGCGACAATAGCATTATGACCTTCTGCCTCTTCGACCAATCCAATTTCAGTTAATCTTTCGTTCCCGATCATTAGATCTCGAGCTATTAAGGTCATCTTGACTACCATTTCCCATTCTGCATCTTTTTGTTGGCGAGAATGTCTTATCTCTTTTTTATTTCTATCTTCTCCTTCTGGACAATTTTCTTTAACCCAACGAAGGGCTTTTGGATATTCTTCTTGATCATATATTTCTTCTTCTATCCTTCTTATCATCTCAGACATATCTACATATTCTACTCTCATCCCCAGATAATCTTGAAAGAAGGAAGGGGAAACCTGGGAAGCAGCGATTCCCATAGAAACGCTTCCCACGGAAAGATAAGATTTCCCTTTCATAGTGGCAACGGCCAGCCCGGCTTTGGCAAATTGTAACAATTTTTGTTGGACATCTTGGGGAATAGTTTTATCATCCTTATCCTGGACATCTTTACCATAGATACCAAAAGCAGGTAGTCCAATCTGGTCATGGCCAGCAAGAGCAGCAGATAAATATACCGCCCCTGGTCTTTCGGTACCGTTAAATCCCCAGATGGCTTTGGGAATAAGAGGATCCATATCTATGGTCTCCATTCCGTAACACCAACAGGGCGTAACACTTAGAGATACTCCCACCCCTTCTTTAGCAAATTTATCAGCACATCTGGCTGCCTCGGCTACTCCTCCGATAGTAGTATCTGCAATAACGCATTCTACCGGCAGGCCATTAGAGTGCCTTAGGTTTTGGGATATTAATTGGGCTGCTGCTTGGGCCATAGCCATAGTTTGCTCTTCTAAGGATTCTCTAATTCCTCTCCTTCGTCCATCGATGATGGGACGGATACCGATTTTGGGGAGAGCCCCAGATAATCTTTTTTTATAATTTTCCATTTTAAACCTCCTAAAATTTAAAAATTACTTTCTCGTAAATTTGGGTTATAATGCTTCTTTAACTCAGGAAGAAGGTATTTCTGCTTCCCTAGTTATTCTAATCGGTTGTTGTTCTAATTTTTCCCGATGTTTGGCATAAACCTTTTTCCAATGGCCACTTTTAAATAAAAAAACCATTCCTAACCCTTGAGCAATATAGTATCACCTAAAACCCTGATAAACGGCACCCCCACCTTATGAGCCATTTCAATATAGGCTTCCCCCTGCTCCAATCGTGCTTCAAAATTGTCTTCATGTAGGTAACAAGCGGAGGTCAGGCAAGGAAACTCCAATTTAATTTGTTTCAAATGATCTTTAGTTTTTTGAAGATATTCCCCCATAAGTTGCGGCGCTTTGGGGGAGGTACATCTGATGTTCAATACCCCGAATTTCAACCCCATCATAGCCTAAGTCTTTCACTGCCGCAATGGTATCATTCCATGACCAGTTCGGACAACCCAGCGCGGAAAAAGCGATTTTCACGAACGAACACCTCCACAATTCAATTAAAAATTGAGAATTGAGAATTAAACAATTCAACACGGGTGATTAAATCTTTATGGTTTTATATTCTCAATTGTACATTCTCAATTCTCAATTGCCTTTATTGTCTTACATATATTTTCCCTAAATTTAGGGTAAAATCCTGCCCAGTCTATTTATTTTTTAGATTTTGTTCCAGCGTAACTTGAACTTTCATCGGCAGCCCAAAGAGGTTGATAAAACCTTCGGCATCTTTTTGGTTATAGACTTCCTCAGCGCCAAAAGTGGCCAATTTCTCTTGATAAAGCGAATATGGGGATTTGCGGCCAACGGTTTCAATAGTTCCTTTATAGAGCTTCACCTTTTATGAATAATATCACAATATTCTTTATATAAATATAAAGGTTTGAATAATTCACGCCAGATTGAAGGATTTATAAGTAATGAGTTATTTGTACCCCAGTCATCCATAAAAAAAACAGCATCCACATTTGACTTACACCAACTTCTGATATCCTCAATATAAAACTCATGGATTATTTCCATTAATTTCCTTACTTCAGAAGTTCCATAACCTATATCTATAAAAAGGTCTTCCATACCTCTTAAAAATTGTAATCTTTCAAAAGGACGGGCAGTAACATCAGAAAGCATAAATTTATCAGATTTTTCACATGATTTATTCACATAAGATAACTCCCGCTCTTTTATTAAACGCCATGGTGGCTTAAATTTTTCAAGCTTTGACCAATCAGCTAAAGCCGGTTTTTACTTCACCTATTACACCGGGTTCACCAACATACCATTCACTTCCCCAGTCATCAATATAGCTTCCGGTTTTTGCAGAAGCTTTTACAACTTTATCACTCCATCCGGGACTTAATTGTGAGGCTCCAATATCCAGAGGATATTTTTTTATAATTGAATCAAATTCTTCTTTCTGAAATATACTAACATAAGGTAATACCCAGAGGTCCCGTGGAGGACGATCTGGACTTTTGAATAAAATACATGATTTTACCCTTTCTCTACCTGTCATGATTTTTCCTCCGATACTTAACATCCATATGTATCACCTTTATCGAGTAAAATAACCAATTATATTCCTTCGACAGATACGGGTAATGTTGTTCTGGGAGCATACATTTTAGGGGATACGATAACTGCAAAAACCGGTTTCGCTCCTTCCGCCACCGCTACAAAGTGTCCCTTGCCAGCGGGGACAATCAACTGCGTCCCAGGTTGGATACGTACGATTTGGGCACTATCCATGTTAGGGCGGCCATCTTTCAGGTCTACAAATAACATCAAAGCTACCCCAGATACGTAATAAAAAACTTCCGCATCAATATGGGTTTCTACTTCTTGAAATACCGGTACATGGTGCCATGTTTGCAGGATACCGCCACTGATCTCCGTTGTATTAAACTTGGCAACTAATGAAGAAGCAGTCCACTCAAAGTAAGTCTCCGTATAACCAGCCGTCTCGGTTGGCATCTGGACCTCTATTCCTTTAACCAAACCTGGCGTTAAATCCTGAATTTTAATCTTTTCCATTTTTGCTCCTCTTTTCCAAGCTTATATCAGCCTTTTTCACAATACCATCTTGGCCCACCCGCTGATACCAATAGTACATTTGTATTGGCTGTAAAATCCCCGGTCCTAATGATCGCCTTGACACTTTTACTTCTCTGTTTTAATTCCGTGTGCGGTATGGTCTCCACAGCTACACTTTTATCAAATTTCCCAATGACATTGTCAAACATTGAAGGACTAATTTTTTTGGTTTCATTGGCAAGTATAATTTTTTCGACTGAAAAATATTTTAATAACTCATCGAGAACTTCTACGACAGTCGGTTTATTAATTGCCAATGATAAATCAATGGTATTAACCCCAAGCGGAATTGGAAAACCCGCATCAATGACCATGATTTCATCCATATGGCCCATTCTTGAAATTGCATTCGAGATATCGGCATTTAAAATCCCTATTTCCTTCATGGTTATTTGTCCCTCTTTTTTTATTATTTTCTTATATACGTTCTCTGTAACAATTATCAATCTTGGATGGATATTATAACTTTCATAACTTGATCTTTTTGGGTTTCAATATATTCGTATGCCTTAAGGTAATCCTTGAAAGGAAAATGATTGGAGATTAATGGTTCCAGTTTTATTTTACCATTTTCAATAAGTTCAATCGCTTTGATGTAATCTCTTTCCTGGTACATTAAGGTTCCAATTAGACGTATCTCCCGATCCTGGATTAACCCTAAATCTACTTTTGGCTTATCCCCAAATACACCTACTACGATAATGTCGGTACCTTTGCGGGCGTTACTAATTGCCTGGCTCATGGTTACTTCAATTCCGATACATTCTAAAATAAGATCAGCTTTAAAGGGTCCGAATTTTTTAGCTATCGCCTCTTCTAGACTTTGGGTTTTGGTATTGATACAATAATCAATCCCACAAGATTTAGCAATTCTAAGGCGGTAATCACTTAAATCGGTTACCATTACCGACTCAGCACCCATACCTTTAGCGGTCTGTGCCACTAAATTACCAATCGGTCCAGCACCTAGGACCAGTACTTTCTTTCCTTTAACATCGCCACCCCTACTCAATGCGTGGACTGCTACCGCCAGAGGTTCCACCATGGCGCCCATGTCAAAACTAATTTCAGCGGGAAGCTTCAAAACTTTCTTTGCTTTCACAGCAAAATACTCGGAAGCAGTCCCAGTGGTTTGAAAGCCCATCACTTTGAGTTCATCACAGATATGGTAACTCCCATGGGTACAAGAATAACATTTTCCGCATACTACCTGGGGTTGAATTGTTACCTTATCGCCAACCTTAAGTTGTGAAACAGCGGAGCCCACTTTGGTAATCTCACCTGATACTTCATGCCCTTGAACCACCGGATAGGAAGTATAAGGATGTTTACCATGATAAACATGAATATCCGAACCACAGACTCCTATTCTCATAATTTTAACTAAAACTTGACCTGCTTCAATCTCTGGAACTGGGATCTCTTGAAACTTTATTTCACCTGGCTTAGTCATTATCGCTTGTAACATTATCATTCCTCCTGACATAATAATTTTTAAACTGATACAATTAATAATTAAAAAATATCCGTGACTAAATGAATTCATAAACTATCTAACATTCGTATAGGGCAACTCTAACCTAAAAGCTCTTGCACTCCGCTAAAAATTACATCGTTAAGAGCCAAAGATATAGCCCCATATACACCAGCATCGATTCCAAGCGACGATAATAAAACTCCGGTCTTAGATTTTACTACTTCCATAGTATATTCATTAAAAGATCCCAGCACTGGATTAAGTAATATACTACCGGCGGAAGCTACGCCTCCTCCAATAATAATTTTTTCTGGATTCATCAAATTAGCTACAAATGAAATAGCTTGCCCAAGGTATCTTTCCTACATCGTTATAAATTTTAAGTGCCGCTAAATCACCATTGAGAGCCCGCTAAGCAACCATTTGAGCAGTTGTCCAACCATTGCCCTCTTCATTTCCAAGTTGATTTGCTTTACGTTCTATTGCACTGCCGGATGCGACCGTTTCAAGACATCCATAATTACCACATCCGCAAAGGATTTTCTCATTAGAAATCGCAAAATGACCAAATTCGCTATGATGGTCATATATTTTACCATTGATTACCAAAGCTGATCCGATACCAAATCCAACATTCACAAAAAATAAATTTTTGATTCCTTTTCCTTTTCCATACCACTTCTCCCCAAGCGTCATCACACGAGTGCAGTTATCGGCCATAATATGTAAATTAGTTTTATCATGAAGAAGCTGGTTAATAGGAACTTTACGTCAGTTAAAATTGGGCGAGAAGGTGATAAAACACGAATTTTTCTAAACGGTCACGGCGACTGCCATTCCGAGGCCTATTATCACACTTTTATTCATTCCAGATTGGGAAATTACTCTGTTTACTAATTCTGTTACTTGTATTCAGAGTTAACATGACCGGCGGCCTTCTGCCTGTTTCTGTTGAGCTACCTTCACCGGTTTCGGAGATAAGATGACTTTCAATCAATTCATTCACAACACTGGATACAGTTGCTTTGCTTAAATTGAGTTTGCGGGCTATTTCAGCACGAGAAATCATTTCATGATTTCTTAAGTATTCTAAAACTAAAGCCCGATTTATCTCTCGAGCCAATTCTGGGTCACCTGTTCTTACATGCATCTGAGTTACACTTCGAGTTATTATTGACTTTTTATATAACTCAAGAGATAATTTAATAATGGGTAGCTAAGGTTTCGGCCCTTAGCTACCCTACCTGCGGAAGATTTAGAGTTTCGGAGGGCCATAATTCTTGATAACATCTTTACCAAGAATAGCTACACCAGTATCAATAACTGGAGCGAATTGGCCGAAATTAGCATTTTTGCTGGATTTCATGTCGATGCCATGATTAGCAGTATATAACTCAATCATCGACATGTAACCCATCAAATATGGATCTTGTCCAACTGTACCACGGATTTCACCTTTCTCAATTAGCTCGTTAATCGCTGTACCAAAGTCGAAGGCCATAATATCTACTTTGCCTTGCAAATCGAGGTTTCTAACTGCAGCAGCAGCACCGGTTCCGGGGTTGCCGTGAGCACAGAAGATACCGTTGATCTCGGGATGAGCTTGAAGCATAGCTGTAATAACGGTTTCTGCTTTTGCAACGTCGCCTTCATCGTTTACGATCTGGGCGATTTTTACATCTGGTGCAACTGCAGCTAAACCAGCGGTAAAACCATCGATCCGTTTTTTCAGATGATCCGGACCTAAATTAGTGGAGATACCAACATTACCACCTTTGGCCTTTAACCATTCACCCATGGCTTTTCCGGCAGCATAACCAGCGTTATAGTTTTCAGTACCGCAGAAGGCTAACCGTTTGCTATCTGGAGCGTCAGAATCAAAAAGGACGACCGGAATCTTTCCATCTATTGCTTTATTGATTGCCGGATTCATGGCTTTGGCATCACCTGCAGTGGCCATAATACCTTTAATTCCGGCAGCTATTAATTGCTCAATTGCTCGGGCTTCGAGAGCAGCATCCCATTCAGCCGGTCCATATAAAGTGACTTTAATATTTGGGCCAAGCAATTTGGCAGCATCCCTGGCGCCAGCATAACACCAGTTAAAGAACTCAGAACCCTTTAAGAAAACTACCATACCATAGTTTTCAGTTTCAGCTGCAGCGCAAACTGGAACAATTACGATCGCAGCTAACAAAACCAATACCAATGTTACAAACATAAAATTATGTAATTTCATTACAGTTCCTCCTCTTAATTTAATTTCACTACAGTTCTCGTAAAAACTTTTGATAACAAATCATTTATTCTATTTTGGTAATTCACCTCCTTGGATGGATACTCTGAGTTCACTAGCGAAAGATTTACGTTTTAATTGGAAATATCCATCTAAAAATACTGCGCCTAAAAGCATAATACCATTAACAATATCCTGCCAGTAAGCAGGCGCCTCTGCCAAAACGAAGGCATTACTAATAACCGCTAAGAAAAATACCCCGGTAACTGTCCCAATGATCGAACCTTTACCTCCGGCTGTACTAGCTCCGCCAATAAAAACAGCCGTAATGACACGTAATTCCATGTTTTGTCCAAAACCGACACTAGCTGTGATATATTGTGATGCGGTAATAATACCAGCAACACCTGCTAAAACTGCGTTGAGAGTATAAATTGATAATAAAAAGCTTTCTACTTGAATACCAGATAAACGGGCCGCCCGTGAATTACCGCCAATAAAATATACTTGTTGGAAGTAACGGTGATTTTTTAATAGATAGCCCATAGTTACAGCGAGAACAACAAATACCACTATCGGAACAGGAAGTCCCAAAACCCGCCCTTGGCCGATGTAAGAAAACTCGGGTGGAAAACTGTAAAGGGTTGCCCCGCGGGTAATTACCATATTAATCCCTTTAAGGGTAGTCCAGGTAGCTAAAGTAACGATCAGCGGGTGGACTCGTAACTGATTGATCATAGTGCCATTAGCAAATCCAATTAACCCTGCAGCTAACAGCGTCAGTAAAATCGCTGGGACCATCCCTAATTTAGCCTCAAACAAAACCGCGAGGATAATCGCAGAAAAAGGTAGAATTGCTGAGATCGAGATGTCAATCCCCCAAGAAATGATCACCAAGGTCATTCCCAAGGCCATAATTGCTTCTTGAATAAAGCCCATTCCTAATACTTCCATGTTGACGAGGGTGAGAAAGTGAGGAAACATAATGCTCATAACTACAAAGAGTATCACAGCGGAAACAACTACCCCAATATTTACATTATTGGTTTGCGCAAATTTCCAAAAGCCTTTAAATATTTTCATTGATTAACACTCCCTAAGAATTCTCGCTAAGCTTAAATATAAGCTTAAACCGCTACATGACGGGTGGAGTATTTCATGGCTTCTTCTTCAGTAGCTGTTTTACCATCTAAAAGAGCCATTAATCTCCCTTCACTAAAAACCGCAACCCGATCACTCAAACCAAGCACTTCTAGCAATTCGGAAGATATAACAATCATTCCAACACCGTTTTCGGCCATTTTACGTAACTGACTATGAATTTCCGCTTTGGCTCCAACATCTATCCCACGGGTTGGTTCATCCACAATTAATACTTTGGGATTAGAACATATCCATTTTGCAAATAATACTTTTTGTTGATTACCTCCGCTTAAGTTAAAGACACTTACCTCATCATCAAATGGCGTGATTTGGAGATTCTCAACATAAAACTTGGATTTCTTTTTAATCTCTTTATGTTTAAAAATAAAAAACTTTGATAAGAATTTTTGTAACGCTGCAGCTACAATATTGTTACGCACGCTCATTTTTGAGAATAACCCTAAACTTTTACGATCTTCTGTCAAATAACAGATTCCATATTTAATGGCCTCTTGCGGTGATTTAAAGCTTAACTCTTGGCCTTGCAGATAAATTTTCCCAGCATCCAGGGGGTCGGCGCCAAAGATAGCCCGGGCCGTCTCAGTACGACCCGAACCAACCAGACCGGCAAAACCGAGAATCTCTCCTTGCCGCAGCTTAAAATTGATATTTTTGAAATAAGGTTCTCGGGTAAGCCCCTCCACTGCAAAAATCTCTTTACCGATACCGGAACTCTTGGGTGGATATAAGTCAGTAATATGCCGCCCGACCATCATATTAATAACTTCTTCAATTTTGACCGAATTAAGTTTCATATATTGTGCGCCATGGGCCGGTTCAACGGAACCGATCAATTTACCATCACGCAGAACAGTTACGACTTCAGATATTCTAAAAACCTCAAAAAGCTTATGCGAAATAAAAATAATAGCTATACCTTTTTTGACTAAATCAATGAGCACTCCGTTGAGTAAGTCCACTTCTTTCTCGGAAAGCGCTGAGGTGGGTTCATCTAAAATCAGGAGCTTGGCGTTTAGTGATAAAGCTTTTGCAATCTCCACCAATTGTTGCATCCCAATACTTAAATGTTCCACTAGTAATGAGGGATCAATATTAATATTCATTTGCGCGAAAATTGCCTTGGCATCTTTATATAATTCTCCCCATTGGATAAATCCCAATTTATTAGCCCGCTCCCGGTGGCTAAATATATTTTGAGCGATTGTAAGGTTGGGAACCAAACTTAATTCCTGGTGAACAATACCGATCCCGCTTTTCATAGCCTGAAGAGGATCGGAAAAGGTGACCTTCTTACCTTCCAAATAAATCTCACCCGCATCAGGTTGATAAATACCGCCGATTATCTTCATCAAAGTGGACTTGCCGGCGCCATTTTCCCCAACAAGACCCATTATTTGCCCTTCAGAAATACTTAGGGATACATCATCTAAAACCTTATTTCTGTAAAAACTTTTTGATATCCCTTTAACTTCCAGCACCGTCTTTCCCATTGGAATCCGGTACCTCCCTTCAATATTCCGTTGATCAAAATTACCTGACTCTGAATACTATTCTTTACTAATTTTAGCACGCTGAATGGCATCTACTGCAACAACTATTACTAAAATTAAACCATTCACAACCCCTTGCCAATAGATTGACACATTCAAGAGGATAAAGCCATTTAAGATAACTGCTAATAGCACTACTCCTAAAAATGTACCAACGACGCTACCTTCGCCACCTCCGGCCAGACTAGCGCCGCCGATGAGTGCAGCAGCAATAGCTCTAAGCTCCGTCCCCTGTCCCATCTGAGCATAGCCCATTCCTAAACGGGCAGTTTGAAATAGTGCAGCTATTCCTGCCATAAGACTGCATATGATGTACGATGAAAGAGTAATCAATTTTGCATTGATTCCTGATAATTCTGCGGCCTTCGCATTGGTACCAATATAAAAAGTTTTGGCCAGCGGACCCCAATTCTTTAATATATAAGCAAATAAAATGACCAAAAAGACAGTTGCGTAAATAGGATATGGAATTCCTAGAAATACCCCCCGACCAATCATTTTATAACTGTCTGGTAGGTTAGTGACAAAATAACCGGAGGTAAGTACAGTGGCGGTTCCCCTAGCAATCGACATCATTCCAAGTGAGGCGATAAATGGGGGAATATTGAACCGGGTAACTCCTAATCCAGTGATTAAACCCGCTAACGCACTAGATCCTAAGCCTAAAATGATTGCTAAAGGTATGCTTACATGTGCGTTTAACAATAGAGTGGTAATTACCCCGGTTAAAGCCAAGACTGAGCCTACCGATAAATCAATCCCGCCTACAATCAGAATTAAAGTCATTCCCAAGGCAATTATTAAATCATAGGCCAACCCGATTGACACGGAAATGAAATTTTTCTTCTGTAAAAAACTCGGTGCAAAAAAGGTCAACAACACACCAGCCATCAGGATTACCAGCAACAAGCCGGCTTCACGTGAAGCAAAAAAACTCTTTTTCTTTGAAACTAACAAACCATGACTTCCTTTGGTAACATTCAGTTCATCCGAACTGTCATTACTATTTGTTATCATTT
>Ga0315295_10005623_pt1 | contig 10693 bp, 11 predicted proteins | sample YL17G14_0_MG_FD_204453 | JGI IMG/M metagenome (GOLD analysis project Ga0315295, IMG submission 204453) | Sediment microbial communities from Yellowstone Lake, YNP, Wyoming, USA - YL17G14_0 | ecosystem: Environmental > Aquatic > Freshwater > Lake > Sediment | place: USA: Wyoming | collected...
TCCTGAATGCTGTTATTGTTGATTGGGCATATTTACCGGAGGTTCCGGAAATTTGTACAAATATTCTTCACAATTCGAACTTAAAGTTCTACAGCCTCTTTAATTAATCCCTCTGCGATGGTGGTTAAACCCAAACACAAATGATAACATTGAGAGTGGTTTCACAGCCCTTCCGGAAGGTATTCAAGTGAATACCGCAATAAAGCTCTCAGGGCTTGATCGGGCTTTATTTTATCCTGTGAATTTCATAACTTGCAGTAAAATCAATACCTGGTAAATAGCTTTATTCCCATAAGTAAAAGAATATGAAACTAATGTTTTATCTGATATCATTATTATTGATGTTTTTTGCAGGATACAGTCAGACAGGCAGCAAAAATGCAGCAGAACATTGCAATAATGGATGTGAAAAGGATTTTATGAAGAAATTTAAAGGTGAAATTGTTGCTTCAGCTAAAACCATTGAAAGTAACCAGAATGATTTTGAACTAAATCTGACAGATTCAGGCAGAAAAATTGAAAATTGTATCAGTCTATTTACCTCTGAATCAAATTACAAAGCCATCAAAGCCACTACCGGGGGAAAAGTAAATGTTAAAGCTTTGGCTCTGATAATTAATGATGACTCAATCGATGCCGAAGAAATCAATACGAGGGGCCAGACAACCCTTTTATACAGAAGAAAGAGTTTAAACTTTGATCTTAAGTCAAAAGCAGTGTTTCGGCATGGAGAAAGAACAGAATCATTGAAAAAGTTTTTTGCATTAAGTCTATCTATGGACAGGAATTACTGTAATAACCGCATTGCATTTGAAATGATGGAGATTTCAAAGCTTTTTAGTCTTTTTTATTCTTTTTGTGCACTGCAGATAAATGGCCAGAATGAAGGAATATATCTTGTAGTAGAACGACCTGAAGACTGGGCCATGAAAAAGAAAGATTCTCCTCTGTTGATACGCAGAGGATATAATCATAATATAGATAAAATAATGACGGATAAAATTATTGAAAAGGGGGAAATTAAAAAGTTATGCAGCAATTATGAACAGATTTACAAATATTTAGATAAATACAAAGGTGAGGTACTTTATAAGAATCTGTCCAATTGCCTTGATATAGATTTATATATGAAATGGCTTGCTTTCAATTTTTTTGTCCGGAATGGTGACTATACTGATGAAGTCTTTTTCTATTTTGACCCCGTTATTAATAAATTCAGTATTATTCCATGGGACTATGATGATTTATTTTCTTTAACTCCCCATGAAGGAAATGCTGAAACCAGAATACTTCCCGGAGATAAACTTATTTTTTCAGCCGAGGATCTGCTGGATGAAAAAATAGCTGAGGACCCTTATCTTTATCAGATTTACCTTATTCAATTAAGGGAATTGCTGAACCTGCTTTCACCTGCTGTTTTAAAAAGAGTTTTAGAAAACACCTATGCTGAGTTATGCCCTTTTTACTCAAACAATAAGATTATAAACATGTCGGCATATGACGCTTACAAGAATACAAATTTTGACAGATTACAAAATGACATGCACTCAATATTTTCACAATTAAAAATTACTAGAGACATCTATTTAAACAACTTGTAAAGCTTATTTTACTTATTACAAGGAGCATTGTGGATTAACAGGATTTTTCTTAATGCCATGTTTTTAATAACTTGCAGTAATATCAAGATCTGGAATACAGCTTAATCACCATAAGCAAAAGATCATGAAAAGATCATTTTGTCTGATATCAGTATTTATGATGTTTTTTGCAGGATACAGCCAGACAGACAACAAAAAAGCAATGGAAGACTTCTTCAGTGGAATTGATAATGTTTTCAGAAAAAACTACCTTGGAGCAATTGCTGACTTTTCCTGGGCTATAAAACGTGACTCCGGTTTCCTTCAGGCTTATGAGAACAGAGGAGTAGCTAAGTTCTATCTTCAGGACTACAGAGGAGCAATTGCCGACTATACAAGAGCCCTTGAAATAAACCCAAATGATTATAACACATTTGGAAGAAGAGGATGGGCAAAATTCTATCTCCAGGACTGCCAGGGAGCAATAACTGATTTTACAAAAGCTATAGAAGGAAGCCTGGACGCCCCTCAGTACTATAATGCCAGAGGACAGGCAAAATACTATCTCCACGACTACGAAGGAGCAATGACTGATTTTAACAGTGTAATCAAGTCCTGGTCTGTTGAAAAAAATCAAAGATGTAAAGCATTTTATTGGCGTGCACTGGTTAAAATCAGACTGGGACAGAAAGACAGCGGCTGTCTTGACTTAAATAGAGCCTGTAAATTAGGTTATGCAGAAGCTTTTAAAATATCAGAAATATACTGTCAATAAATAATTCTCTGGCATTTAAAGGACAATCTTATTTAATGACGGGCATTGAACATTGTTAAGCTGTAACATTTAATATGAATGAACAAAAATCTGATATGAGATTAAGGCCTCACCACATTATTGATATTATTACTGATTACGGGAAGAATATACAATATCAGCCACATCCATATGGACACTCCCGGCACTTAGCCGCACCAAAAGTATTGTCAGATCTGGATCTTAAAATAAAGTTTGTGCTTGGAGCAGATGATATTTGTTCAGGATGTAAGCACCTGACACCTGATGGCAAATGTAAAGATGTTTTGGCTCAGATTATACCATCTCCTTCAAAACAAGCATATAATGATATTCTTGATAGTCGCTTGTTTGATCATTTTTCATTGGTCCCTAATTGTACAATTACTGCTCGCGAATATCTTGAAATAATAAATAAAAATACTCCCGGGATTGAAAAGATATGTACTCATCCAAAAGAGGATCCTGCAAAGCGTCTGGCAGGGCTCATCAATGGACTAATTAAGTTGGGCATGCGGAATTCTATATAGGTTACGCTTGAAAAAGTGTTTTGGTCTCCTGACGCCATCGGATAAAAGCATCCTATTTTGAAGTTTTTACCTTTAAATATAAAGCAGCTTATTATTATTCAGATAATCAAGTTAAGGTAAGTTTAAAAATAGCTCAGCTGGAACGATTAATTCAGGAAATTCAAGACCCATCCCCAAAATCGACAGGAATTAAATAAGTTCCAGCTCCTTCCTTATGATAGCTGTCATCTTATTAATCTCAAAATCAATAATTGCCTTCCCGTACTTACTGCTGGCATTGGTCCTGGGATCATTTCCCATCATACCCAAAGGCCAGACGGTTTTGTCTTGTGGCAAATTGTGCATTTTGACCAGGTCAGGTCGCACATCCATCATAATGCTTGTTTCATTAGCACCAGCATGGTCACATTGCAAGCAGAGATCAGAAGAATCGTTGATCCAGCAGTTCATTACTTTCAGATCATACCTGTCCTTAAATTCCTGCGAATGCGATTGTATATAATTGGTTGACGGACCATGGCCGTGGGCTATAACGATCCTGAAACCTGCACGGCTTAATTGTTTCATTATGCCGTTCATCATTATATCGAAAGTAGAATCACTCACCCAGTAAGCACTGCCTTTCAACTGTTGTATCTCATAGGTGCACTGATTGCTGAATATCTTTCCGCAATCCATTCCGTAGTATTCTTTGTTATTAATAATTGTATCGTAATCTGGTCCGATGAATAGTTTTGGCAATACTATCCCACCTGCTTCAGTAGCCAATCTCTTAAAAACTTCCTGTGACTGTATTCCATCTGATCCTAACGGTAAATGAAAGCTGTGCCATTCAAGTGTTCCCAAAGGCAGGTAGGCAACCGGACAATCCGCCAGACGGATTGAAAATTCCGAAGGGGTTAATTCTTCATAGAGCACTTTCTCCTGAACATTGCAGGAAATCAGCATCAGTACTACAAACGGATAAAACATGTATTTCATAAAGAATCATGATTTGGTTTAAAATTGCTGGAAGATAATAAAAACTATTTTCTCCGAGATTGATATGAAAAGACAAAAAAAGGTTAAGACAGAAGGAAAGAAAGGAGGATACTATAATGATTCCAAAGGGTAAGGATGCGTGACTTTGATTAAAGAGAAGGTAATCTTAATATTGCACTTAAGATTACCTTCTCTTGTAATCAGTATCAGGAAATTTCTTATAAATAAATAAAGAAGCCAGCACCCAATTAATTTTGGTTGTTAATCAGTAAAATTATAACCTAACATCCCAGAATAGGGAATTTATAAAGGATGCTGGCCAAGATCAAAGATAAGAATTTAGACAAATAAAATTCTATTAAAAGAAGCCAGCAATGAACTTAAACAGTAATTGATCGATTTTGAAAGCGGAAAAATAATTCAATCAGGTAATTACTAATTTGAGTAAGTAGCAAATTAAACTATTTGGCCTGGTATTTGTTATGTCTTTAAATTGCTCTTATGCAGTTTTGAATACTTTAAAATAAATATTATAAGACATTTTACGTTTGTGTTGTTGTAGTTTATTTTCTATTATTATGGAAATCAGCAAAATAAAGATTAGAAGGAGTATTATTTACACAATTATTGCTTTTATTATTGGATTCGTTTATTTGATGTTCGCAGAACCCAAGCCAATTGAATCTATTGGTCACATTGGATTAGTAATTGCTACGGCTGTAGGCTATATGCTTGCGTCTTTTTTAATCGGTACTATTTTACTATTAATACTGATGATATTCATTAAACGAATAAAAAAAGATTTTTGGAATTTTTCAACTCTTATAATGATGGCAGGAGTAAAATTACTAGTACTATCTAATTTATTTACTTAACCAGATAAATAGCGGCACTCCTGATCATGAAATAAAAATGTCTCCCTGCAAATAAAGCCTATGGCAGACGAGATTAATTTACATCTTCAGTACTTTCAAGATTAATTTCAATGCATTTTACTTCGGGAGGATAACAAACGTATTTATCAGCCCATTCAAATACTGGTTTTGAAATCGATCCTTTCCTTCCCTGAGGCTTAAGTATTCCATTTTTTGTCTTACTTGTCATACACGTGTATGTCAGGTGAAGGCGTATAATGTCAAAATGACAGCAAAGTATCACTTTTTATATTTGCCCTTATATATGGCCTGTATACCAGACATGCTGGATGATTCAAAAATTTAATTAAATTTGGCTTAAACAGGGTATAACTTTGATTAAACAATGATATTTAGATACCTATGAAAGAATATTCACAAATACAGAAATCTATTTCTGAATTAATGATCTTAATACTGTTGGTATACCTAACTGGTTGCGAAAGTACCAAGATTATTTCAAGATTTGATCTTCCGGTTCCTGACTCAGGCAAGTATGCTTATATAGTTCATAGCGAAAAATCAAAGTTTCTGCTGGAGAAGGGGTCAACAATTTCAAATGGTATATTATCTGGTAAGATAAATAAGTTTTATGATGATGAACAATATGACAATGGGAAAAGAATTCATTTATATACCTCATCCAATTCGGTGATTACTATAGATACAGGAAGGATCCTTAGTGTGCCACTCAATGAGATTACTAAAGTAGAACTAATAAAAGTAGATTTGAGTAAAACTATAGTATTTATAGCGGTTTCTGCTCTTGGAGTGTTTCTAGTGGTGGGCCTCATAATTTTGAATAGCAATGCCCATTCATTGATTTGAGTAAAATATAGAGATACTAAAATAACTCAACTAATTCCCAGTCCTCGGAAATCAGCTCCGGGGCTTCTTTGGCATCCATTCGATAAGCGCTTTGCTCCTTTCCCAATCTGTCCTTGTGAGGCGTGAGCTTTTATCTCAAAAATAGATATGATGTATAAGATTAGACAATAACAGATTCAAAACTTTCGTTTGTTCAGCATAATAATTATTATTGTGGCAAATATTTCTTAAATAATATTTACGATGGTAAGATCAATTAAAAGAATCCTGAAAAGGATTAGTTCAAATATAATCCAGAAGAGAATTGAATCAGGTAAAATAGTCTACTTTGAAAGTCCTTTGGAGGAACTCGCATTTAAATATATTCCAGACGGACTTGGTAAACTTGGAAGATACTATGCTAAGTACTATCGTCAGGATGAATACGAGATTAATTCCGATTCAAGTTCCGTTGTCCTGGCTGTACATGAAGGTATGCTGATTAGCAAACATAAGTATGACAGGTATCATTTAATTGAAGGTCTCAATTGGAACAGGAAAATTAAGACTCCTGCAACGTATAAGTCTGTAGGTACCTAGTACATTATTAGCAAGTTGTTGACCAGGGAGTTTTTCTTATTATAAAACAGAAAAATCTAGTTCTGGTCTCCGCACAATTAAAATTTGCAAAAGAATATTCGGCCCGTTATTCATGTTTTGAATGCAGTAAAAATTTCAGCCCGGAAATCAGCTACGGGGGCTTTTTTATTATCACCAGCCTTCGTCCAGTGGCTTCTTGATTCCCTTGCATTAATCTGACCCTAACTTAACTTTCTTATCAGGATAGCGTAATTTTACATACGTAAAGCCCAGAAGGTTCCTAATGGCTAAGAAAACCATTGGTCATATTTTAGAGAAATTAGCCAATAGTTATGAAGCTCTTGGTCAGTACAAGGAAGCATTGGATTATTATAAAAAATATAACAAAACCCAGTATGGCCGGGAAAATCCCAATTTATGGATATCGCATCGAATTGGATATTTATTCTGGCAGGAGTTGAAGAGACGGAAGGTCTTCGGTGTAGTTACCATATATACTGCAACTGCTTAAGAGTTATCCTTTTTGTTGTTGAAATAAAATGAGATACTAACCAACAAGAAAAGAATTGCATAATTATTTTCTATAGTCTCACCAAACCTAGGTGGTGAATCAAAAAAACTTATTCTTTCAATTAAATTTTCAGCTGCAAAATTGATGATAAAAAAGGGAGCAATCCACATTGGCACTATTGGAAGGCACATTTTCTTTAAAACACCATGCGTTTTAGCAGAAAAATTGTACAATATTGGAACTAATACACAATAAAGAAATATAAAAAGAATGAAAATTCTCCCAGCAGTAATCCACATGCTTATTCCTGTTTTTGCATTTCCGAACTCATCCGTACCTTGAGCAATGTTAAGATTATGAAAATTAATTTCATTTTGTCTGTTTATTAATTTTAACCAATCTGGGGTTTCTATATTAAAAATACGTTGTCCCCAACTGATTTCTTCACCCACACAGAAAAAAAAGAATAAGCCTATTAACAGAAAAAAATAATTTCTTCTATTTCTAAAAGGGTATTTTTCCTTAATTGATTTTGAACGAAAGAATAGATAGAATAAGAAACATGCAGATAAGAAATAGCAGACAACTGAGCAAGTTTCAACAACTCCATCTTCTTTATTCAAAATTAAGACTTGCTCAGGCTTTACAGCGTAAATAAGTGTATAAGATGCAATTAAAAACAGGAAAATAAGAAATCCAAATACATAAGTCTTCTTCATGCAAGTCAAAACATAATTATTGTTCTATTCTAATCATACTATAATGTGAAATTAACCAATTTTTTTTAGTTCATCTTGTTCATGGATTACTCTTTCAACCTCTGGCAGCGCACAGAATTTGGGTATATAGACTATATTTAACCGCTGCAAAGATTCAATGCCATCTTAAGATTCGGGAGATGCTTTAAATTCTTTTTGTGATAAAAAATTCATCGCTTATTTTGCCTTCAGATGACAGTTCTGAAGGCTTGTTGCTTTAGGCAGTTTTTATGAGTTTTTGCTATTTGCCGTGCAACAGGTGAGAAAATAAAAGCTCATCAATACTGATTATCAATATGATGAGTCATAAAATTGAGGCCGGTGGCAAAATGTAATTATTTACTTAAACGAAATATAAGGTATGAATAAATCAAATATCCCTCCTTTCAATGTGAATCTTCTTCACGAAGGTAACTATCATAGGCTATACATAACCCATCCGTTTCTTAAAGGGCGGTTTAAGAAAAGAATCGGAAATGGTAAGCCTGAAACTCTGGAAAAGATTAAACGGGATTATGTTTCATGAAAATAAGTCAGAAGATTGAGTCAGATAGAACAACATAAACACTGAATCCATTTTTAAATTATTGGCATACTATTACTTATCTTTATTCTTTATCCAGCGATATTCTTTCTCCAACTCTTATATTCACATATGCAGCCAAAAATTCCTGCTTGAAGATTTCAATGCTTCCGTCAGAACTGTCATGAGCCGAAAGTCCGACCAGTTTGATTTTTCTTGCCTTCAATAATCTGCAGTTTGCCCGGATTTCTTCAACTGTCAGCCGTTCCCATGGCAATTTGCCAACAACAACATATTTGTAGATCCAGGTTATGTTTCGTTCTTCTTCAAGGGGATAATGGAAACCACCCAGTACGCCATATATCGGTTCATCGAACAAAATTTCTGTACGCTTAAGTATTTTTTCAATAGACTGGTGCCCGCAGCCCGAGATTATGACAATCCCTTTGTTCTCAACATTGACTGCAAGAGCCTGTTCCCCGATATCCGCAAAGAAAACGGGATTATGGATCACCCCAATTGTTGCCACTCCTTTGGCTATTTTAGTCGGTAGTGGAGTATAAACAGGATTTAATCCGGGGTAAGTCATCTCCACCGGGGTGTAAATAGGCATTTGTTTTAAAGGCAGTTGATAACTGGTCAGTGAGAATGTATTGTTTTCAGCCCATTTGTCGCCTCCGACATGGTCACCATGATTATGTGAAATGACAATTATATCAATGTCATCCGGTTTAATTCCAAGTCTGATCATATTTCTCTGCAGAGGAGAAGGATTTTCATTCTTTGTATTATCTCCTAGGTCAAAAAGTATTGTTGCTTCATCTGTTCTGATAAGGTAAGAAACTCCTGCTTCGCCGGTAAAACTATCGTCACTTGTGAACCAATCAATTAACGGGATCATTTCAAAGCGCCTGGTAGTACCCAGGTCTTTGATTTTTTTAATGGTCTGCTTGTCATGGTTCCAGATTGAATCGGCACGCCAAAGGTTAATCTTATATTGTTTATACAGATCGACAGGTTCTCCAAACAATCCCAGTAATTTGGATAGGTTTGTATCAGCTTTAATTTCCGTATTCATCGTAATCACCTCATCCCGGGTAAGTTCAGAGGATTTTTTCTGAGCTGATGCATTGTGCAGTGTAACTAGAATCAGGAAGCTGATTAGAATAAGTAGTTTTTTCATGATTTTTTTGTGGTTTATTTTCTTAATTCATCGTTGATAAACATTATCTGAATTGTCAGCGTCCGGTGTTAGTTTATCTCCCAATATAATTCTTCGAATATTCTTTCCTGTTTTGAGCTCAATGGGATATTCAATTAGACCTGTTTTCCAGACATTAAGGTTTCTATAAATTTTTTCCTGTGAATTATCATCATAGGTGATTTCAAGCCTGATTGAAACAGGGATATTCCCTTTTCTTTCAATGATGATCTTGTTTTTGTCGACCGATTTTATTGCCAGATCGGCATACCCGTAATCAAAATAACATGCTTCCCAGAACCAATTGATATCATCTCTGGCGAATCTGCTGAATGTATAGAAGAAGTCATAAGGTGTTGGATGCTTACCGTTCCAGCTATTCATAAATGCTTTTGTCGCCTGTGAAAATGCTTCTTCTCCCATCAGTTCTTCCAACAGAATCAGCGCAATGCAAGGTTTCTCGAGATAAAGAAACTTAAAGCTTGAAAAACTCATCCCTGCCTCCGCAGTGATCACAGGATAATCGGACAGGGTTCCTGCTTTGTCCGTATATCCTGGCAAGTCAAACTGTTCGTATAACGAGAAATCATCTCCCCTGAATTTGTTCTCAAGGAACTCAGCCCATCCTTCATCCATCCAGCCGAACTGAGTTTCATTAAAACCCATGTAAAACGGCGTGTAGTTATGGAACAGCTCATGGGCAACAATAGCATTATGTAAATCATGATCAGAGTGAATTCCGTCGTTGGCTATCATGGGAAATTCCATGCTTACGCCCTCGAATATTCCGTTGAAAAAAGAAGTTGCATGGGTGTATGGAAACGGTATGCCGGGAAATTCAACCGAAGTCCATAACAAAGCATCCCTGGCAACAGCTATTGTTTTTGAATATCGTAAGGAATCGGCAGGATAGACAATATCGACTAAAACTCTTCTGCCAGATTGTTTATCTGCAATTATCGAAGTGCCTTTCCAAAGATAGTTTTTTGCCACTGCAAAGGCAAAGTCAGGTACATGTTCTGCACTGAAATGCCAGGTGTTCCCCCTGATGATGTTCCTCAGATGATCTTCAGGGGTGATTATTGAAACGATTGAATCGTGGCTTCTGGCAAAATCCAGTTTCTCAATTATTTTTCCATCAAGAAGGCTGTTCAGATTGTCGCATACTCCTGTTCCCCAAGCCATATATCCCTCGGGCATATTAACCGTAACATCATAATTGTTGAAATCGTTGTAAAATTCCTTTAATCCAAGATGAGGTGTATCATCCCATCCTCTTATATCATCGTATACTGCAACCTGCGGGTACCAAAGGCCAAAGAAAAAGTTATCTTCATACCGCCCCATACGTTTCAAAGCTGAGGATGATGACGGAATTGCAAAATTCCATTCTAATTCTATAAAACCAGATTCCCCCGATGGGATTGAATCTGCCAGGCGGATACATAAATCAGTACAAAACACTGTTACCGGACTATTGTTAACCGGCTTGTTA
>Ga0315295_10005624_pt1 | contig 10692 bp, 6 predicted proteins | sample YL17G14_0_MG_FD_204453 | JGI IMG/M metagenome (GOLD analysis project Ga0315295, IMG submission 204453) | Sediment microbial communities from Yellowstone Lake, YNP, Wyoming, USA - YL17G14_0 | ecosystem: Environmental > Aquatic > Freshwater > Lake > Sediment | place: USA: Wyoming | collected...
GAGGGAGATCAAAATGGATGAGATTGAAAACACCATGAGCGGGTACAGGGAGCTGAAAACAGCTGAAGTTTTCATGTCGATCGACGGCACTCTTCATATTGTTGGTGACCAGCGTACTCCGATAATGCGGGTGATGCCCGATAACGGAGGCGATTATTATGTCGATGATGAAGGAGTGGTTATCAGAAGAAGGAACCTTTATACGCCAAGACTTCATATTGTCGGAGGGAATGTCTTTATCAGCCAGGCAATGCTTAACGGGGTCAGTGTTTTGGATACAAGCATCAAGAATTCCATCCTGAAGGATATTTTTTACCTGGTGAATTATATCAGGAGGGATGATTTCTGGTCAGCCCAGATTGATCAGATCTTTGTTAACGGCAATGATGAAATTGACCTTATCCCCAGGGTTGGAAACCATACGATTCATCTTGGCAGCGCCGATAATTATAAAGGAAAACTCAACAATCTTGAGGTTTTTTACGATAGAGTCCTGCCTGAGGTGGGATGGAACAAATATTCAACAATAAACCTGGCCTTTAAGGACCAGATCGTTTGCAAGCGGAGATAAAAAGAAAAACCATATTTCAGACTATGAGCAAAAAGGAACAGTATGTAGCAGCAATCGACATTGGAACCACAAAAATTGTGGCTATTGTCGGAAAGAAAAACGAGAACGGTAAAATAGAAATTCTCGGGATCAGCAAGGCTCCCTCAACAGGTGTAAGAAGAGGAGTTGTTCAGAATATTGAGGAAACAGTAAATGCCATTCAGGCCACGGTTGATGATGTCCAGAAATTGTCAGGCATTGTGTTTTCCGAAGTCTTTGTTGGCATTGCGGGTCAGCATATAAGGAGCATTAAAACCCGCGGATCCAAAATGCGCGATAATTTCGATGATGAAATAAAAAAGGAAGAAGTCTTCAGGCTGATCGAGGATATGTACAAGATACATGTGGAAATGGGAGAAGAGATAATCCATGTGATTCCTCAGGTATTTATTATCGACAATGAGCCCGGAATAAAGAATCCGATCGGTATTTGCGGACACCAGCTTGAAGCTAATTTCCACATAGTGATTGGTCGTGTTGCCGCGGCAAAGAACATTGAGAGGTGTGTACAAAGGGCCGAAATGAATCTCAAGGATCTGATCCTCGAGCCACTGGCATCCGCAGATGCTGTTCTGACAGACGATGAAAAGGAGGCAGGGGTTGTGCTTGTGGATATCGGAGGCGGTACCACTGACCTGGCAGTCTATTATGACAATATTATCAGGCACACTGCCGTAATTCCGTTCGGGGGAAATGTCATCACAAAGGATATCAAGGAAGGATGCGCCATACTCGAACGCCATGCCGAACAGCTTAAGATCCAGTATGGTTCGGCTCTCCGCGACATAGCTCCTGATGACAAGGTGGTTGCCATTCCGGGTATCAGCGGCCGGAATCCCAAAGAGATCTCTTTCAGAAGCCTGGCTGGTATCATCCAGTGGAGGATGGAGGAGATAATTGATATTGTGAATTTTGAGATACAGAATTCAGGTTATGCCGACAAGCTTGCAGCAGGCATGGTGATAACAGGCGGAGGAGCAATGCTGAAACACTTACCGCAACTCATGAATTTCAAAACTGCGATGGATGTAAGGATCGGATATCCGAACGAGCACCTGGCAGGCAACGGGAGGGATGAGATCAGCCAGCCTATGTACGCCACAGCTGTGGGTCTGATAATCCGGGGGTTTGAACATCTTGAAACTTACAAAAAATCATTCCAGGCCGGAACGAAAGAAGATTATGTGAGGATAAGAAAACCTGTTGCCGAAAAGGTTGAAAGCATAGTTCAGGAAGAACCGGATGATGAACCTGAAAATCCACCTACGGACAGAGTGCCTATTACTGAAAAAATCAAACTGATGATCTCAAAAATGTTTGAAGTAGAGGATCAGAAAATCAACTAGTTGCAAATATGGTTTGGCTCTATGAAAAGTACTGTTCGTAAACAATTAAATAACAATAAAATGACAGATGATATAATGAGTTTTGACCTTCCGGTCGAAAGGTCATCAATTATAAAGGTTGTCGGGATTGGCGGAGGCGGTAACAATGCTGTAAATCATATGTATGAAAAAGGCATTAAGGATGTGAACTTCGTGGTTTGCAACACTGACCATCAGGCTCTCACCCGGAGCCCCGTACCGGTAAAAGTGCAGCTCGGTGCATCGATAACGGAAGGAAGGGGAGCCGGAAGCAAACCGGAGGTAGGGCGTCAGGCTGCCCTTGAAAATATCAAGGAGGTGATGGATGCCATTTCGGGCAATACCAAGATGGTGTTCCTGACAACCGGAATGGGAGGCGGAACGGGTACCGGTGCAATCCCTGTGATTGCCAAGGCATGCAAGGATGCAGGTTTGCTTACAATTGCCGTGGTAACCATCCCGTTTAAATCCGAAGGTAAGGTCAGGATCAATTACGCTATTGAAGGCATCACTCAGCTGAGCGAATTTGTTGATTCCCTTCTTGTAATAAATAATGAAAAGCTGAGGGAGATCCATGGCGACCAGGGAGTCTCAACCGCTTTTGCCAAAGCTGATGATATCCTCACCACTGCCGTGAAGGGCATTGCTGAAATAATAACTGTAGCCGGCTATATAAATGTCGATTTTGCTGATGTGGAGACAGTCATGAAAGAGTCTGGAGTAGCTATTATGGGAATGGGCACGGCTTCAGGAGAAGACAGGGCGCTGAAAGCAATAGAAAATGCTCTTACGTCACCACTTCTGAATTCAAATGATATCACGGGCGCAAAAAGTATACTTGTAAACATATCCTCGGGTGCGGGTTCCAACGAGCTTACCATGGATGAACTGGGCCAGATAACTGATTATATGTATGAAAAATCATCAGAAGATGCCCTCATAATAAGGGGATTATCGCAGGATCTCAATCTTGGGGAAAATATCAGTGTAACTGTCATTGCCACCGGATTTCCTTCAAACAGCATCTTAACGCCCTATAAGAAACCGAAGCCTAAGAAAGTTGAATTGCTTACACCTGAAAATCCTGTTCCGTCGCATGTCATCCCGGACAAAGGAGAAGATTCATTTTCTGTCCATCAGAAATCTTCAAAATCGTTAATTTCAAATATTGACGAAGAGACACAGGGTCAGCTTGACTTTGATCTCGACAGCTTAGGTGATGTAACGGAGCTCAGGATCATGAAGCATCAGGATGATCTTGATGAAAAGGAAAATCAAAAAACAACCCTTCAGAAAGTGAAGCATATGCAGAACTTCTTCAAAAAAGAGGGTCTCTCGAACAAGATCATTAAAGAGAACATTGAAGCCTTTGAGGATGTTCCGGCCTATGTGAGGAGGAATATGTCGATCGGTTCCAAGGATAAGGATAATGACAGCAAGGTGTCAAAATTCACACTCTCGACCGGTGATGACCAGGAGCCGGTGCTAAGGGAGAATAATGCGTACCTTAACGATAATGTGGATTAGGGATAGGTTTGACAATTAGGTTTGGAAGGGCGTTGCATGCAACGCCCTTACTATTAGTCAATTTGATTTATCGTATACTCTGGTTTCAATTCTTTCATTTTCCGGAGTAAGTGATCCTTCGGGGAGAGTGTCATCCTGGTTTATTATCAGAGTTTTTCCATCCTCGCCTAAAGAATAAACCGAAATCCGTTTAGATTCCTTTTCTATTCCATTCTGACTGTATGAAAGCATTTCTGTTATTGAAAATGATTGTCCATTTGGCGAAGGAGTACAAGTTATTACCGTTGTTCTATCTCCCAGGGTGTTCTTTTTAATAACACTCGTATTATAAACATATTTCTCAGTCCTGTTAACACCTTTGCTCTTATCCGGTGTTATTGTTATGTCCATGGTAATGGAATTCTTATCCTGGGAAATAATTATAGCAGAGGATGCAACTTCGGTCAGGAATGATTTGCCTTGAGATCTGTTTAAAACCCATTTTCCGGAGAAGTCAGCCATATTTTGGGAATGTTCGTCTTGCGCCACATTTTCGACAGTTTCATAAATATCATCCTTCTGTTGTTTACTATCTTTCTTGAGTTCTATAGTTAATTCGATATTAAAAGCTACCTCAAATAATGTGCTCAGATAATACGGTTTATATCCCTGGAGCGAAAATTCAAGCAATGCACCTTCCCTTACATCTTCAATTAGAAAACGACCCTCCTTATCTGAAGTTTCAGTTACAGGATTATCGGTGGCACTGATTTTTACTCCCGGTAACGACTTGCCATTCTCCCTGACCACTCTCCCTTTAACTTTAAAATAATCTCGTGTCATGATGCTGATAGATCTTAATCCCTTTTTATCAGTATTATCAATCTCATGATCAGTCCAGACACTTACATATTGTAAATTGGAAACAGGAATATTAATCAGCTCTCCTTTATTGGATGTATGGTTAACTCCTAAAAGTGTCTTGTATTTTGAAGAATCCAAAGCAGAGCTATCAGACAACTTTTTACCAACAGATCCGGTTTTATTTCCATATGATATTATCTCAACTGCACCATCTTTTGCTTTATCACCATACTTGTTGGTTGCCTCTTTATCCTTTAATACCTTAAACGATTTTATTTCACCGGGATTAACCCTTAAGTTTCCATTATAGTCTATTATCTCACCATTAATTAAGAGAAGAGCCTTAGCAGGCGAAAAATCAGAATTTCTGAAGTTGACGTTCTGTACTTCAGTGATATAAACTCTTCCATTGAAATCAGGATCCCTTACCAGTCTGACAATCATTTCCGATGCGAAATCTGCATTAAGAGTCTGACTTTTGAACCCGCGGAATTCTATAAGAAGTGATGCTCCGGGTTTAAGATCGTTCAACGTAAAACGGCCATCAACATCTGCTATGGTCTCGAATGAGGTATTATCAGTCCCGGTTCTTAAAATTCTTGCCCCAAACAGCGGCTTACCGTCTTCTGTCATTACAATTCCCCTGACAATGTTTTGTGTCACTTCTTTTCCTGCATCTGATAAATTGTGTTGAGAAGGCCACTTATCGGATTCTTTAAAACTTAATAACAGAAATAAGATAGTTCCCAGACATAAAGTAATTGCGATCCTTGTTCCATAAATGAAGCTCCCCGACCCTGGTTTCATCATCATCATAAGCCTCATCTTTGTTAATGAATGATTTGAACCACTGGTTAATGACATATTGTTCCTGCAGGTAATAAAACTCAATAGTTTATCAGAATAACTTTTTATATCGGATTTATCACTGATAACTCCATTGTCAGCCAGGTATTCGTGATTTATCCTTATCGCCTTGTCGTATAGAACATGAACAGGATTAAACCAATAAAAGATCTTTACAAGTTCGATAAGTATAATATCAAAGGTATGAGATTGCTTTGCGTGTTCCAGTTCATGGTCGAGCAGTTCTTTGTCAATTCTGCCGTTCAGGTAATCATCCCTGTTCAAATATATACTGCTGAAGAAGCAGCAGGGATCTGTTTTATCATAGGTTAAAACTATCCGATACCCTTTAAAACTGATTTTTTCGGACGATTTGGTCCTTCGGATTATTATGAAAATGTTTCTCAGAAAGCGGATGAGACACAATATTACCCCTGAAATATATAGTGCAATCAGAATAGCTGAAAAGTTAATTATTGAAGGTTGGTTTTCGACGTATGGTTGACTGATATTTTCTGCATCAGGATTAATATTGTATGTAGTGTTGATTTCCGGGATGACGTAGTCGTAGGCAGAAATAAAGTTTTCCAGTCTTGGAGTTGTTTGGAAATTTACTGGTATGGAAATAAACGGAACTACAAGAGAGAAAACTACAGATAACACCAGGAAAAACCTGTTGAATTCAAATAGCTTTTCTTTTCTTAACAGGAACCAATAAAGTCCGAATAATATGATCAGGCTCAAACTCGATTTGAAGATGTACACTATCATCTTTTTGTCTTTTTTGATGTGATTTGTTTATCCACAATATCTCTCAGTTCCTTTAATTCTTCAGAACTCATGTCTGTTTCATTTGTAAAAAATGATGCGAATTGGGAAGTTGAATTATTAAAGAAATCTTTGATCAGGCCGTTAATATGATCAGAAAAATAGTCTGTCTTCTTAACCACCGGGTAATATTCCCTTGAGTTTCCGCATTGCCTGTAACTGACAAAACCTTTGTCAATCATGCGCTTTAGTAATGTAATGACCGTTGTGGGAGCCGGTTTAGGTTCATGGAATTCATTCAACAGGTCGCGGATAAAAGCTTTATCCAGTTTCCATAGAAGTTTCATTATTTGTTCTTCTGCATTAGTAAGGTACATGATCCTCTACATTTTAATTATTAAACTCTACAAATGTAGTTTAATAATTTGAATTAACAAATTTTTAAAAAGATTTTTTTAACATTTTCGTGTCTCCAAAAATAATTACACGTCTATCTCAAAAAAGCAGCCACTAATCTTTTTGACCCGGGTCCAATTTTACAAACAGGTCGCACCTACGGTGCTCATCTTTTTAGTCAGGCCTTTGCTACAAACAGGTCGCTCCTACGGAGCTTATCTTTTTAATTGGATCTCATTCTACAAACTGGACGCACCAACGGCGCTCAAGAATATAGTGGACAAAAGATTTGTCCCGTAGGGACGACCTGATTGTAGAACCGTTGAATTAAACCAGGTATTGAACCGCGTGACGTCGACCTGTTTGTAGAACCAGTATTCTTTCCCATATCCTGAGCCTCTTAAAGGCGACCTGTTTGTAGAACCTATATTCTTTACTATTTCATGAGCCTCGTAGAGGCGACCTGTTTGTAGCAGTAGGATTACAAATGGATATGAGAGCTCCGTAGGTGCGACCTGTTTACTGTTTTTCCAGACCTTTATTCATACTCCTCCATTTTTCCTATATTTGCGGCTGATGAGGCGAAATATTGCGATATTACTGATAATTGGCTTTTCGTCGGGTTTATGTGCCCAGAAGCAGGATACCATTAAGCCGAAGATCATTGAACAGTGGAATCTCTCGTCTGATTTCACCGAAGAGGTCAAAATACCCTTTGACACCGTTTTTTCTCTCTTTAACCAGTACAGACTGGCTGACAAGTTTTCTCCTCTGAATGCCACTCTTGGAAGCTATGGCTTGCCATTCTACCAGTTAAATTTCTTTGACAGGATAACCGATCCTGATAAATTTCTGTACAATTTTTACTATCCCCTTATGTACCAGCCTGAAAAATACCCCTTTATGAATACGCAGATACCATTCACCGAGCTTGTCTGGACATTGGGAGGACCACGTGAAATGGCTGAGCAAACATTCAGGATAAGGCATTCCCAGAATGTGAACAGATATCTGAACTTCGGGCTTGTCTATGACATAGTTTACAACCTGGGTCAATACAGCTACCAGCGGGCTGATGACAAGGATTTCACTTTTTTTGGCTCTTACAGAAGAGACAGATACAAAGCCTATTTTGCGGCCGGATTGAATAACCTTACCACAATTGAAAACGGAGGTATCAAAGAAAAGAGCCAGCTGGAGACACTGGATCCCAGGAATGTAGCAGTCAATCTGGGCGGTCTGGATAAAGCAAAAAGCTACCTCAAAAACAGTAACATTATGCTTGTTCAGCGCTACACAGTCGGCGGTAAACAGCCTGTAACGACAGACAGCACAAAGGCAAGGGATTCCAGATCCTTCAAGCTGAGTGGTACGTTTTCTCATATCTTCATTCTCGATGGAAACAGGCGGACATATTCTGATGATGAACCCTTATCGGGTTTTTATACTTCGGTATATGCAGACTCCACCCAAACCTTCGACTCCCTGTACGCAAGGAGCATAAAAAACACTGTCAGGTTTGATTTTTCAACTGATGAAACCCGTAAATTCAGGCTGGGAGGTGGAGTGGGGATCAGGAATGAACTGTTAAAATACAGCCAGGTAGTTCCGACTCACGATGCTTTTCTGGCTGATACTTCTGTATGGCGCAAACACAACAACGTACTCATAGGGAAACTTTATAACAATATCGGAGATAAATTCTACTGGATAGCAACAGGTGAACTGTTCCTGAGTGGCTACAGGTTCGGCGATTTTAACATTAACGGAGTTATTTCCAAATCGTTCGGCTTGAAGAAAGGAGTTGCTTCGTGGAAGATCAATGGTTCTATAACTAGCAGGCAGCCCTCATTCTGGTTTGAACGCTGGGGAAGCAACCATTTTGAATGGCAGAATAATCTGAATAAGGAATTCAGGATTGACCTTGGTACCAGCTTCTCCTATCCTGCCCGCAATATGGAATTAAGGTTCAATTATGCCATAATCGATAATTATACGGATTTCGATACGCTGGCACTGCCTTCCCAGCATACCGGAGGACTTTCAGTTGCGTCACTATTTGCAAGAAAAGACCTCAGGGCATGGAAATTCCATCTTTGCACAGACCTGCTGGTGCAGAAAAGCAGTAATACTTTGGTCCTTGATCTTCCCCTTGCCACCGTAAGGGCAACAGGTTATTTCGAGCATCTTTTCAATTTTAAAAAGACAAACGGCCAGCTAAATACCCAGATAGGAGCTGAAGTACTGTATCATACACTGTACAACCCCTATTCCTATATGCCATCAACAGGGAGATTCTACAGGCAGGATAAGGTACAAACCGGAAATTATCCGTTTATTAATGTCTTCCTCAATCTAAAACTCAGAAGAACAAGGATCTTTCTTATGTTCGATCATATCAACTCGGGATTCATGGGTTACAATTACTACATGGTTCCCACATACCCTATGAATATCAGGATGTTCCGGTACGGTCTTGCTTGGACTTTTTATGATTGAAAAAATTGTTGTATCTTCGCCAGACTACTAATAAGTTAATGGTTAACAAAAACAAGATTTTTTGACAAAAAAGTTACTTATTCTTCTGACAATAATCGGGACCCTGTTTTGTTCATGTTCCGAAAATCCAACAAACAAGGACAAAAAAGATTCAGTTGCTTTTGATCTGGATTCAATCATGGCAAGGGGCAAGCTTGTTGCAGTCACTGATTACAACTCAACGAACTATTTCCTTTACAGGGGTGAGCCGATGGGATTTCATTATGAGCTCTTAAAGGCCTTTTCTGATCACCTTGGCGTTGATATTGAGATTGTTACAGAAAACAGCATTGAGAATGCCTTCAGGATGCTGAAAACCGGCCAGGTCGATCTTCTGGCTATGGGATTGACAGTGACCCAGGCACGAAAAGATGAGATCCGGTTCACAGAACCTATAGACAGCACAAGGCAGGTTCTTGTTCAACGAAAACCTCATAAATGGCAAACAATGTCATTTTCTTCCCTCGAAAGTAAGCTGACACGCAAACATACCGACCTGGCAAATAAGACCATTTATGTCCGGAAGGGTTCCTCGCATGCCGGGCTTCTCCGCCAGCTCTCAAAAGAGATCAGCCAGCCCATAAATGTGGTGGAAGTGCCCTTTGAAGAAGAAGCGCTTGTACAGCTTGTTGACAAAGGCGAAATAAACTATACCGTTTGTGATGAAAATCTCGCCTCTGTAAATGCCACATATTTCCCGGGAATAGATGTTGCGACACCATTAAGCTATCCGCAGAACCTTGCCTGGGGAATAAGAAAAACCAATTCGGAAAAGCTCAGGAAGGAACTTGATCAATGGATCGTAAATTTCAGGAAGACACAGACATTTGCCCTTCTTTACTCCAAATATTTTAAGAACTCACGTTCGAACGCAATTGTGAAAAGCGACTATTATGCACTGAGCACCGGAAAAGTTTCTCAATGGGACGATTTAATAAAGAAATACAGTGAAACAATAAATTGGGACTGGCGTCTTCTCGCTTCTCTGATCTACCAGGAATCAAGGTTTATGCCTGATGTGATATCCAGGGTAGGAGCATTCGGGCTGATGCAGATAATGCCTGAGACAGGTAAACATTTCGGGATCGATATAACTTCATCTCCTGCAGACAATATTAAGGCCGGGGCAATGTATATTAATTGGCTGTATAAAATATTTGACTTGAAGATAGCTGATGAAAATGAAAGGACTAAATTCATTCTGGCAGCATATAATGCAGGTCCAGGACATGTTCTTGATGCCATGAAACTTGCTGAAAAAAATGGCATGGATCCGCAGAAATGGGATGATAATGTAGCTATATGGATATTGAAAAAATCAGAACCTCAGTATTACAATGACATTGTAGTAAAGAATGGCTATTTCAAGGGTAAGGAATCAGTTGCATTTGTAATGGAGGTTCTTGAAAGGTTTGAGCATTACAAGAATTTCATACCGGAAAATAATGAACCCATTTCGTTTATACCTCGTAACAAATCTGCCAAATAATATACCCCCTTTGAATTCCCCCCAAGGGGGGAAATGAAAGCCGTTAATTACTTAATAAACTACATATATGGAATTTCTTCAACTGGCCAAAGTGCGCTATTCATCCAGAAAGTATAAGCAACAGAGTGTTGAAGATGATAAGCTTGATTTTGTTCTTGAAGCAGGACGTGTTGCTCCGTCAGCTGCCAATTACCAGCCATGGCTTTTTATAGTGGTCAGGAGTGAGAACATCGAAAATCTTTGGGCATGTTACTCCCGCGAATGGTTCAGAACCGCACCGATGTACATTGTTATTTGTTCAGATCATTCCA
>Ga0315295_10005626_pt1 | contig 10691 bp, 10 predicted proteins | sample YL17G14_0_MG_FD_204453 | JGI IMG/M metagenome (GOLD analysis project Ga0315295, IMG submission 204453) | Sediment microbial communities from Yellowstone Lake, YNP, Wyoming, USA - YL17G14_0 | ecosystem: Environmental > Aquatic > Freshwater > Lake > Sediment | place: USA: Wyoming | collected...
CATTCTCATCTGCCTTACAATTGATAAAGTCTTCGATATCAGGGTGATCGACCCTGAGAACAGCCATATTGGCACCACGGCGGGTTCCACCCTGTGCTATCTCACCAAAAGCCTTGTCATATACGCGTAAAAATCCAACTGGCCCTGTCGCCTGGCCAGCGGAAGATTTTACGAGCGTATTCTTGGGTCTCAATTGTGAAAACGAGAATCCATTACCTCCTCCGGTCTGTTGGATCAGGGCCGCATCACGCAGGGTTTGGAAAATCCCGGCTTCATGCCTGCCCATATCGTCCGAAACAGGCAGGACGAAGCAGGCTGCCAGCTGGCCGAGAGGCGTCCCCGCTCCCGTAAATGTTGGTGAATTAGGAAAGAATTGCTTGCTCGAAAGTAATTTGTAATATTGTTCTGCGCGATCCAGTCCCGCGCCATTCCAGGTCGCTTCAACTTTGGCAACATGATAAGCAACCCTCCAGAACATCCCCTCGACGCTTTCAGCTGGTTTTCCTTCTCGGTCGCGTCTCACATAGCGTCGGATAAGGACCTGGCGGGCATTTTCAGTCAGATGGACCTCCGACAAACCAGATGAGATGTCGGGTGTGGGCAAAAGCCCAAATCGATCCATTGGTTCATGAGAAGATTGTGTCATGATATTTCTCCAACTCGCCCCAAAGCATCTTAGCCCTCCAGCAAGCGATCAATCTCTTTGCGAATCGAACGTAAATCGTCCAGCCCCAGGTAGACGATGGCATATCGAATATAAGCAATCTGGTCCATTTCTTTTAGACCAGCGATGACCATATCCCCAACTATCCTGGAAGAAACCTCTGCCTTTCCCATGGCTTGAAGGGTGGCTTCGATCTCCCCCACCAATCGGTCAACATCAGCTGCGGGGACAGGGCGTTTAGCGCATGCAATCCGGATACCCCGGCTTAGTTTCTCATGGTCAAACTCTTCGCGCGTACCATCACGCTTCACAATGAGCGGAGTGGCAAGGATGGAACGTTCGTAAGTGCTGAAGCGTTGCCCGCAATTTTCACATTCCCGGCGACGCCTAACACCGCCTCGCGTGTCATGCGAAGTATCAATCACCTTGGATTCATCATGTCTACAATAAGGACAGCGCATAGAGATTTCCCTAATTTATTAGAACATTTGTTATCGCTATAGACGGGGATCCCACTAACCAAGACCCATATAGGTGGTAGTGGGAACTGACAAATTCTAGCACAGTGCACTTCTCTGCGCAAGAGAAATATGAGCAATCATTCTTAAAATATTGCGATTGAATTAATTTTTTAAGATAGTACGGATATTCAGTATTGTTAAATGAATGATGCCTGCACATTGACAGAGAAACTCCCCCATTTATCTGCCATTTAGGGATAAATGCAATGAACCCGTTGCAAGGAAACGGTTTCTTCCACGGCCTACCACTTAATAGATTTATACGGCTCCCAGTGGTGGGCTGGTGGGGATTGTCAGGAGGAGGAGGCCGACAATCCCCTACCAAGCTTTCAACCTCACCCAAACGACCACGTTCAACCCTAAAACCGGATGAGTGCTGGATGAAGTAATTCCTGATCTTAAACCTCCGCACATCTGGACGAGTACAAGTTTTGCTCCCTGGCCAGGATGAATATTCCTCTATATACCTGACCAAATCATGGGCAAGTATCATCGGCGCTCCTGGGATTTTCCGGCGCAATGCACCCCTGACGATCACGCCGGGAGCTGTATGTGGCATGCAGAACCCTTTCCCGAACCAGACTGCGTTTTCGTTATCTAGCTTCGTTGACGGTTTCGCAAAAAGGTTGGTATATCCAAGTCCTCAGTATTGAACGTTCGCGGAGCAAAATCCGACTTGGCGATCTCCACAGGCTGCAGCTCTCGCGCTAGTTCATCGGTCTGTTTGACTGGCTTCTCCAGGTATAAAGGGTTTTTCTGCACCTCTGCAGATCGGTGGACCGGGATGCCCGAGCGTTCAAATCCTGTTGCGATTACCGTCACACGCACTTCATCTCCCATATTCTGGTCAATGACTGCGCCAAAGATCAAATTCACATCTGGATGTGCAGTCTCCTTGATGACAGCAGCTGCCTGGTTGACTTCGAACAGGGTCAGGTCTGGACCACCCGTCACATTGAACAAGATACCCCTTGCACCATCGATGGTGATGTCCAATAGTTGGCTGGAGATAGCTTGTTCAGCTGCCATCAAGGCACGGTCATCACCATGCCCCAAACCAACAGCCATGAGTGCTGCACCGCCTTCCGACATGATTGTACGGACATCTGCGAAGTCAAGGTTGATCAATCCTGGGACGGTGATAAGCTCAGAGATACCCTGAACACCCTGCCGAAGGACATCGTCGGCAATCTTGAATGAATCTTGTAAATTGACGTGCTTGTCAACAATCTGCAGCAAGCGGTCATTAGGAATGACAATCAAAGTATCCGCTTGCTCTTTCAATTTGTCGATGCCAGCTTCAGCCACCTGGATGCGGCGTTGGCCTTCAAAAGCAAAAGGTCGGGTAACCACGCCAATGGTTAGTGAGCCAAGCTCGCGTCCAATCTGGGCGACTATGGAGGCTGCTCCGGTACCGGTTCCGCCACCCATTCCAGCCGTAACGAAGACCATATCTGCCCCGCGCAAGACGTTGTACAGAGCTTCTTGCGATTCTTCAGCAGCTTTACGGCCCTGTTCCGGGTTGCCACCTGAGCCCAATCCACGGGTGAGCTTTTCACCGATCCGGACACGCGTCTGAGCGCTGGAAAGCATCAGAGCTTGGGCATCGGTATTGATCGCGATGAATTCAACACCCTGGAGACCTTCTTTAATCATCCTTTCGACGGCGTTGCATCCACCACCTCCCACGCCCACAACTTTGATATGGGCGAAGGATTCCAACTGATTGGCAAAACTTGTATTTTGATTCATAAGTACCTGCCTCCTCTTAAAATATATTATCTGATTTGATATTTCCCGGGTGTCGCGTTCGGGGCGATCCCAGATAATTGCTTGTGTAATCAATGGGTGGATGAATCATCTATGGCAGCAACCTCCTCAGAAAATTTTTGAATGAATCCATGTCTATTCCTCCCGTGTAGGGTCTTCCAATTTGCATCCCCTTTCGGGAAGATTGGACGTAGATGTCCGTCATCAATAGAGCCCATTTGAGCAATCCAATACTGGTGGAAAATGCTGGACTCTCCAATTTATCTGACATACCAATTAAATTTTCGGGGTGAGCTATACGTACCGGCAGATTGAGCGTCTGACTGGCTAATGTGCGCACTCCCGGCAGAGAACTTGTACCTCCAGTAAGGACCATGCCCGCCGGTAACAAACCATCGTAACCGGAGCGTTTGATTTCCTGCAACACCAGGCTAAATATCTCCTCCACACGGGCTTCGATGACATGTGCAAGCTCTTTCCGGTTGATCTGGACTGATTGCTCTTCACCGAATGGCTTGATGTCGAATGATTCATTCGCACTGACTTCGTCTCGCATCGCATGCCCGTGTTTGATCTTGATCTCCTCAGCCTGGGTGATCGGCAATCGCAGCCCATGAGCAATGTCGGATGTAATATGATCACCGCCAACCGCCAGGACATTGGTATGCCACACATCACCCCCGATATAGATAGCCATGTCGGTTGTTCCCCCGCCCATGTCACAAACCACCACACCCATATCTCGCTCGGTCTCCGTCAGCACCACCTCAGCAGATGCCAGCGGGTTGAGCACAAATTGTGAAACCTCAACCCCAGCTGCATCCACACATTGTCGCAGGTTCTCTACTGAAGCTGCAGAAGCAGTGATGATATGGGTTTCCACTTCCAGACGGTAGCCATGCATCCCCAAGGGTTTTCGAATACCTTCCTGACCATCGATGTTAAATCCACGTTGAATGATATGAATAACTTCACGGTTATGCGGGATATTCACTGCTTTGGCTGCATCGATTGCCCGGGCAATGTCACCTTCATCGATCATCCGCCCAGCAACACCTACGACGCCACGGCTGTTGATGGATGAGACGTGTGACCCTGCCAGGCTGACCAGTGCAGAATCAATCTCCAACCCACAGGTGCGTTCGGCTTTTTCAACCGACCGCACGACGGCCTGGGAAGCAGCAACCATATCCACCACCACCCCTTTACGCACACCCTGGGAAGGCTCAATCCCTACCCCAAGGATACGAAGTTGACTTGGCGTTTCCTCCCGGCCAACCAGTGTGCAGATTTTAGTTGTGCCAATATCAATTGCGACTATGATTGGTTCATCCATAAGCACTTGTTCGCGGCTTTCACCGCTCCGTCCTATAATATGGTGCGTGGACTTATTCCACGCTGATCAATGCCGGTTGAATGCCTTCACTTTGCAGGCGATCCACCATTGCCTGATAAACACTTAATTTCATCTCCATATCCTGATCTTCCGCCCCGAAAAATACTTCCCAGCCATTCGGGTCATTCCATCCCAGCCCATGCTCGCTATCATAGACCAATAAGGTATCGGCGGGCATCTTAGCTCCTAGCGCCAGGATGGCTGTAACCAGGTCGGGGGACAGACTTATCCTGGGGATGGTGGTTGTGGTTGCGGAGGGAAGCCCTGTTGGCTGGTTCTGTAAATCATTTGTGGATGGTGTCGATGCAACACCTGGCGGGGTCCCATGACCCTCCACCCTCACGAGTGCCTTCTCCGGGTTACCTCGTGGGGGGAATGCTACACCTTGCGCATCCACCCAGACTTCACTACCAGACTGATTCCAGGCAATTACCGGCACTCGTTCAACCAGTGCCACTTTAACACTGGCGGGAAGGTTGACCCTTACGGAGATTTTCTCCAGTTCAGGGAATGCTAGTTGGAGATTTTCCTCCAACCCTTGTGGATTAATCGTGAAAACCGATGCACCTAACGTCCCCATTACCGTATTCAAATCACCCATTGTCAGGCGCTTGAGACCTTTTGCTTCAACTGCCTTGACCTGGAAAACTGGTGATTTCCAAATCAAAAACAAGCTGGCAGTCATCATAAAGACCATCAGCAGTGAAACGGCTCTCCATCCTATATGGATGAGCGGAACAGATGGCAGGCGAACTTCCGCACCCTGGATCTTTAGAGGTATGTCGAAACGTCGCTTGGGTACCTTCTGCTTGTGCAATCGTGATGAAGCGTTACGCCCAAAAGCCATCCCACCCATGCCTCCGCGCACCATGACAGGTGGAACAGCCACAGAACGTGCATCATATATTCTCCGGTTCTTGCGTGCGATGAATGGATGGTCGGAATTGGTTTTGCGTTGTGTTTCAGCACTCGCTGTGGCCTCGTAGTGAGATTTACTTCGCTGTGTTTCCGATTTATGGTGTGAATGACGTGAAGCAAACATAGCACCGGATGAGAGTATTTTTGTAGATGTTTGGTCAATTGTAGAAGGGTGCGTGACACGTCCCAATTTAGAGCTAAGCTTACCCTGGAGCGACTGGATTGAAGGAGTAGGAATTTTGACATGGGTTGCAACTAACTGTTCTCTTACGGAAGGACCGCTTCGCCTTGAGGCTCGCGGGCGCGCAGATGCATGCCGGTTTTCTCCTACATCAGCTTGTGGGGATACACCCGACTTCCGCTCCAACTTTAATTTCCTTTGGCGCGCCCTGCTTAGCTCTGTTTTTGATCCTTGCCGGTTTACATCATTTTCCAGCTCTGTCATAGGTCATCTCACATACCGGTGTTCAGTTTTTTGGTTATCTGCTTTTCGTTCTAATGCCAGCTCAATCAAGCGGTCCACAAGCTTCGGGTAGGGTAATCCGTTGGCTTCCCATAGCTTAGGATACATGCTTATGCTGGTAAAACCTGGGATGGTGTTCAATTCATTCAAATAAAGCTCATCACTTTCCCGGTCCAGTAGAAAATCAACCCGAGCCATTCCCTGACAATCAATGGCTTTAAATGCCTTCACAGCAAGCTGCCTGGCTCGTAGAGAAACAGCCTCTGGTATAGGTGCAGGGATTAACAATTCTGATGCGTTGTCCAAATATTTCGCTTCATATGAGTAATATTCACGGCTGGGTATGACCTCTCCGGGTACTGATGCTTCAGGGGCGTCATTCCCCAGCACACTCACTTCGATCTCACGCCCATTCACCCCACGTTGGATCAAAATGCGCCGGTCGTATCTGGCAGCATCCATGAGCCCTTCCAGTAAATCTGCCCTGTTCTGGCATTTGCTCACCCCCACGGATGAGCCCAAATTAGCGGGTTTTGTGAATAATGGATAGGGTGCCATCTTCTCGGCATCAGAGATGATCCCATCCATGTGTTTCACCAGATCACTTCGCAGCACCACCATTGTCTCCAAGGCTGGGATCTGGTTGGCCTGCATCACATTCTGAAATACACCTTTATCCATTCCCACAGAAGAGCCCAACACTCCCGCCCCTACGTATGCCATGTCAGCCATTTCCAGCAGACCTTGCAGGGTGCCATCCTCTCCGTAGGTGCCATGTAAAACTGGGAAAACAACGTCCAAGTTGGATAACAGGTCCAGCATGTTTCCATATTCGGAATTTCGGATGACATGGATACCTGCCCATGCGGGGTCGGGAAGTAAAGCAGCAACCTGAAGCTGCTCCAATTCTCCGTTTTCCATGGCCTCCAGTACATGCTCACCGGTAAACCATGCACCCTCTCGGGTGATACCGATTTGGGTTACATCATAACGATGCGGGTCGATCACACTCAACACAGAGCGCGCAGACATCAGCGAGACCTCGTGCTCACCCGAGCGCCCGCCGAATATGACACCAACCTGCAGCTTTCGACCCATGTCCATGCTCATTTTATTGACCAGACCAATCACCTAAAATTTCAATTTCAGGTTCTAACCTTACACCAAATTTCTCCATCACCTTTTGCTGTGCCAAACTGATCAAAGCCATATAATCGCTCGCCAAAGCGCTGTCGTAGCTGATAAAAAAATTGGCATGCTTACGGCTGATTTCAACCTTGCCAATCACCGTACCTTTCAACCCTGCTGCCTCGATTAACCTGCCGGCATGGTCACCTGCAGGGTTCTTGAAAATTGAACCCAGGGAAGCCCCGGAAGGTTGTGAGTTGTGCCGCATCGTTTTATATTCTTCCATCTTTTCCTGGACTAATTCGGGGGTGCTGGCAGCAAGTTTTAACTCTGCTGACAGTACCACCACCCGACCAGGCTGGCGTTTGATAATGCTGCTCCTATATGCGTACTCAAATTGTTCAACAGTCCATTTCTCCTGCAAAATACCGTGATGACCTGCATGATCTATCCTATTTAGGTGCAAGATTTCTGCCATCACCAGGTTGCCAGACATGTCACTCCCATGTGCACCGGCATTACCAACAATTGCACCGCCGGCTGTCCCAGGGATGCCTGCTGTCCATTCCAGACCTGTCAAACCCTTTGCAACTGCGCGGCGTGCCAAAGCACCCAGGTTGGCACCTGATTCAACCCACACCGTCGGAGATTGTGTGTGGGTGCTAAAACGGACCTGCTTTGCCCGGTTCAGTACCACTACCTGCCGGACACCTGCGTCTGAAATCAATACATTTGAACCGCTGCCCAGGATGATGAAAGGTATCTCTAAATTCCATAAGAGTTTAGCCGTCTCTGCCAGCTCCTCGGATGAATTTGCTGTGATCATGGCATCCGCATTACCCCCAATGCGTGCCGCAGTGTAACGTTTGAGGGGAATATCCGCCTGCAAGCGTTCACCGAATGCGTCACGAAGTGTTAGGAGGGTTGTTAGAGAAATCATCAATTATTTCCTGGCTAGAGGGTCACATTTTCTTAACAAAATCGATCAGATACCTGATCAGCCTGGGGGAGTGTAAGGGGTCTTTACACATCACCTCAAGTTCCTGCTTTGTAAAAACGCTCTTCTTATTGGTTAATGGTTTTAGAAAAAGTGATAGATAAGGCTCCATTTCAGCATCATATGCCTTTGAGCTCATCACACTCGGGGAATATCCCCGCGTTGCTGTCCTCATTGCGTTAGTCACTTGTCTCACTCCTTTCTATTAATTGAGCAAATACGCGCGAGTTAATTTGGTCAGCATCACCCGCAGATAGGACAATTAACACATCACCGGCTATCAAATGGTCAACCAAGAATGTGGTTGCCTGGGAAAAATCTGGGATGTATTGGGCATCCGGGTAGGTCATTGCAGCTACAATTTGCTGTGATGTGAACCCATCCTCAGGTTTCTGCTCACGCGCTGCATAAATATCTGTCACTAACACGTGGTCCGCCTGTTCAAAGGCACCCACAAAATCCTGGAATAACAAACGGGTGCGTGAATATGTATGGGGTTGCCATACCACCCATATTCTGCTTTTAGGGTAGCGCATGCGGGCTGCAGACAAGGTGGCACGAATTTCGGTCGGGTGGTGGGCATAATCATCAATCAGAATGATCCCATCGACCTCACCACACACTTCAAACCGCCTGCCGGTACCGCGAAACTCAGATAATGCTTTGCTTGCCTGCTCAACCGGCAGATGCATCTGGTGAGCCACAGCCAAGGCTGCCAATGCATTTTGGACGTTATGCCTGCCCGGTACGCGCAGGTTGGTGGGAGAATGTAGCTCAAATTTTTCGTTTGGTAGCGAACATATGGTTTCAAAGCTCATCCCACCTACCAAGTTGGGCGTGAGTGATTCTGCAATGTATGCGATGGGCTGCTTGGAAAAGCCATTATTGGAGTGCCGAATTGCGTAAGACAACACGTTTTGTCCACGAGCTTTCGCAATCTGACCTAACCTAACAGCTCCGACATCATTGGCACATACCAAAAGCGTCCCATCACTGCCTAACTGAGTGGCAAAATCATCAAATGCTCTGAAGAAATCCTCAGGCGTGGGGTAACAGTCCGGATGATCATGCTCGATATTGGTAATCACGGCGATTTTCGGCTTAAGTCCCAGGAACATGTGGTCATACTCATCAGCCTCAATGACAAATGCCTTGCCCTTACCAGCATGGGCATTTGTGCCAAGGTTATTTAAGACCCCGCCGGAAATAAATGACGGGTCCTGCCCGAGAGAGGTAAGCATCCATGCGATCATAGCGGTGGTGGTTGTCTTACCATGTGCGCCTGCCACTGCAATCCCTATTCGTTCATCCATCAGGCTGGATAAAAATTCGCTGCGTTTGAGCACCGGAATGCCTTGCTCTTGGGCTGCTTTGACCTCCACATTATCATCAGGAATGGCTGAAGAGCGCACCACCACCTGAGCACCCTCAATGTTCTCAGCTCGGTGACCAATCACAACCCGCACACCCTCTTCCTTCAGGCTCTTAGCCAGGGGGGATAGAGTACGATCAGAACCGGTCACCTGGTACCCGCTTTCGAGCAGCACCCGGGCGATGGCTGAGAGACCTGTACCGCCAATTCCAATGAAATGCACCGATTTGCGTTCTGTCATAAAAAGACCACTATCACGAAAATAAATGCCAATGCAATGGCAAAATAAATAAAGGGGATCCCCAACCAGGCAGGCGCCATATAACCAAGTAGCTTTATTGCCTCCTGCCCCTGGATAGTATTGGGGTCAGGTGGAATAATGTACGAGACCGCCTGGTAATTGGCCTGCGCCAGGAAGTACCAGATTGAACCAACAATCAGATATCCATTCATTGCACCCAGGAAGATACCCAACAATGAATCCTGGAACCGCTCACGGACAAAACGGTCTCCACCCAGCCTCGGCAGGTTGGGTGTTTGATAACCAAAAAAGGAAAGGATGAGTATAATTGCTGTGCGCATCCAAAATTGGGCTGTTGAACCAGGTTCTGCGAACGATTGGGATAATCCCTTTACGTAGGTCTCAAGTACGGTGATGATGAACAATGCCAAAATCGCACTGGCAGTCACCATCATCTCTTTTGCCCAACCGCGCATAGCACCGATGACGGCGAACAAGACCACAAAACAGAAGAAGATAAAATTCAGATAAACCATCGTTCACACCTGATCTGTCGATTTGGCAACATCTTGTGATCCTGGTTGCTTCGAAGAATCTGCCAGCTCCCTCAGCAATGTGCCAATCCTGGCAGCTGCTTCGGGCTTTGCCAATGAGCGCATGGCTTGAGACATTCTTTCAAGCTGTTCTTTCTCTGCCATCAAACCTCGTACTTTTGGGATTATTTGCTCAGCCAGTTGTGAATCTTCAATCAGGACAGCTGCGCCATTCCTCACCAGATAGCTGGCATTCACTCTTTGGTAGCGCCAGGCATACGGATAAGGGACCAGGATTGCAGGTAGCCCAAAGACTGGTAGTTCACCAAGCGTGGCCGCCCCAGCCCGAGTTAATGCCAGGTCAGCCAATGACATGGCAGCTCCAATTTCGTCATACAGATAAGTAAATGGGCGGTAGCGATTAAGCTGCTCACTCGATAAACCTGCCCGCGCTTGTTCTATCATTTCCCAATCTAGTTTTCCAGTTATGTGAATCACCTGCATGTCCTGCAACAGCTCTGGTAAAGCAGCAACCACAGCCTGATTGATGGACCGCGCACCTTTGCTGCCACCAAATACCAATAAAACAGGCAATTGCTCCACAAGGGCGAAAAAGGTCCTTGCTTCAGCGGAAGTCCATCCGTCTAATCCTGGACGGAGAGGATAACCCGTGACGACCCTTGAGTGA
>Ga0315295_10005627_pt1 | contig 10688 bp, 8 predicted proteins | sample YL17G14_0_MG_FD_204453 | JGI IMG/M metagenome (GOLD analysis project Ga0315295, IMG submission 204453) | Sediment microbial communities from Yellowstone Lake, YNP, Wyoming, USA - YL17G14_0 | ecosystem: Environmental > Aquatic > Freshwater > Lake > Sediment | place: USA: Wyoming | collected...
ATGCAGCCTGGAGAAAAAACCATATTGAAAATATTTGGAAATAGGGTAATCATTAAATATGAGTCAAAATAATCTTGGCGATAGTAATAAATCAGCGCTGGCCAGGGAATCAGAGGCTTTTCTGACCGATATAGTAAGCAGGGCTCTCGAAAATTATGAGATAAGGCCCTCGCAGGTGAAGATGATGAATGCCGGTGCAAGGAATATAGAGGAAGGCGGAATTCTCCTCGCAGAGGCCGGGACAGGGACCGGGAAGACCTTTGCTTACCTCATCCCTGCGATCCTTTCGGGAAAAAAGGCACTGGTAACAACCCGCACAATCAACCTGCAGGAACAGCTCGTCTCCAAGGACCTCAGATTTTTATCTTCTCTGAGAGAATTCATATGCGCAATCGCCAAGGGAAGGGGGCACTATCTCTGCAAGAGAAGGTTGAATGCGTTCAAGCCGGCTGAGAGGGATGACCTCGATGAGCATAAGGATCTGCTTGAATGGGTTATGGAGACCGAAACAGGGGATATTGAAGATTACATCTCCCGAAGGAAACCCGTCATATGGGACAGGATATGTTCCGATGCGGATGCCTGCAAAGGCAAGAAGTGTCAGTTTTACAGAGACTGCTATTATTTTATGGCACGCCAGCAATGGTCTCAGGCCCAGATTATAGTTACAAACCATGCCCTCCTGGCAGTAAGTACCATGATGCAGCATGATTCCAGAATACTGCCTGAAACAGATATCCTAATAATTGACGAGGCACATGCTTTAGATGCAGTTTTTTCCGACCAGATTGGGATGAGGCTCTCAAACCGGGGTCTCGATAAGATATTCAACAGGCTGCTGAAGACAGACGAAAGAGGCAACTACAAGGGGCTGCTTTCAAAATCTCCTGCACTTTTTCCGGTTGTTGAATCATTACGGATGGAGACATCCTTTTTCTGGGAACAGGTCGCAAAGGAAATGAAAAGCAGAACAATTATAAGAGGATCTTTGCCCCTGAAATATTCTTTAATGGCACTCGTTGAATCTGTAGAGACACTTCTTGAGAGCATCAAAACATCCACTATGGGCCTCTTTGAGGAGGATGAAGAGATCGAGCTCAAGGCTTCAATCGTAAAGCTTCTTGCTGTTGCAGAAGATATGAAAACATTCTGTGACGAAACCCCCGGTTTTGTCAGATGGGTTGAGACAGAAGAAAAGAATACAGCGCTCAGGATGTCTCCCGTATATCCGTCCGAATTTATTAAAAGCAATCTCCTGCCGGAATATAATTCCATCATCCTCACATCTGCTACCCTCTCTGTCTCAGGAGATTTCAAACTTATAGAAAATACCCTCGGCATTAATGGTTCACAAAAGTTGTCTGTTTCATCACCTTTCGATATGAAAAACCAGGTTTCTGTAGAGATCAAAAAAGGTATCGACCTTAGAGATGAAGACAGCATTGAGAAACTGGCAGGTGTAATCATTGAAGAGGCGGGCCGGGCAAAGGGCGGTACCCTTGTCCTTTTTACCTCAAAGGATGTCATGAGAAAGACCCGGGAACTGACCGCTGAAGAACTATCGAAAATTGATCTTAACCCCCTGGTGCAGGGGGAATCCTCAAGCAGGAGAATGCTTGAGACCATGAGAAAAAGCAGGAATACAGTGATCTTTGGCCTTGATTCTTTTTGGGAAGGGGTTGATGTTTGCGGAGATGCCCTAAAGTGCCTCATTATTACTAAACTGCCATTTGAGGTTCCTACTGAACCTATTGTTCAGGCGAGGACTGAGATGATCGAGAGGGAAGGAGGCAATGCTTTTTATGAATACAGTCTTCCACGTGCTGTATTGAAATTCAGGCAGGGCTTTGGAAGGTTGATCAGAAGCAGGACGGATACAGGCAGGATTATTATCTGTGATGAACGGATCCTGACAAAAACTTATGGTAAGATGTTTATGAAAAGCACTGTGCCAAACCATGCAAAAACTGATTTTTAAATTTCTCGTTGCATTCCTTCTTGTAATCATAACTGTCGTCGTCATTGTGCTGACAGGCTTTATGGGACTTGGAAAGAAAATCGGAGCCCCGGGCCTTGATACACTGGTTTCCCGGGGGCTGGAGCGATTTCTGGATCGTGAAAAAACCGGCCCCTTTCCTGAGACTACCCTTCCCGGAGATATGGAGAAAATCGTGGGTACATGGGCAGGTGTCAGTGATATCGACGGTACCAGATGGCGTTTTACCTTTGAGCAGAATTATGCGGTCCGTGTGAGCAGCTCAAAAGGCTATTACCGCCAGGGTACTGCCTTTGTCCATTGGAAGCTCGGCCTTACCGATGGTAATATCCGGGTGCCTCCCGGCTGGTCAATGCTGGATATGGATATCATACAGTCTTCAGAGCCTTCACATAGAAATAACATTTCTCTGGGCGCCTTCTCGCGGCAGGGAAACCGGTTGGAATACTGCTTTTCTGAACCAGGCAGGATGGTGAGACCAATAACTGATGAGTCGCGTGATGGCATACGATGTTTCGAGCTTGTAAAGGCTAAAGCCGGAACGGATATACCCATCGGTCAATCACCATCCGCTTCTGTGCCGGATAGCCCTGTTTCTGCTTCAGCCCCGCAGCCCCCTACTGCCGGGACCCGGCGCACTGAGCAGAATGAAAAAATTATCAGGGTCACAAATTTTCATGCACGGATTCTTGTGAAAAATGATGGCACATTCTCCGTGCATGAGACGATGAAGATATTAACAAACGGCGTAACATTCGAGCAAAGAAAGCCTTCACTGCACTCAAACATATACCGGAGCATCAGCAGCCGCATCCAGGGTAAACACGCCTATTATCGAATCATGGGTTTCGAGATGATCGGCGCTGCGATGGATGGACAGCCAATTCCCTATTCAGTAGAGACATCAGGGTCGTGGTTTACGAATTACGTCTTCCTTGGACCTGAGGGCCTCACACTCTCTCCGGGAGTCCATGAGTTCACCCTCGATTATATAACGGACCGTCACATTTCATTCTTGCAGGATCATGATGAATTCTTCTGGTGGGTTTTTGGCGAAGGCGGCCATGGATGGGCAACGTCCGTGGGCACAATAGCAATCACGGTAATCCTGCCTGAAGGCAGCCATGGTATTATCGCAAGTCTCGATGACCATTCCTGGAACAAAGGCATCGGTAAAATCCCTGAACTCCTTCGCCAGGCTTCTGAGTCAGGCAATGCCAACGTGCTGGACTATGGCAGGGTTGTATCGGAAAAAAACCCTTATCTCTCTGTCGTGGTAAGTATGCCGAAGGGAACTGTCCGGGAGCCTGATACCTCCCTTCGTATGGCATTTTTCTTCCGTGATATGACAACCTACCTTCCCGGGCTTATCGGGCTTACCGTATTCTTCTTGTACTACGTCATCGTATGGGTCCGCGTAGGACGCGATCCGGAAGGGAAGTCAATTGTCCCCCTCTACAGGCCTCCTGCAGACTGTTCGCCTGCATTTGCCAGACTTCTTTTCACAATGGGATACGACCGCACCAGCTTTGCTTCAGCACTCCTGAACCTCGCCGCAAAAGGGATGATCAGAATTTTGCGTCACGGCGACGGATATGCTATTGAAAAAACAGGGACTGACAATAAGGGGATTTCACCGGACGAACAGGTTCTCTACGGAGCGCTTTTGGGAGATGAAAGGGAGCAGACCTCTCTGTCTAAGTGGCAAGTACTGGATGCGGTAACGATCCATCGTGCTTACGGAAAACATCGCCGTCATCTGATATCGTCGGTCGGCAAACGATTTTTTCTCAGAAATGCCAGATATGTCATTCCCGGAGTCATCATCTCGCTCGTTGTGGCTGCGCTGAATGCCGAAATTGTTGACGTAGAAGGCAGCTATGTGAAGGAGCTTATAGGCCTCGGCCTCTGGACGATATTTGCCGGATTTGTCTGCAGGTTTCTTTCGAGAAAAAATGTCCTTGAACTGAGAAGACCTTCTAACCTGGTCTATCTCCTGCTCCTTTTCCCTGCTGTTTTATATTCTGTTGCTGTGTCAATCAGCCACGCTTTCGAAGTCTTTGATATCAGGCAGTTCATGTTCCTTGTCCCCCTCTTTATCATGCTGACAGCACATGTTGCCTTCCTCTTTCTCCTCAGGGCGCCCACACCCCTCGGCAGAAAGGTCCTTGACGAGATTGCCGGATTCAGGACATACCTTGCTGCAGTTGAAGGAGACAGGCTCGACAGGATGACTCCTCCCGAAAAAAAACCAGGATTGTACCAGGCATATCTGCCATATGCTCTTGCACTTGGCGTTGAAAACAGATGGTCAGAAAAGTTCTCAGGAGAGATCGATGAAACCTATACCCTTCCGCCCCTTGATGTCTTTCTTGGCACACTTGCACGATTTTTCTCCTCAAAACACTGACATCCAAAATTTACTAAACTCTAATTTTACGCCAGATGCTTTGCGGATATGGAAATAGTTGATCGGCTAATAATACATCAGCTTACGTTCCAGGTCTGATGAGCGGGAAAGCCTCTTTGCTTCATCGAGAGTTATGATATTCTGTTTGCAGAGTTGAATCAAATGCTGGTCGAGTGTCTGCATATGATATTCATCGCGTCCTTTTTCAATGTGGTGTTCGATTTCATCGAGGTGACCATCACGGATACATGCCTTGATTGTAGATGTCGTATACATTACTTCTAAGGCCGGCAAAATCTGATCGCCGCTCTTTCCCCTTACGAGTCGTAAAGAAACTGTAGCCACCAGGATTTCTGAAAGTCTATGGCGCACATTCTCCTGGGCCTGCGGTGGATAGTACCCAACGATGCGGTTAATAGTAGAAGCCGCATTGTTAGTATGTAGGGTCGATAATACAAGATGCCCTGTTTCAGCAGCTTTGATGCAGGCGTCTATCGTTTCTATATCACGCAGTTCTCCGACCATTATGACATCAGGATCCATACGCATAGCTGCCTTTAAGGCGCCTCCAAAACTCTCTGTATCGATGCCCAGTTCTCTCTGGATAATACAGCTTTGAGTTGAAGGAAAAATGAACTCGATGGGGTCCTCGATGGTAATAATACTATAGCTGAAATTGTCGTTGATAAACCGGATCATAGAAGCAAGCGTCGTAGATTTCCCATTGCCGGTGGGTCCGCAGACAAGGATCAGTCCGTTCGGGGCTTTTACAATACTCCCCAATACAGCGGGGAGATTCAGTTCTTCGAATGTGCCGATATAGTGAGGTATTACACGCATTACAATACCGATATTGCCACGCTGCCGGAAGATGCTGACGCGAAAACGACCCACGTCAGGCAAAGTATAAGAAGTGTCGAATTCCGTTAAATTTTCAGGAAGCTTTCGTCTGCTCTGCTCCATAACAGTTGAAGCGATAAACTCGGTATCGGTTTTTGTTAAGGTATTCAGTTTTGAGCGGATCAGGTGCCCGAAAGCCCTGAATATCGGTGGATTGTCCACTTCAAAATGGATATCGGAAACCTTCTTTTTAAAGGCGATTTCAAGGATTTGCGTAAAGGTGGCAATGTCCATAGTCTTTTCCTTTCTTGAATTATTCATGATTCCATAAAGGCGTTGAGTCTCTTCATTTCCGGGACGCCTTAGCGAGCATCTTACGGTGGAAGGCATTTTCGATAGCAAGGCCGGCCTGGTCTGCCAGGATTTCAAGCATATCATTTTGTACAGGCGACACATCTTGCTTGCCGTAATCGCCATATGTCAGGGTAACAATTTTACCGCGACTCTTCACTGGAAGGAGTAGTATAGTTGGTTTCAGGGGTGCACCAATCCCTGCATAAAGATATTCCCTTAAGACTTCATCATCACACTCTCCATAGAAGAACTGTCCTTTTTCAATTACATCACGGAAGACGGAAGTCTCTGTCAGTGGAATCTTCAGTCTCGATGCCGAACTTGGTACCTTATCCCTTTCAGTATGCACTCCCAGGGCTCTTTCGCCTGTTAGCTCTGCCGGGCGAACGATAAAAGTAATCGATCGCTCAAATATTTCAGCAATGTACTGAAGAAGGGCAAATGATACATCAATAGGTTCGTTAAGGTCACGAAAGGCTGAGAGCTTTTCCCTGAGATTTCCGAAGCGGTTATCTCCAATTGAGAGCTGCTGCTGTTTATCCATTAAATCATTGATATACGATTTGAAAGTCTCCAGAAATTTTATCGTGTCTTCAATGAACATCTCTTGTCTGGCTTCTCTGAGGGGCCTGGGAAAGACGGCCCTGACACCATCGTTAAACGATTGCATAAAAAATGTATAATGCAGGAGAGAGGCGAATTGAATGGATGACACCTGCGGGTATCTTTCTTTTGCCTGCTGCCGCAGGCTAACTATAGTTTTTTCGGAAAGACCCCACTCCGAGGTCTCAGGGCTGTCAAAAATCAGGACAGGCAAGCTCTTTTTTGAGAGACACTCGTCTATGATACTGTAAAATTCCTCTTCCTTGTCAGTCGCAAACACAAGGATGCCTTCGTTTTTACAGATAGTCATAACAGAATGTTTGATAAGCCTGTCCCGGCTGAACAGGATAATTACCTTCGCAAGTCTTTCGGATTTTACCAGGTCTTTCTGTGCCCCAGCGCTCTTTATACACTTTTCCAGGAAAGAGACAAAGTTATCCTGCTCCTCAGATGAAAAATCCCCTAAAGTATCCTTTATATTCTGACGATGGATTTCGATCGGACTGAAAATTTCTTTAACAGAAAAAGACGAGGGTATCTTTTTCTCCAGGTGTTCGAGATCGGCCAATCCCAGAACGTCTGGGGTAATGACTTTGTCCTTGTCACCTGTTTGTACAGTCTCATCTGATGGAATGACTTCCGCAAACAATTCTTCATCCGGCGGAATATGTTTCCCTGCATTTCGATCACGTTCCCGTTCATCATATATCCGGAGAGCGTCCATCAAAACCATTTGGGCATCGAGGCTTACTGTCTGCTCCATTCTGTCCGGGGGATAACTGCAATCCGGAGAGACAGAGATTGCGTCTGTATCAAGGGTAAAGGTTCCTTTTGTCCAGCCTATCAATTCAACAATCGTGATCTCGATCAGCTTCTTCAATCCTTTGGCTGCTTCTTCCTGTCTTAATTTGCCTGATTCTATCAGCGTAACAATTAGGGGTTTGCGATCCTTTTTTGCTTTCTTCTGGACTTCAAGGGCCTGTTTGAGATCTTCAGGGGTTATTGTGTTTAATTTTACAAGAACCGTCCCGATGCGGATTCTGTTATTGAGATGATTTGCACCGACGATATAGCCATTACTGAAGATGACCCGGCTTTCGCCCCTGGTTCCTTTAACAGAAAAAGTGCCGGACTTCCTTGTCGTATGGATCAGTTGAATTACATCAACTATATGCAGCTGTTCTAAATCACCTGTAAATGCCATAGGTTAAATAAGTAAAAAATTAGTAAAGTTCAGAAAGAATAACACAAAAAATGCAGGAGGGTAAATACAAGCCAGGAGTGCGACAGCAACTATTTTGTTTTGGGGAACATTACAGGAACTTTAATTAAGAAGGAAATCATTGTGATATAATATATTCATCCGTGAAAGGAGAAATAGTATGCCTGTAACAGCAAAACAAAAAGATGAACATATTAAGGTCAAACAATTCATTACTGATACAAAGGGCCAAAAGATGGCAGCTGTTATCGACATAGAGGAACTGAAGAGAATAGAGACTGTTCTGGATCTCATACCTTCTTCAGAAGCATGGCTTTACAAAAACAAGAAAGCACTTGAAAGTGTTCAAAAGGGCTTGAAGCAAGCAGCGAACGGCAAAGTAAGAAAACTTAACCTTGACGAATTGTAGGATTGCCCATTGTTTGATATATTTCTGACTGATGAACCGACGAGCAGTTCAACAGCCTGTCAAGGGCAGACCCCTTTTGCCCCTCCTCTTGGTAGGCTTGGAGGCTTGAAGGGCGGTAAGGCCCGTGCTAAGAAGCTATCCGCTAAGAAGCGAAAAGAAATAGCTCAAAAAGCTGCTAAAACAAGATGGGCTAAGAGCGATCTATAATTTATGTAATCTGTTTCTTTTGCTTTTTGCTATTTGCCAATTTTTTTATTGAAGGTTCAGTCGGTAAATTTTCTGGCATTATTCCGTTTAGTTTTTTAATCGTATGTCTGACTTCTCGCCCGACTTCCTTATGCGTTTCAATAGCCTCTCTTTCATTGTTTATTTTATCGCGTATTAGTTTAACTTCAGTTTGGGTGATTCTGAATTCGTTAGCGGCTAATTCTGCCCGACCCGCACGATCAAGAAGGTCCTCTTTTTCTGTTAATCCCTTCTTCCTTTTTATATCAGCAAGCCCCATATCATATAAACCAATATAGCCTGCATTATGAAAAAGAGCATATCTCTGAACTCCTGACTGTTTTGCTGCACTATTCAAATCACGATTAGCACTTTTTACACGGTTACGCAATTGTAAGCGTCTTTCATCGGCTGTGAGTCTATCATTGATTTCTTGCAGTCTTGTCTGAACGGCAAAATAGGTTTGTGCTGTAGCTATTTCCGGCTTTGTTGTGGAATCTCCGTTCATTGCGATCAAATAACATGCATATCTTGTTAGAAAATAATCGACTTGTGGTACCATAGCGCCGCTTCCAACTGGTACCTTTTTCGTGATATCATGAAATTGGTTATCAGGGTCAATACCAGAGCTTTCACATGCCATGCGTGCCTTAGATATCACTTTGTGAAAATTCTCCCAACTTTTATATCCTAATATTGCTTGTATCTTGCGAGCCATCCAATACTCTCCACCATTTTGGGTAAGTTTTTTTGCCTCATCTAACTCGTTGATTGTGTTAACTAAATTGTCAACCATTGTATATCCTCCCATATTATTTCTTGATATTATGAGCCAAGTCAATAAAGAAGTCAATAACATATCATTTAGCTTGACACCATATATTTACTATGCTAATATTTCTAATCAAAACACGGAGGGTAAGTTATGGACATAAGAGAAAAGCTCGAAGACAAAATAAAGAAAAAAGAACAAGAAATTGTGGAGTACGAAAGAAAAATAAGCGAAACCAAAAGTTATATAGAAGCTTTAAGGGATACTATTAAACTCTTTCCGAAAAGCGCGATTAATGAGTCTGCTGAGAGTAAAATCCGCCCAGGTAGTGCTATCGCCAAGACTTTAGCATTCCTTAAAAAAACTGGAAAGCCGATGCACCTTAATGATATTCTTGAGGGAATCGGCAAACAGACAACCAAGAAAGAGAGAGTTACGTTAAGTGGTTCACTTGGATGGTATGTTCGACGTCATGAAGTGTTTGTGAGAACAGGCCCTAATACATTTGGGCTTATTGGCATGGGAAGTGACACGGAAGAGAAACCGCCGGAAGATTTTGGATTAGGAACCGTAGAAGAAAAAGGAGATGTTACAGAGTTAGAATCTTTCTAAAAAAATCAATGGTAAGAGGGGTCAAGAAAGAACTTCCGGTACGTTGTTTCTGAGTGTGCATAACTATTTACATCCCGACAACAAAAAATACACTTTGGGGACATCCCTACGTTAACTTATTCCGTTTCAGGAGGTTTGTGTGTGTGCAGGAATGAACCCATTGTCCTGTAAGTGTTCTGTTGAAACAGATGAGGCTGTCAGCGCTTAATGTTCTGACAGCCTCAAATCTATTGAAAAAATCTATTATTTCATTGGTGGCGGGGAGAGGATTTGAACCTCTGACCTTCGGGTTATGAGCCCGACGAGCTACCAGGCTGCTCCACCCCGCGATAGAGCATTAACAATAACTTATCAATGGTTTGTTTGTCAAACTTGCACCCTTCATTGGTAGGTTGAATTTTGTAGCCGCAGGCTTTAGCCTGCGTTGATTGGCGCAGCCTAAAGGCTGCGGCTACCCCCTGTTGACCGAAAGGTTACTCAAACTACCCAATCGTTATTCATTAGATAACTGCATGTATGGTATCATATTAAGCTAAAGGCAGGATTTTAAGAATGGAGATACTCAGACAAATACGGTGGCAGGATATTGTTGACATTATCCTCATGTCAATCATACTCTATCGCCTTCTCCTTATCATAAAAGGCACAAAAGCTGCGCATATGCTTATGGGGCTCGGTGTCCTGCTGCTGGCATCGCTGCTTTCACGGCATTTTGAATTCTATACGGTAGACTGGTTAATACAGAGTTTCTGGGCACAGATCGTTATAGCAATTATCGTCCTTTTCCAGCCTGAGATCAGAAGGGCGCTTGCACAGATGGGTGAAACACAGCTGTTTCAGACACTCACATCGGCTGAAGAACTGAAGTCACTCGATGAAATTGTCAGGGCGACCATCGCCCTTGCAAACAAAAAGATAGGCGCTCTGATCGCAATAGAAAGGGATACAAGCCTGAGGGACTTTGTAGAGATCGGTACAACATTGGACGCTAAAGTGTCGAAGGAAGTTCTGCTCAGCATTTTTCATCCAACATCTCCCATTCATGATGGTGCAGTCGTAATAAAGGGCAACAGGATTGTTGCTGCCGGATGTTTTTTACCGATAACGATGAGTTCAGAAATCAGCAAGGCCCTGGGTACAAGGCACCGTGCAGGCATGGGCTTATCAGAAGAAACAGATGCGGTTGTGATCATTGTGTCAGAAGAGACAGGCGCGATATCAATGGCGATTAAGGGGAAGTTTGAA
>Ga0315295_10005628_pt1 | contig 10688 bp, 12 predicted proteins | sample YL17G14_0_MG_FD_204453 | JGI IMG/M metagenome (GOLD analysis project Ga0315295, IMG submission 204453) | Sediment microbial communities from Yellowstone Lake, YNP, Wyoming, USA - YL17G14_0 | ecosystem: Environmental > Aquatic > Freshwater > Lake > Sediment | place: USA: Wyoming | collected...
TCGCCTTCTGCGGTTCATCGTTTCTGGTGGAAAGGGCTTTTAGTGCACAAAAGCCGCCCACGCCAAGCGCGGTAATACAGCTTTCCGTGCCGCCGCAAACCATGACCTCGGCATCGCCGCGCTCCAAAATCTTAAAGGCATCGCCAATGGCATGCGAACCGGAAGCACAGGCAGTAGCCACGCAGGAATTAGGCCCTTTCAAGCCAAAGGTTATGGCAACGTAGCCGCTTGCCTCATTTACAATTAACATCGGGATAAGGAAAGGCGATAATTTAGAAGGGCCCTTCTCCAGATAAATCTTATATTCTTCTTCTATGATATGTAAGCTGCCGATACCGGAACCAACCAGCACTCCGATACGCGTCTTGTCTTCTTTATTCAAATCCAGGCCTGAAGACTTTATCGCCTGAGTTGCGGCAGCAACCGCATACTGCACAAATTTATCCATGCGCCTGATATCCTTGGATGACATGCCGTAAAGGCCGGGGTCAAAGCCCTTAACCTCACCGGCAATGCGGGAATCAAATCCCGAGGCATCAAAGCTGGTAAGTTTATCTATACCGCTCTTACCGGCTTTCAAAGCCTCCCAGAAACCAGGCACATCATTGCCTAGCGCAGAAATTACGCCTAAACCCGTAACCACGACTCTGTTTTCCATGTTAAATGAGCACCCGCCTTATAAAATTTGCCCCGCCAATACAAAGGCGGGGCAAATGGCAAAACCAAATCTATATTAAACTATTATTTATTGGCTGTTTTTTCTTCAATATATTTAACTGCGTCACCGACCGTAGTAATCTTCTCCGCATCTTCATCGGGTATCTCAATGCCGAACTCTTCCTCCAAAGCCATAACCAGTTCCACCGTATCCAGAGAGTCTGCGCCTAAATCATCGACAAACGACGCCTCCGGGGTAACCTCCTCCGGCTTCACTCCCAACTGCTCTGCTATTATAGATTTCACTTTCTCTTGCACTGCCATTATTTTTCCTCCTTGTTATAAACCTTATGCCATAACCATTCCGCCGTCTACTACGATGACCTGACCGGTTATGTAATTGGCCTCCTCAGATGCGAGGAATAAACACACTGCTGCCACATCATCAGGGCTGCCAAACCTATCTAGCGGGATATCTTCCCTCATCTTCTGCTTAATATCTTCGGGAAGCCTGGCTGTCATCTCGGTCTGGATAAACCCGGGCGCTACCGCATTCACGTTGATATTACGCGAAGCCAGTTCTTTCGCCGCTGTTTTTGTAAGAGCGATTATACCTGCCTTGGAGGCAGAGTAATTTGCCTGCCCGGCATTACCGATTATGCCGATGATCGAGGCGATATTGATAACCTTTCCGCTACGCTGTTTTATCATTGGCTTGGCTACGGCCTTGGTGCAATTAAACGTCCCTTTCAGGTTTACGTTTATAACCGCATCCCAGTCTGCTTCATTCATGCGTAGCAGGAGACCATCTTTAGTAATGCCTGCGTTGTTAACTAATATATCAACCTTTCCTAATTTGTCAAGGATTTTGTTTACCGCTTCTTCCACTTTTGCGTAATCAGTAACATCCATCTGTATTGCCAGGGATTTCCTGGCCAGGGCTTCGATATCCCCGGCAGTCTTTTCTGCTTCCTCCTGGTTTATGTCTGCGATGACTATATCCGCTCCCTCTCTGGCAAAGGCCATGGCAATGGCGCGGCCAATGCCCCTTGCACCGCCAGTTATCAAGGCAACCTTATCTTTAAGGCGCATCTTTCATTCCTCCCTGAACTAAAGAAAGGATATCTTCCTTCTTTTCTATATTTGCCACCCCTGCCGCCGCATCAATGCGGCGCATCAGGCCCCTTAACACCTTACCAGGGCCAAATTCAAAGAATTTATTAATGCCCTGCGCTAATATGAATCTCATCGAGCTCTCCCAAAGAACACTTGAGCTAACCTGTCTCACCAGGCCCTCCTTAATCTCAGACGGCGAGGAGACCGGTTTTGCCGTGACATTGCTTATTACCGGGATTTCCGGTGTATTTATCCTTATTTTTTCTATTTCCCCGGCTAATTTGAGAGCCGCCTCTTTCATAAACGAAGAGTGGAAGGCGCCGCTCACCTCCAATATGACTGCCATCTTCGAGCCGCTTTCTTCGGCTAACTTCTTTGCGCTCTCAATAGCCTGCGGGCTTCCGGATATCACTGTCTGTCCAGGGCAATTTATATTGGCAATCTCGGCATCTGTTTTAGAGCAAATCTCTTTTACTTTAGCTAAATCAAGTCCGATTACAGAAAGCATCCTGCCGGGTTTTTTCAGCGCTTCCTCTTCCATAAACTCTCCGCGCCGCCTGACCAGATAAACCGCATCTTCAAAACTTAGCGCATCTGCTGCAACTAACGCGGAATATTCCCCCAGGCTTAAGCCCGCTGCATAGCTGACAGCTGACAGCTGACAGCTGACAGCTGACTTATATGCCTCAAACGCAGCTACACTTACCGTGAGTATCGCCGGCTGGCAATTTGCAGTTCTCGTCAGTTCCTGCTGCGGTCCCTCAAAACATAATTTAGAAAGAGGAAACCCCAGGACCTTATCTGCCTTGTCAAAGACCGCTTTGCTTTCAGGAAAGGCTTCGTATAAATCCTTTCCCATACCTATATATTGGCTACCTTGACCGGCAAAAAGATAAGCAAACGTTTTTGACATATCTAGCAGTCAAGACTTATCTCGCTTGGTAGGGACAGTCCCCTTCGGGGACAGTCCCTACTGCAAGGCTTAGCTACCATTTGATGACACAAGCGCCCCAGACTAAACCCGACCCAAAGGCATCCAAAAGAACAATGTCGCCTTTCTTGACCCTGCCTTCTTTAACTGCCTCGCACAATGCCGTGGCAGTAGAAGCAGAAGACATATTCCCGTATCTTTCTATATTAAGGTAAACCTTTTCTTTTGATAAACCCAGTTTCTTGGCCATAGCCAGGATAATGCGGATATTAGCCTGATGCGGGATAATCAGGTCTATGTCTTTACATTCTAAACCTGCCCGTTTCAGGGCAACCCGCGCTGCCTCTGTCATAGTGGTTATCGCTATCTTGAATAACTCGTTGCCCTGCATTTTTATATAATGGAGCCCTTCGTCTATGGTCTTTTGGCTGGTAGGATTCCTGGAGCCGCCGGCGGGAAGCATCAATAAATCCGTCTTTGAGCCGTCGCTGCCAAGGTAGGTTGAAAGAATGCCACCTGATTTGACCTCTGATAAAACTACCGCGCCTGCCCCGTCTCCGAATAAAACACAGGTATTCCTGTCCTTCCAGTCGGTGACGGAAGATAAGACCTCCGTGCCCACCACCAGGGCATTCTTACAGCTGCCGGCAACGATAAACTGCTGCGCGACCGTGATGGCATAGACAAAACCTGCGCAGGCGGCAGAGATATCAAAACAAATCGCCTTTTCAGCAGAAAGGGCGTTTTGTAAAAAACAGGCAACAGACGGGAAAGACATATCGGGCGTGATTGTGGCTACGATAATTAAATCAATCTCTTCGGGTTTAAGGCGCGCGTCTGCCAGCGCCCCTCTCGCTGCCTTTATGGCTAAGTCTGAAGCGGCTTCGTTCTTTGCCACCAGCCTCCGTTCCTTTATCCCCGTACGCGTAGTAATCCATTCGTCAGAGGTATCTATCATCCTCTCTAAATCGGCATTGGTTAAAACCTTTTTCGGCAAATACTCACCTACCCCGATTATGCTTACTTTACGCATATTATTCCTTTGGTTTTATCGCCTCTAAAATATGCTCGTTAAATTTGCGCTCCACTTCTTCCTTGGCTACCCTGATGGCATTTTTAATAGCCTTGACGCTGGAGCGGCCGTGGCCGATAATTACCACGCCGTTGACACCCAGCAAAGGCGCTCCGCCGTATTCAGCATAATCCAGCTCTTTCTTAAAACGCGCAAAACTGGTCTTCAGAAGTAGTAACCCCAATTTCCCTAAAGGATTGCTTAACAGATGCCTCTTTAAAAATACCTGCATGGCTTCAACTGCGCTTTCTGAAACCTTCAGGGCAACATTGCCTACGAACCCGCCGCAGAGGATAATATCGCACTTACCTGAGAATAAATCCCTGCCTTCCACGTTACCGATAAAATTAAGGCTGCTCTTTTCCAGCAACTCGTGCGTTTCCTTGATAAACTCCGTCCCCTTGACTTCTTCTTCACCTATATTTAAAATCCCGACGCTGGGTTCAGGCCTGTTTAATATATAACGGCAATATGCATCGGCCATGATACCGTATTGCAGCAGTTGTACCGGCTTAGGGTCAATATTAGCGCCTACGTCAATTATCAGGGATATGCCTTTTAAGGTAGGGGTAAAGACAGCAATGCCCGCCCGTTCAACCCACGGCAACAAACCCAGGCCGAGCGTAGCCGCACAGACCACCGCACCGGTATTACCGGCGCTGAAAAAAGCGTCTCCCTGGCCTTCCTTGACTAAATTTATCCCTACAACAATGGAAGAGGCTCTTTTTCTCCTGACGCTGGCAGCAGCGGGTTCGGACATCCCGATAACTTCCGCGGCAGGATAGACGGAGATTTTATCGCCGGCGTATCTTGCCTGCTTAAGCAGCAAGTTTATCTCTATCTCATTGCCTACCAGAACCACTTCCGCGTCATATTCTTTTACTGCGGCAATGGCGCCTTTGATAACTACGCCGGGCGCATAATCACCGCCCATGGCATCAACGATTATTTTCATGGCTAAAATATTGTTAGATGGTTCATAGTTGATAGTTCAGAGTTGATAGTTCATTGTTCATAGTTTGCAGTTTACTATGAACTAAGAACCATCAACTATGAACTAAGTCTTTTTCTTCTTCTCTTTTACCTTAATCTCAATGACCTGTCTGCCGTTATAATATCCGCAAACCTGACAAACCCGATGCGCTAGTTTCGGCTGCTTGCATTGCGGACAAGGTATCAGATTGGCTTGCGTTAACTTCCAGTGTGTCCGGCGCCTTTTGCCGCGCGCCTTAGAATGTCTTTTTTTAGGTAGAGCCACAGGAACAACCTCCTTCGTTAAGATTCTTGCCGCATTTAGGACAAAGCCCTTTGCAATTAGGGCTGCACAAAGGCTTTATGGGATAATCCAGGATTATCTCTTCCCTTATCTCCGGATCTAAATCAATGGTTCGACTGCGCTCACCATTGACCCTGAGCGAAGTCGAAGGGTCAATCGCCGGCTCTAAGTTATTAACCGGATAATTGAATTCTAAATTCTTTTTAAAATCGCTTTCAAATTCCTCAAGACAACGGCCGCAACTTAACTGCATCGGAGCATTTAAAGAAAGACGCGCAGTGACTACATTAAAAACCCTGGAAACCTCTGCCTTTACCTGTATAGGCCCGCTGAATTTAATTATATCTGTCTCTAAATCTAACGCCTGGGGAGCGAACTCTTCGTTCAGAGTTACCCCTTCAGGCGATATCTGATTTATAGCAATCTTCACCCCGTTCTTCCTTCCTGTTCATAACCCTACCCTTTAGGAAGGGCGGGATTCACGGCTTCTTGCGTAGTTTCTCTCTAAGGGCCTTCTCTACAAAATCCGGCACAAAACTGGATAAATCTGCGCCTAAAGAAGCTGCTTCTTTTAAAAGTTTTGCGGAAAGATAACTGAAGGATTCCTGGGGCATCAGGAAAATAGTTTCGATATCAGGCGAGAGTTTTCTATTGGTCAAGGCCATCTGGAATTCGTATTCAAAATCAGAAAGCATGCGTAATCCGCGGATCAAGACCCTGGATTTCTGTTTACGCGCAAAATTAATCACCAGACCGTCAAAGTCGGTAATTTCAATGCCCCTGAGCCCGGCGGTTGCCTTCTTGAGCATGGCTACTCTTTCTCTTACGCTAAAAAGCGGCTTCTTATGGGGATTGTGCGCTACAGCCACAATCACCTCAGAGAATATCTCCTGCGCCCTCTTTATAATATCGATATGGCCGTAGGTAACAGGGTCAAAGGTACCCGGGTATATGGCTGTCTGGCACACGGTTAATCTTCCCTCTTTTTATAAAACGATAATAAGGTATCGCCGTAGCTGGCTTCTTTAATCAAAATCAACTCCCCGTTTTCTGCGGGGAGTCTGTCTTTCCTAAAATGCTGCGCTACCACGAAACCATTGGGCGCTAATATATCATAAGCGGATAGCGTTTGCAAGGTTTTTTTTGACAACGGCTGCTCTTGCAAGTTACCCGTTGATCCCGAGCCCCTCGTGTTCAATTTATCATAGGGGCGAGGGACCAAACTCTTAGGATAAGGGGGATCCAGGAAGATAATATCGAATTTTTTACACTCTTTATGCAATCTCCTTATTGCCCTCTGTGCCTCCTGAGGGCATAAAACGCAGTTTTCAAGCTTCAAGGCTGCGATATTTTTCTCCATCGCCAGCAGGCAAGTCCGGTTATATTCTACCAGAGTTACCTCTGAAGCACCCCTGGATAAGGCCTCAAAGCCTATTGCACCTGAGCCGGCAAATAATTCTAAGAAAGACAGGCCCGCGATATCGCCCAGGATGTCAAAAATGGCTTTTCTCACCTTGTCCTGAGTAGGCCTGATACCCTTAGGCATCAGGATTATCCTTCCCCTTAATTTACCGGTTGTTATACGCATATTTACCCTACCACCATTACTTTCTCATATTCCGGGAATCTCTGCAGTAATTTTTCCCTGATTAAGCAGTTCTGCCGCAAGGCAAGATTACGGTCTGTCTTTAGCAGTTTTATTGCCTCCTCCCTTGCGCGCTTTAACAGCTGCATCTGGGTCAAAGGGTTGGCGATTTTAAGCTCTGCCAGGCCGTGCTGCCGCTGGCCGAAGAATTCACCCGGGCCCCTGATCTTAAGGTCCTCTTCGGCGATACGGAACCCGTCGCTGTATTTAACCATTGCCTCCAGGCGCGCTCCTGCCTCCTGCGTCCGGCCGTCGGATAAGAGGATACAAAAGGACTCCTCGCTCCCCCTTCCCACGCGGCCGCGTAACTGGTGCAACTGGCTCAGGCCGAAACGCTCGGCGTGTTCAATAATCATGCAGGTGGCATCGGGTATATCAATACCCACTTCCAATACCGTAGTGGAAACGAGTATATCCAGCTGCCTCTCTTTGAATTTCAGCATTATTTCATCCTGCTCCTTTTGTCTCAGCTTGCCGTGGATAAGCCCCAGCTTGAATTCCTTGAATTCTCCGGACTTCAACTCTTTGTACATCCTTTTTGCTCCGGCAATATCCAGTGCATAAGATTCCTCGATCACCGGATAAACAATATAGGCCTGATTACCCTGCCTCAACTCCTTCCTGGCAATAGCATAGGCCTCTGGCTTCTTATCCTCGCTAAAGCGCATGGTCTTAACCGGCAGCCGTCCGGCAGGAAGTTCGCTTATCACGGAAACATCCAGGTCTCCGTAGAGGGTAATCGCCAGGGTCCGCGGGATCGGCGTTGCCGTCATAATCAATACATCGGGATTCAAGCCCTTCCCGGGCAACAGGGCCCGCTGCCCCACGCCGAACTTATGCTGTTCATCAATCACCACCAGCCCTAAGTTCTTAAATTGCACGCCCTCTTCTAATAAAGCGTGCGTGCCAATCACCAAATCAATTTTTCCGTCTTTTATTTCCTGATATATTCTGTTTTTTTCTTTATTATTAGCGCTGCTAGTCAGTAATCCTATTTTAATTTCTTTTGGCTGATAGCTGATAGCTGATAGCTGATAGCTTATCTTCTCATAGTGCTGCCTGGCTAATATCTCTGTGGGAACCATAAAAGCAACCTGATAGCCGCCCTGAATAGCGACGATACCGGCAATGGTTGCCACCACGGTCTTTCCAGAGCCCACATCACCCTGCAGCAGCCTCTGCATGGCCTGGGGGCCTGCCATATCCAGTTTTATTTCCCGGATAACTTTTTCCTGGGAGCCGGTCAGCTTGAAAGGCAGGCTATCCAGGAAGTTTTTCAACAGCTCTCCTTCTACCCTGTGGGCTATGCCTTTCTTTTCCTTCTTCTGCAATTTCCGCAAGGCAAGGGGGAGCTGGAATAAAAAGAACTCTTCAAAGGCAAGCCTGCGGTAAGCCTCCTTCTGCGTTTCAAAATTATCGGGAAAGTGTATCAGGCGCAGGCTCTGAGCAAGATTTAACAGGCCGTTCCTCGTTCTTATATCGTAAGGCAAGAAGTCATTGATATGCGGCAGATATTCATCAAGTGCATTTTTAATAATCTGGCGCAAATTCCGCTGGGTTATGCCTTCAGGCAAGGTATAAACAGGAACAATCCTGCCTATATTAAGGGTCCCCTCCCCTTCGCCAGAAACAATCTCAAACTCAGGAGAATTCATTTGCAGTCTTGCGCCGTAGCGTTCTACCTTGCCATACAAGATTAAAGTTAGCCCTACCTTAAAATACTCCTTTAAATACGGCTGATTAAACCAGACGCAAAATATCTTTCCGCTTTGGTCACGTACAGCCAACTCAATTATACTAAAACCTCTGCGCCTGAAAGAACTGCGTTCGCCTTTGGCCATAATTTCTGCTTTTATGGTCTGCGTCTGTCCTTCTTGAAGTCCGGATATGGAAGTAAAATTGGTGCGGTCTTCGTAACGCCTGGGGAAGTAATACAAAAAATCTTCTACGGTATTTATGCCGAGCGAGCCAAATACCTTAGCTCTTTTAGGGCCGATGCCTTTCAAATACCGGACAGGAGCTGATAGAGATTTTCCCATAAGATCAATTATACTATATAATTTAGCGGCGATAAAGGCTAAAGGGTAATCTGCGCTTCTTCTGATTCAGGCAGGGGTTCTCCTGGCAAAGACGGTTTTTCTTCTGGCGGGGCCTTAGGTTCTATCTTACCCTGAGTCACTTCTATCTCAAAGGTATCCGTAGAATAAACCTGCTTATTTATTTTTATCGTACTGGCCGCAATTTTTAATTTACCTATATCAGCGGGTGCTAAGACAAAGGTATAGATAAGAGCGGCCTTGATACTGTTTCCCACAAACTCCATCGTAGATGACTGTGTTGTAGATAATACATTAAAACCTTCGAACTTGGGTATCTGTAGTCCGGGTAAATTTTCCTTAGAGGAAGTAACGGTTATTTTATAGGTCAGGGTTTCATCGGTAGTTAAACGGGTTTTGTCTACCTCGGCCTTGATGCTCATCTCGGCAAAGGAGAGAGGGATAAATGCAAATACAAAAATAACCAAACTTACGATTATCTTGTTCACGCTTAAATTTTTAACACACCGTAGTTAATCTGTCAATGCCTTTCCTGACGCTCCCGTAATTTTATCCGCTAAGTTTTGTTGTTTCTTTTGTTTTGTAAGCGCGCGGCAGGTTTCAATAATATTCGTCATCTCCTCTTTTGCCTTTGCGCGGGAAGACCGCTCTCTCAAGGGGCGCACCTTGCGCAATCCCTTAGTATACCAGCTGAAAAATTTGCGGAATTTTATCACCCCGATTCTCTCGCCGTAGAAATCAACGCAGCTGTTCAGGTGTTCAGCCATCGTCTCCACAAGCTCGTTTATATCCGGCCTCTGGGAACCCCTGAATATCCAGGGGTTCCCCAGGCTGCCGCGCGCAACCGTAACCGCATCGCAACCGGTTTCAGCAAACATCTTCCTGATCAATTCTGCTGAGAGTACATCTCCGCTGGCAATAACCGGGATTCCGGAGGCCTCTTTTACCTTACGGATTACCTCGTAATCCACTCCCCCGCTATAGCCCTGCAACTTTGTCCTCCCGTGGATAAACAATGCGCTGATGCCGGCATCCTGGCCCGAGAGCGCTACTTCTACGGCATTGATAGAATCCCTGTCCCAACCGCTGCGTATTTTTAGCGTAACCGGGACCGGGGAATTAGTAACTAATAATTTCAGTAAGTTATGCAATTTCTTCGGTTCTTTTAGCAGGCCCGCGCCCTCACCCCTGCGCACCACCTTCTTTGCCGGGCAGGCGGCATTAAAATCCAGGAGGTCAAATTCATATCTCTTTAGCACATCCATTGCTTTAAGGATAAATTTCGGCTCGCATCCTAATAACTGCAGGCCCAGGGGCCTGTCCCGGGGGTTACTCGCCAGCATCTCCTGCGTCCTTCTGCTCTTATGGCTTAAGGAACGGCAATTGAGCATCTCCACGAATGCCAGCTCGCAGCCGAATTTACGGTTAAGCATGCGGAAGGCCAGGTCGCTTACGCCTGCCATGGGCGCAAGTATGAGGTTAGACTCTAATTTTAAATTACCGATTTTAAGCATACTTGATATATTGTATAAAAATTGTTGAGCCTGCGAAGGGTTTTTAAAAACAGGGATTTAAATCTTCTTGATAATCTTCAACGTGGTATGCTGGGCATCCTGCCAGGGCCAGAGCATGGCAAATATAGCGTCATCCCCCTCCCTGGAGAAATAAAGCGTCTGCCCTGATAGGATCCCGCCAAAACCGTCTACGGCCTCTTGTATCTGGAGGGGGAGCCTGTTTTTTGACGGCCAGACCGGCTCACCGAAGAATTTCTTAAGCCTTTCGTTAAGCTTGCCCAGTTCTTCCTTGACAATCACTGCCTCAAAATGATTATCGCAATCCAGGCGCAGCGTATCAAAGGTAATTTCCTTTACCTCTTTTTTTATTTCCTCAAATTGCATCCAGTCTCCGTTTTGCTTATATCCAAAATCCGGCTG
>Ga0315295_10005629_pt1 | contig 10687 bp, 9 predicted proteins | sample YL17G14_0_MG_FD_204453 | JGI IMG/M metagenome (GOLD analysis project Ga0315295, IMG submission 204453) | Sediment microbial communities from Yellowstone Lake, YNP, Wyoming, USA - YL17G14_0 | ecosystem: Environmental > Aquatic > Freshwater > Lake > Sediment | place: USA: Wyoming | collected...
GCTTTGACACGGTTTTAACGAATGTTTTTTGTGCGAATCAAGAGGCTGTCTAACAATTGTTCTCCTGTCCCAACAGGAGAAGCATTTATCAAATGATACATGATATCAGGAGCAGGACAGGAGAGATATGGCATTAAGGACAGATAGAATTGGACAGTCGTGGCTGTTTCCACCACGGATCACGGATTTCATACCCGAGGATCACATCTGCAACTTGGTTGTCGCTGTGGTAAGCTCTCTTAACGTCTGGAGTATAGAAAAGAAGTACCGATGTCAGCCTGGTCATCCTGCGTATCCTCGACGTATGCTACTTCGGTTGATGGTTCAAGCAGCGATTGACGGGATGTTTTCTTCAAGGAAAATTGATCGGTTAGCGCAAGAGAATGTGATCTATATGTATCTTGCAGGAAACGCGAAACCTGATTTCAGGACATTGTGTAATTTCCGTAGGGAACACAAAGAGTTGATTGAGACGGTGTTCAAGAAAACTGTTCTGATCGCGAAAGCAGCCGGGGTACTTCAGCTTGATCATCTGTCGACCGATGGGACGAAGGTGAAAGCGAATGCGTCAAACCAGTACACATTAAGTAAAGCGGAGCTTGAAACAATCCGTCGGATCATCGAACAGGGTATCACAGCGGATGAGGAGGAGGATCGTTTGTATGGTGACCATCGTGGTGATGAGCTACCACCGGAGTTGAACACCCAGGAGAAGATCCGCAGGAAGATCAAAGAAATCGAGGAGATGGAGGGGAAACCGTTGAAACAGGCTGCAAAGAAGATACTACGTCAGCATCTCGGTGGTAGTCAACAGCAGAAGAGGCAGGTCATTGGGAAAATCAAGAACGCTGAACAGAAGCTCATGATGAGTGGTCAGAAGGTGGTGAGTGTAAGTGACCCTGAGGCACGGTTCATGGTGAATAAGAAGAAACGGATAGAACTCTCGTATACTCCTCAGATCACGGTGGATCATGGCTCTGGGATCATTGTTGCTACTGATGTCACGCAGGACTGCATTGATCGTGAACAACTACAACCGCAGATGGAGAAAACAGAGGAAAACCTTGGAGGACTCCCCAAGGGTGTAAAGATGAGTTGGGATAATGGGTACTTTAGCGGTCAAAACCTGCACTATTTGGAGGAGAAAGGGGTTGATGGATATATTCCAGATGGTGAACAAGCTACTGCGATGAAAGGAAAACAGGTGCCTGGTGACCCGTACGCTAAAGATCAGTTCATCTACGATGAGACGCAGGACCGCTTCATCTGCCCTCAGGGCAGAATGCTCATCAGAAAAGGCGAGTACATCCACAACGGGAAACCGGTGTATGCGTATTATGGTGCACCCTGCGAAAGCTGTCTTGTCAGAGCAGTATGCGCTGGTGAAAACCGATGGAAGATGATCACCAGTTACGGGTTTGAAGGTGAACGACAACGGATGGCTGTAAAAATGCGGTCAGAAGAAGGGAAAGAAGAGTACAGGAAACGAAGTGAAACCGTCGAATGGCCGTTCGGTGACATCAAGCAGAACTTTGGGTTACGGGAGTTTCTCACCCGAGGACTTCAAGGCGTGAGAACTGAACATAACCTGGTATGTATCGGTCATAATCTGAAAATACTTTGGAAGAAGTTGGATGGAAAGATTGCGATGTTGGAAAAAAAGAAAGACATGAGAGTAATTTTATCATCAAATACGAGTAGTGTCTTAGATATCTGTTCAAAGTGTATCAAAAAAATCCCGCGAAAGTTGAATTGTTAGACGGCCTCTAAAACACAAAAAAACTAAAAGAAATAAATGATGTTTACTCCTCTTATGTCTTCATGTATTGACCTAGATTCCCCGCAAAAGTCGCGATAAATGGATGAAGCCCAAGGCTTAAACTCCGAAACGTCCTAAACCCTACTGAAGGAATGGAACCAAAATACAGAGTAATATCCCGAAATCCCTCCTCCAATTCCTTTTTTGTCATATTTTTTGGCTCAAACACAACATTTTTACGATTATATTTTGACCAGTCCTTTGTCAATATTCGCCCTTCTTTTTCTAACTGACTGAAAAGAGGGGTACCTGGATAGGGTGTCAGGATGGCAAAATTCACTGTGTCAATACTAAGGTTTCCAATATGTTTTCGCATCACATTAAAAATATCAGGAGCATCTTCATCAAAACCGAGAACAAACGTCCCAAATACGGACATTTTGTATTTATGTATTTTTTTCACAGCACGTGCGTAATCCTCAACAATGTTTGTGTTTTTATGTACACCGTTGAGTGATTCTTGGGAAAACGTTTCAAATCCACTGATCCACTCGATGCATCCTGCCTCATGGGAAAGACGAAGTAGCTCTTCATCCTCAGCCAACACATCAACATTGCCACCACAAATAAATTTCTTCTTTAATCCACGCATACGTTGAAACAATTTTTTTGTATATGCGAGATCAATGGTTAACGAAAAATCAGTGAAAAAAAATATTTTCTGCTGAAGGGATGCAATTTCTTCTATTACATTATCGATAGGTCTTGTCCTATACACAGATCCATTACGAATATTTGCATCTTGACAAAAATCACATTTATACGGGCATCCTCGTGTCGCCTCGATCGAATTCGTTAGTTGAACACTGTTTAGCTTAATTGTATGTGTTGACGGGAGTACTAATGAATCACAAATATCCTTTGAGGTATAGAATGACTGTAAGGTGCCTGCTTCTAAGTCTTTTATCACATTAGGCCAAAGGGTAACCGCATCACCAACAATTACGCTATCTGCATGCTGTTTTGCTTCATCAGGTAATGCAGAAGGATGATAACCACTCAGTACAACACGTTTTCCTTTTTTCCGAAAGATATCTGCAATTTCATAGGCTCTTGGGGCAAGTGCTGTTTTGAAATTGATATGCACAACGTCATAGTTGGCATCGAAATCAATCGTTCTGTTCCCCTCTTGAATGGTGAGAATATGTTGAGATGGAGTAACCGCTGCTAACTGTCGTGCGGTAATAATGGTTGGGACAAAGGAAAACGAATAGAGAAACGAGCGATCAAATAAAGTAAATACATTACTGAGACACATCTCATCGGTAATTAGAATCCGCATGGAAAATTAATAAATATGATTAACATTTAAAGGTTGGTGTAAAATAGATCTTCTCAAAGAATATTCTATTTATATATCAAAACAACACAAGGAGGAAGCCGCAGGTTTCCCCCTGCCTCTGTGGCTATTGCTTTAGAAAACTTATCTAAAGCCATGGGATAGTTTTCCTTTTGTTTTAACGCAAATCCTCTCGGAACATACGGATCATTCACATATACATTCTGCTCATCTAAACCGGTGATCACGATCCAGTGAAAAACATTCTCGCCAAGAAGAGGATATAAGTTCACAAAAACAATGGGTGGAATGCAGTGACGCAGCGCATCATTGATCACTGTGAGATTCTCTTGTTTATATCGAATCGGTATGTGTAAGCGACGAGCTTTATATGAAACGATGTTTTCTATGAGGCTTACTGCTTGAGGAAATTTTGGATAATTATCCGAGAATGGTGTCTTTTGATAAATTTCTGTTTTAAAACCGAGTTTTGCTGCAGCTGTTGCTAATCCAAATTGAAACGTACCCCCAAACAGGAACAACGAAAAGCTTTTTTTCCAGAGTTGAAATTCGAATCGACGTGAAAACTTTAGGAGAGGATCCCAATATTTCATCACCATCATAAGACACGCAGGACCACATGTCGCAGTACGAGTCTGCTGAAAATACGGAACATCTAAAACAGTGAGATTTGCGTCGTCATTACTCATAGTTTCTGATATCCGTCGTGTTTTAAAAAACAATCGTAAGTAATAGTTCAGGTGATTTCTTAAACAGATCTCTATGTTTTAATGTATTGAAAAAATTCGTTTTTATTTTATTACTTCTAAGTTTATCGCGTCATACGGGCAGGTTTCATGACAACAGTAGCACAGTATGCATTTGGTGTAATCGACTTGTGCTTTCTGATTAATTATTTTTATAGCCTTTTTTGGGCAAATCTCTTCGCATTGTCTACACGCTGTACATTTCGCTGTTGGAACAGGGCTACGATTTGGTTTTTTTCTTCCAGTAACGAGATAATCAGCAGTGGATGGTAAGAGAAAACCAGCGTATTTTACATCTGTTGGTAAGAGTAAGGGATATGATATCTCAGGTGACCATAATTTTCTAATTTTTGCTTGTCTGAGGGTTGGTATTCCTATTGGTTCTATACCCAATATGTCACAGACTGCGAGGTCCATCGCAACAGCATCTTCTGACGCAAGTAGTACCCTTAAATTCACTGGTGTCCCTCCTGAAGGGCCATCTCCTTGCATGCCGACAATTCCATCCATTATAATAAGATCAGGTTTTCTAACGGAAAGAACATCAAGAAGCATATCAGCGAATGCTGTTTTTTTAATAAACATAGAATGATATTTTGCTTTTGTTAATCCTGGAACTACGCCGTACATAATCTTGGTTGCGAGCGTCATAATCATGAACGAATGTGTTTTTATCTTCGGTAAAGCAATGATTTTATCAGCATTTAGAACAAAGTTACATACCTTTGTTTTTTTTAGTTTTTTACCGTGGGAAATGATGATTTTTTGAGAACTGGTATCGTAGTTTAATTCGATTCCTAGTTTGTTTGCGAGGTCTTTTACACCAGCTTTTGCATATGTTTTTTCCAGTCTTCTTTTTGTGAACTGTCCGGAGGGGGAATCTCCGATATAAGGTATTCCACCGATTTTAAGGATGGCTTGTGCGACCGCGATGATAACCGCAGGATTTGTCACGACTGCTTTTTCGGGTTTACTGGGAGTGAGAAGATTTGTTTTTAATAAAACACGTTCACCATTTTTAATATATTTTTGAATGCCACCTAAAGGGCTAAGAAGTGATTCCAAATCAATATCAGCATAGGTGCTTTGTTGAATACTGACTATTGGATTATTTTCTTGATGGTTAGGATTCATAGTATGAAATCAACTCTAAAAATTTTGTGTTTTTTCAAAGGTGAAAAGACTTGTTTTTTACGTTAGCTGGCTGACATTTCTGTTAGTCGGATTGTTCCTGTTAATTGTTGTTGTTTTCGTAATATTTGTATTTTGATTTTTCCTCCTGTTTTTTGTTTCCATATGAATTGGCGTAAATCTTCCATCCCCTTAATAGATTTCTCACCAATTTGTATAATGATATCTCCTGGTTGTAACCCAGCGTGGGAGGCAGGGCTATCTTCGTTGATGCGCACAATAAGGGCTCCTTCTTCTGATGTCAGATTATAATAGGAGGCTAGCATGGGGTTCATATCTATCCCAAGAATGCCTAACCAGGGACGTATGATTCGACCATATGCAATAAGTTCATTGGCAACATCCTTTGCTAAATTTATAGGGATAGCAAATCCAATACCTTGTGCATAGGGGATGATCGCGTTATTAATTGCGATAATTCTGCCATCGCTATCAATGAGAGGCCCACCGCTGTTTCCGGGATTAATTGCCGCGTCTGTTTGAATCATGTTTTCTAAGATTCCTTGTTTTGATGGTATGTTACGACGGATTGCTGATATAACACCGACGGTGACTGTTGGTCCACCTGAAAGTCCGAGTGAATTTCCAATTGCAATTACCATCTGTCCTGATTTTATATCATCTGAATTGCCGAACTCTCCTGAGTAGAAATTTTGTCCATTTATCTTTATGACTGCGATATCAGTGCCCGGATCAGTCCCAATGACTGTTCCTTCATATTTTTTGCCGTCGTTAAGATAGATATCAACGGTACGTACTCCTTCAATGACATGGTTATTTGTTAATACATATCCTTCAGGATTCATAATAACCCCAGAACCAGCGCCTTTTAATTCGAAGGTATTGAACAAGTCGTATTTCATGAGTCGTTTTGTGTTGACGGAAACGACGCTGGGACTTACTTTTTCAACCGCTTTTATGGTTTTATCTTCATCAAACATTTTTTATTATCCCCCAGTTTTTTTCTTTTACCTTATACTATATTAACAATTGTTAATTAAGTTTTCTATTTTAGAATACTTCTCTTCGGTTCCTCTTGTTAATAAAATCTTATGAAAGAGCAGTGTTTCTATTTTGTACTAAAATATTAAGGGATTGCTGAAAATTCTTTAAGGGTTTTTGCGTTCAATGTCTTATTGGTCCGTTTTTGGTTTCCAAGCGAATCAAACGGTTTCTCACCATAATCATGTCCAGGATAAACAATCAGGTGATCTGGAAGTTTCATTATCTTTTCATGGAGAGTGATAAACATTTGTTCTAGGTTTCCACCAGTTAAATCAGTTCTACCACAATCTCCAATGAACAAGGTATCGCCCGTGAGGAGTGCGTCATCACTAACTATGATGCAGATACCACCAGCGGTATGACCTGGTGTTAACAGAAATGAAAGAAGGATGTTTCCAACCTTTAATTGGCTTTTATCACAAACAAAAATATCAGGTTTGATAGATAGTTTTTGTCCATCTTCTTTTGAAGCGACAATTCTGGAGGAGGGAATTACCTTCTTCAAATGCTTCGTCTCAGCGGAATGGTCATTGTGATAATGAGTAAGAATAATATATTCCAAAATTAAGTCATTCGCAGTGATAAATCGAAGGGATTTTGTTGTATCAAAACCTGGGTCGACAATCACAGCTTTTTTGTGAATAGGACAATAAATAACATAGCTGAAATTATCGTGTCCAATCCTGATTTGTTCAATCACCACATGATTACCTCGCAGTTGGAATAACCTTGATTTTTATTTAATTATCTCTTCACGATGTCCAGTAAAAACCGTGTGAATGCTTGACCGTTGCTAGTATATAAAATTATCATTTTTATGGATGTTAAACCTAGATTCTACAGTTATCAGCACTAAAATTAAAATAGTAACAAAAATTATCAAATCCTATTTTAATTTGTTTAATAGTCAAGCAAACACCCTACATTAGGTAATTGATAGTACAGCGAAAAAGGTTTTCTTTGCGTCTGTTTCATTTTAATATTCCAATTCCATTCCAATCTATAGGAGAAGAATGGAATGGAATGGAATAACAATGGAATGAAAATGGAACATTATCTCATAAGAAGTACCCTTCGTCATTTACACCTTTGTTAGGAGAAATTCACATCCGAGGTAAGAAAAAAAAATACAGGGGGAAGAGATTTGAACTCAAGATTACCGTATGAAAATAATTGACAGATGATGAAAACAAATGGATTCATTATAAAAAATAACAACACAGGTACAGAGTTATTTGGTCCCAAATTATTGATTTTTTCTTTTATGTTTCTTCTTTCTAAACTTAGTTGTTTTTTCTACGACGTCCACAGGTTCATATGTATGTCTCTTTAACTCCTTCTCCAACCTTCCCAACCAATCCTCAAGCTTGTATATCTTCTCATGGAATTGCGCTCTCTTATGTGCTTGTTTATACGTCAACCCTTTCGTCTCCATCAATTCCAGTTCGAACTTCTCGTGGCCTTGAAGAATACGCTCCCTTCGTTTTGGGTCATCGTATACGTTCTTTCGTATCCATATCTCATTTTCTGGTATCTTATGTCGGAGTCTGACAGGCAATTCGTTTTCTGGAAGCAATCCATGCAGAGCGATATAATCACCCATTATCGATTGTGGCTTCACCTTTACGATAAAAGGCAGGGTTTCTTTCCCACGACCATACGGATCATACCGCTGCGCATCAACTTCTTTTTTTGTTTCACTCTTCTTCTTTTCCATTGGCCAATCACCCCTTCGTTCTATTCAAATATTCTCCAAATGAAAACTATACGAACGATAAAAATGCATCGTAGAATTCTTCAATAGGCAAAAAGTGTGTGTATCATTGGTTGTGTTAATAAAAAAGCGCGGGGAGGGAGATTCGAACTCCCGAGGTCAGGGACCAATGGATTAGCAATCCATCGCCGTACCGGGCTGGGCCATCCCCGCAACCAGAGTGGGATATAATAAACGAGACTGATAAAAAGTTTATGTTAAAACAAATCTTAAAATACTATCTCCTTCTATCTGATCTAGTATGGAGGATTGGACTGAGAAATACAGACCAAAAACATTACGTGAGATTGTAGGTAACGAACGTGCTCTCTCTACCTTGCGCTCTTGGGCGCAACGCTGGAACCAGGGAACAATACCAGAGAAACGCGCAGTAATCCTCTCTGGAAAACCAGGGACAGGAAAAACCAGCACAGCCCTTGCATTAGCCTATGATATTGGATGGACCATCCTTGAACTAAATGCATCAGATGCACGCAATGAAACATCTATCAAACGGGTCGCTACCGCCGGTGCCGTTAACGAAACATTTGATAGTAATGGGGGATTCATTTCATCGAGGAAGGGAGGACGAAAGCTCATTATCCTTGATGAGGCTGATAATCTCTATGAAAAGCTTGATAGATCCGAGGGAGACACTAGTCTTGGGGACCGTGGTGGTAAAAAGGCTATCATCGATACGATCAGAGTCACGAAACAACCAATCATTCTCATTGTCAATGACTTTTATGAGTTGACTAAGGGGGGAGGAGAACCGCTGAAAAACCTCTGCACTGTTATTCAATTCTACAATGTAAATCCCAATCAGATTGTAGAGTTGTTAAAACATATTTGTAAACAGGAAAATATCACGGCTGATCTTTTTGTATTAAAAACCATCGCAGATCGATCAAAAGGAGATGTACGTTCAGCGGTAAACGACCTTCAGTCTCTCTGTTTAAACCGGAAGCAGATCCGTAGTGAAGATATTGACGTGCTTGGATATCGCGATCGAGGAACCCTGATTTTCGACGCATTACGCGAGGTGTTCAAAACAAAAAATTTGCAGAATAGTAGAGACTGTATAAGATATACTGATGTAGAACCGGAGATGCTTTTATTGTGGATCAGTGAAAATATACCCAGGGAATATCTAGATATCGAAGATCTTGTGCGGGGATATGATGCGATTTCAAAAGCAGATGTGTTTTTTGGCAGAGTCAATAAAACAAGAGCTTACGATTTCTGGTCGTACGCATGCGATTTGATGAGCGGGGGAGTCTCCTTGGCAAAAACCCATATCTACGGTAACACCCAATATACGTTCCCATTGTGGATGAAGGAAATGAAAGCGAATCAATCTGCTCGTTTCATACGTGATGGTGTTATTAAAAAAATTTCTACACTGAATCATACATCAGGTCAGAAAACAAAAGACATCATACTTCCGTATTTTCAAATCTTGTTTCGGAATAATCCGAGATTTGCCTGTAAGATGATTAAACTACTTGATTTCTCAGAAAGTGAAGTAAAATATCTTCTGGGGGAAAAATATCTTCATAGGATCAAGGACATCGTACAATGCGCTGAAAAGATTGACGATAGGCAAGGAGAAATCGAGATTACTACTGTTTCGAAGAAGAAAAATAAAGAAGAGAAAAAAGAAAGCAGCGATCTGAAACAGCCAAGTATCTTAGATTTTTAATGCTATTTTTTTAGATCATCTAGTTTCTTCATGACATCTACTGCTTGTTGTTTATATTCATCTTTTATCTTTGAGTAACTCTCGTCTGAGATGGAGTGCCCGCGGTATTGTTTCTCTAGGTCTTTCAACAATGATAGTAATAATGTTTTCTTTGTTGTGAGTGTTTCTTCTGATTCACCGATCGCTTTTTTAGTTTTCGATCGTTGTTTCTTTAAGAAGAGTAACAGAATCGCAAGAACAATGATTGCAACAACAAAGATGAGGACGATCATGGAGATGTTTAAGGGTGCTTCTGTTGGGTTGTATAAACGGATCTGTAATTCGTTATTCCCCTCAAAGCTATACAGCTGTTTTCCTTGGAATAAATTTCGGTCTTCATAAGTTATCGAAAAGATGGTAGTATTATACAAAAGGGTTTTAATGTAGTTTTCTGAATTTGTTGGAAGGTTATAGGTCACCTGGAGGGTCATAGATCCATCAGGTTTTATCGAGAGATTTGCTGTGCTAAGGTTACAGGTCCGGATATTTCCTGTGATTAAAGGAATGAGTTCTTTACCAGATTGCTTTTCGGTGATTTTTACGGCATCTTGGATATTTTGTTGAATCCAGAACCGTAGTGATGAGACGTTCTCAGTTCCCTCATTGGTCATTTTAATCTCTTCTATAACCTGCAAGGCGGTGTTGCTAAGCGAAATCGTGACGTTTTCCTCATCGACGAGTACCCCCGTGTCATTCGCACTAACACTAAAATATGGGAGGAACAGAATCATTAATGCAAGGAGGATGATTGCCGCTGTTTTCTTCATATGAAATCTCCGCTACCATAGGTTTATTCTTTATTTACTTTTCGATTTGACATCTTACTATTCATTTTTTCATAATAAAGAAATACCAAAGTTTTTTCATCGCATTATCATATTATGCAAACGACGTAATGTCAGGAAATGACATAAGGGCTCTGCCCTTATAATCCCGTTCCGCCTTCGTTCCTCGGCAAGCCCTTCGGGCGTTGCCGTATCTCACTCGGCGGTCAGACGCTGTTGTCGGTCATCAACGACCGTCATATTGTGGTGTCGTTGCTGGTTCTGCAGGTAGGCAGAAGATTCTTTGAGGTTTGTCAAACCGGTGGATTCATAGTGCTCATATCCACTCCAGAACCCACCATCGGGGT
>Ga0315295_10005630_pt1 | contig 10686 bp, 12 predicted proteins | sample YL17G14_0_MG_FD_204453 | JGI IMG/M metagenome (GOLD analysis project Ga0315295, IMG submission 204453) | Sediment microbial communities from Yellowstone Lake, YNP, Wyoming, USA - YL17G14_0 | ecosystem: Environmental > Aquatic > Freshwater > Lake > Sediment | place: USA: Wyoming | collected...
TTGTTCCCGCCGCTTTCCACTTCGGCGCGGGGAAAGTCCAAGTACCGCCTGCTGACCGAACGGGCCTTAACGGACCTGGAAAGCTGGGGGGAGAAAATTCATGCTGGTGCTCGGGATTGAATCATCTTGCGATGAAACCGCGGCCGCGGTAGTCGAATCTTCCGGAGTCCGGCCCCGGATTCGGTCCAGCGTAGTCACCTCGCAGATTGAAATTCATCGCCGCTTCGGAGGGGTGGTGCCCGAGCTCGCTTCCCGAAACCATCTGAAAATGATCCTTCCGGTTATTGAAGAAGCGCTGAAACGGGCTGAAGTCGGGCTCACCGATCTTTCCGGTATCGCCGTAACCCAGGGACCGGGGTTAATCGGCTCCCTCCTGGTCGGTTTTAACCTGGCGAAAAGCCTATCCTTTGCCACCGGCCTTCCTTACCGGGGGGTCAGTCATCTGGAGTCTCACCTTTTCGCCGCGATGCTCGAATACGACTTTGATTTTCCCTTTCTGGGTCTGGTCGTTTCCGGGGGTCACAGTTCCATCATCTGGATGGAAAAACTGGGCCAATATACCACCCTGGCCCGGACCCGGGACGACGCCGTGGGAGAAGCCTTCGATAAGATCGCCAAGTTCCTGAAACTCGGATACCCGGGGGGCCCCGCCCTGGAAGAAGCCGCCCGCTCGGGAAACCCCCGGGCCTATCCGTTCCCCCGGGCAGTAATGAAAAACCGATCCCTGGATTTTTCCTATAGCGGCCTCAAAACCGCGGTAATCCTGGAAACCCGGAAACATCCCGCCCCGCTCTCCCCCTCCCAGGTTTCCGACCTGGCGGCTTCCTTCCAGGAAGCCGCGGTGGATATGATTATCTCCCGGGTCGAAACCTCCCTCCGCCAGCAGGGAGTCAACCAGTTCGTGGCCAGCGGCGGGGTCGCCTGTAACAGCCGGCTCCGGGAGCGTCTGGCGGAACTTTCCCGGTCCCTCGGGGTCCGGCTCCTGCTCCCCTCTCCCCCTCTCTGCACTGACAACGGCGCGATGGTGGCCATGTCCGGACTCTTATACTTCCAGGCCGGCCTGACCTCAGCCCTCGATCTCAATGCCTACCCGATTGAGGCTTTTTATCAACCAGGAAAAAATAATAAATGAACTTAATATTTGATTTGCCTGGTAATTGCCTGCTCTGCAGGCCCTTAGCCTAGTCGAAGGGGAATTTGGTGATTGGGATTTGTTCGTTATGACCCCCGCCCGGCTCGGTCAGCATTTCCTCCGGGACAACCGGATCCTGCAGCGCATCGCCGAACAGGGCGAACTCACTTCGCGAGATCTGGTGGTGGAAATCGGGGTGGGCCGGGGAGAATTAACCCGCCACCTGGTGGAAAAGGCCGGAAAGGTCGTGGCCTTCGAGATCGACCCGGCGCTAATCCGGAATATTGACCCTGAACTTCTCGCCCGGGAAAACCTTCAAATTCAGCTAGGCGATGGCCTCCGGGTTTCTTTTCTGGCACTGGCCCGGGAATGGAAACGCCCGGTCAAGCTGATCGCCAATCTCCCCTTCCAAATCAGCTCGCCCCTGATTCAGAAACTGGCGGCGGAACGGGAATCTCTCACCCTGGCGGTCCTCCTGCTCCAGAAAGAGTTCGCCCTGAGGCTTACGGCCGAGCCCGGAAGAAAAAATTACGGCTCGATTACCGTCCTGGCCTCTCTCTACTTTGAATCCGAAATCTGTTTTTCCATCCCACCTTCCTATTTCACCCCTCAGCCCAAAGTAGATTCAACCCTGATCAAGCTTCGGCCCCGTTTAGAGCCCCAAGCGGAAATCGGCAACCCCACTGTCTTCCAGAATCTCCTCAAACATGCTTTCCAGGGCCGGCGTAAAACCCTGCAGAACGCGCTCCGGCCCTGGTTGGGAAAAAGCTCCCGGGAAATCCTCCACCAGGCCGGGATCGATCCCGGGCGGAGACCTGATACCTTGAAAGTTGAGGAATTCGCTCGAATTTCATTATTATTAATGAAAAATCCCGACCTGGTTCAAGTTGCAATCAGTAGGGATTAACGGTAAATTTACCATTAGAATGGATATAATTTTAAATTTCATTCAGCAACAATTTAACCTGTTCAGGAATAACCTGCTTAATCCTAAACTTGATCATTATTCGCTTTACATACTCATTTTCGGATCAACTCTTCTTTTGCTCTTTTTCCTCTGCTTGATGCTCAAAAAGGAAAAATTCATCCTGCCTGCGCTTCTCCTTTGCCTCCTGCTTACCCCCGGGTTCTACTATCTGCGCGAACTTTCCCCCTGGTCCCGCTATCTTCACCAGGCAAAACAAGCGGAAAACCTCGTGAACCCTGCCATCCCCAAGCTGGGAGAGGTCCAGGTAATTGACGGCCAGGTAATCATCACCCCCGGGGGAGAGACCCCGGCTCCCCCCTGATTTTATCGGGAGGCCAACCATGCCGATATTCGAATACCTTTGCTTGGGTTGCGAAAATGAGTTCGAAGAACTGGTTCTTAGCTCCAAGGTTGGGGAGAGCGGGATTGCCTGTCCCAAGTGCCAATCCCCCCGGGTTCAGAAACTCCTCTCCGGTTTTCACGCCCGGAGCCGGAACAGCGGGGGAGAAGCCCGTTCCCTGTCCTCCGGGGGCTGTTCTTCCTGTTCATCATCAAACTGTGCGCACTGCAAATAAACCCCTCAGCTCCCCGGCGATAATTCCTCCCCTTCCACTCCGGGGAACCGCCCTCAAAATCATCTGGATTTTTCAGATCTTTTTCCTCACGGTTTTTCTCCTCCTCTTTTCCATCCGGGCCGAGGCCGGTTCCGAAAATTTGAAAACCCGGGTACAATCCCTCTATCAAACCCTCCTGCAAAAAGACATCCGGAATTATCACATTCGGGACGTAATCACCGGCTTTTTCCAGAACCCGGATGATCTTTCCCAGTATCTCGTAACCACCTTCGTTCATTTGGAAAAAAGCGGGAGCAAAGATTTTCGGATCCGGAGCTTTAAAATCAAGCGGGTAGAGATTGACGGTGAAGAAGCCAGAGTGACTATAGAGATCCGGAGTTATTACCTCCTCTTTCTGAAAAAATCCTTCTCCCAGGTCGATCGCTGGAAACTGCTTAGCCCGGCAGCGGATAAAAAGGATTGGTATCTGGTTCCCCTTCCGCTCCGGGAAGGAAGCGAATAATCTTCCAGACTTAAGGAATGTTCTTAAGTCGTCCGTCATCCCTGCGAAAGCAGGGATCCAGGGATTTCCAAAAAAACTGGATTCCCGCTTCCGCGGGAATGACAAAAATAAGGTAACCCCGTGGCAAGACCACGGGGAATTTCAAGTTTAATCTTGGAATTTTGAGTTTACGTTGAAATTCAAAACTCCGATATTTCCGGCCCTGATCCGCCTTTATCTGCTCCCTTCCCTGCTCCTGGCCGGGATCTGCTTCGGCCAGGCCTGGGGTCAGGAAGAGGAAAGCCCCGCCTCGGAATCTTCTTTTTCCCGCGGAAATGAAAACATCCGGCTGGGTGGATTCTTTCACTCCCGCCTGAACGCGCAAACGCGTTTTGATAACTCCCGGGAGAATATTGTTGAGTTCCGGAATGGTTTTTTTCTGAAAGGCGACTTCGATCCCCGGACCAATCTTCACTGGACCTTGTCAGGCCGTTTTTCCTATAAAGCCTCTTCCACTGAAGAAGGAGATTTTTCCTACTATTACCAGCCCGAGCTCTTTGAAGCCTATGCCAACCTGAACCTGGGTAAATTGGACCTTAAACTGGGCCAGCAGGTCGCCCGCTGGGGCCGGGCGGATTTGAGCCCGACTGATAATCTGAATCCGGCGGATCTTCGGGATTTTATTTTTACCGAACCCGAGTTCGCCAAGCTTCCCATTCTCATGGCCCGGGCCAAATATTTTCTCGGGGACTTCAATATCGAAGGCATTTATATTCCCTTCTATGAACCGATCCGCATGCCTCCGGCCGGCGACAACTGGTTCATTATGACCCCCCGCATGATCAACGCCTACATCCAGAGATATCCGGAGCAAACCTTTGCTGGGGTTCAAGACACCCTGATCCAGGTTGACAACACCGATTACCCCAAGTTCAGCCCGCAAAACGGAGAGGCCGGGCTCCGGGTTTCCGGTACGCGCGCGGGGTTCGATTTCAGCGTGGACTATCTATATGCCTGGCAGGACTTTTTTCTCCCCCACTTCAATCCTGACTTTATCCAGTACGCCCGCGAAAACATGGCCCAATGCCGGGCGGGGAACCGCAACTGTCAGAACGGTGAGGAAATCCTCCTGGATCTCACCCCCCAGGAACTTTTATTCTATTCCCCTCTTTACCATCTGGGCACCAATCGAACCCACATCCTGGGAGCGGATTTTTCCACGAACTTCCGGAGTTTCGGGATCCGGGCGGAAGCCGCCTTCCAGGAAAAGATCTCGCTCCTGAACGAGGATTTTTCCCTCACCCGCAAGCCTTTTCTCCAATTCAGCGCGGGGGCCGACCGTCTTTTCAACGGACGGCATTACCTCAATTTCCAGGTCATGGAAAGCCTGATTTTAAACTGGGGGCAAAAAACCATTAATCCCGTCAACGGCGCCCCGATTAATATTTTCATAATCAAAAGGTTCATCCCCAGTCTCGTATTTTTTTTCCGGACCTCTTTCGGGGAAGAGGAAGAATTCCAGCCCGAGTTCCAGGCCTCTTATAACCCGACATTTGGCGACTATTTGATTAATGTCTTGTTTAATTACAGCTGGAGCGATTCGATTAAACTGGTAGCCGGGGTGGTTTTTTTAAGCGGCCCGTCGAAAAGTATTTTCGGCAACTATTCTCAGAACGATAGCGCTTATCTGGGTTTCCGTTATAGTTTCTGATCTGCCCTGTTTCTCCCCTCTTTAAGAAAGAGGGGCGCGGGGGAGATTTTCCCGTGGGATAAAGAGATGTCTCCGGTCCCGCATCAGAGTGCGGGATAAACTCCAGCAGGAATCCAGGGCTCTTCCCCGTCATTCCTGGCTTGACCAGGAATCCAGTCTTTAAAGTCTGGATCCCCGTTTTCACGGGGATGACATTTATTCGTTATTCGCCCCGATCCGGTCCGGGGCCGGCCGCATCAAGCATGTCCTCAACTTGATTGGGGATGTGGAATGACGGAAATAAGGACACCCTGCGGTAAGACACCGGAAAGGGCAAGTTAAAGATAAAGCTATCCCAGCCCGTTATCTTTAAAAAACTTCTCCATCCTTTCATGCACCAGCTTGGGATATTCGATCATCACGTAGTGACTCCCGTCTTCGAGATAGAATAACTCTGACCCCTTGATGCGGGCCTTCATCTCCTCGGCCCTTTCCATCGGGGTGAAGGTATCCCGCCCGCCGTAAATAATCAGGGACGGCATGTTGACGCTCTCCATCACGTCGCAGGCATCGTGTTCACCCATAAATTTCATCGTTTTGTAATACACTTTAAAGTCGAGTTCCGCGTAAGCCCGGGCAATCCTCTCGAAGATCTCGCGCGGAAGCGTCTTCGCCACGAAGCCCGAGTATTTAACGAAGGGAAAAGCCACCCCGGCGTCAAAAGCCCATTTCAAAATCGGCCGCTGAATGTCCCCGAAATGAATCAGGGCTTCGATGAAAACAGGAAGGGCCTTTCTCATCAGGCGATTTTTGAAAACCGATTTGAAAACCTGGCCCGGGACCCCGCTGACCGTAAGCAGGGCGGCGAATTTTTCCGGGTGCCTCCGCTAAAGCTCGAAAACGATCTGGACCCCCATGCTCCAGCCGACGATGATCGCTTTCTCGATCTTTTCCACCTCCAGCAATATCTCCAGGTCCCGGGTCTGGTTTTCCATCCGCAGGCTTTCCAGGTCCTCGGGTGGGGCGGTGTCATAAAGGCCTCGGTAATCCCAGGTAATAATCCGGAAGCGGGAACGAAAGCGTTCGATGAAATATTTCCAGGCGAACCAGTTCCCGCCCAACCCGTTGACCAGCACCACCGGGAACCCCTCCCCGGCCTAAACCTTCCAACCCCCGGCCTTTCCCAACCTTTTGCCGAAGTAATCTCGCACGCCCCGCCACCATCCCGCAAACGCCCGGAGCCATGAGGGTTGAGAGGATTTGAATAAATAGGCCAGGGTTAAAAAGATGACATTAAAATTCCGGAGCCAGCGGGAAACGGGATTTTCCAGCGGTTCATTCCGGTTAAAAAGCAGGAGTTGATTGCGCACGCCGTAGTAAACGCGGAGAGCCGGATCGATCCCCATGATCGTGGTTGATCCCTTATGCCGGACCACCGCCCGGGGGACCAGGATGGTCTGCCATCCCGCTTTCTGGGCCCGGCGGCAGAGGTCGGCGTCTTCAAAGTAAAAGAAATAATCTTCGTCGAAACCGCCGATTTCCTCGATCGTTTCGCGCCGGACCAGGAGGGCGCACCCGGAGAGGGCATCCGCCTCGATTACCGGCTGGGACCGGACCCGGGGGTCCAACTGCTCCATCCTCTTCCGAAACTGCCGGTGATAGAAACGCCCGCTTCCAAAGCCGCACTTCATCCCGAAGGATTCGATGACCTCACCCGGGAGGCTGGTCAAAATCACCGGCCCGACGATCCCCGCCCGCGGATGAGCCCGGCTGGCCTCAAGCAAATATCTCAGGGCGGCCGGTTCCAGGCGGGCGTCGTTGTTCAGGAAAAAGAAATGGCTCGGTTTTTTCCCGGTTGAGAGCTTGATCCCCAGGTTGCAGCCTGCCGCGTATCCCAGGTTCTCACCCGCTTCGACGATTTCCAGGCCTGGATTCTCCGCCCGTAGCCGCTGGGCGGAGTCGTCGGTTGAACCGTTATCGATTACCATCGCCTTCCAATCACCCAGGTCCGACCGGGAGAGCCCCCGCAGGCATTCTCCGGTTTCATCCGGCGCGTTGAGATTCAGAATTATCACCTGGATCATGGATCTTGGCGGCGCGAGGTGATTCTCCCGCACGGAAAATCAGCGCACTCCCCACCCCCGAATTTTTTTCCAGTAACGCTTGAGGGAGGACGGGACAATCCTCTTCATCCCGTTCGTGAGGCGGTTCTGGTCTTCGCCCACGCTGATGGACTCCCGTAAAAGCTGATCGAGATATTCGTAATCCACGCCCTTGATCTTGGGGTTGTAGGTGTTTCTCCGGTAATCGTCGTGGTTGGAAATCAGGGAAAGCCTGTTCTCCTCGCAGTAGCGGAAAAGATCGCTTCCCGGGTGAGGCGTGTAGTAAGCCGGGCTGCAGTGATAGGGCTTGATCTCTTTGATCATCTCCACGGTTTCCCGCTGCTCTTCCCTGGTTTCCGTCGGTAATCCCAGCATGTAATTGGCCCAGATCTTGATTCTCTCCCGCCGGCAGATCTCCGCGGCTTCCAGGCTGTCTTCCAGGGTATGGCCCCGGCGCAGGAAGTCGAGCATCCTCTGGCTCCCGCTTTCAAAACCGATGATCAGCAAAACCAGGCCCGCCTTTTTCAGCTCCCGGACCATTTTTCTGTTCTTAACGATGAGGTCGGGCCGGCTCTGGCAGACGAAGGGCTGGGTGAAACCGTTTTTCCGGTAACCCTCGGCGAACCGCCACACCCAGTCCGGATCCTCGGTCAGGCAGTCGTCGTGAATCATCATGCTGTTGAAGTTATGCGTCCGGCGGAGATAATCGAGCTCCGCGATGACGTTATCGACGCTCCGGCGCCGGACCTGCTTTCCGAACATGATCCTCTCCGCCGGCTGGCAGAAGCGGCAGTTATAGGCGCACCCCCGGCCCGCGATCAGGGTAACAAAGGGGGGGCGCAAAAAGGCCACGAACGGCTCCTCGCCCCCCTCGAAAAGCTCCCGGTTGGCGAAGGGCAGTTCCTCCAGGTCCGGGGTCTCTCCCCGGATGACCCGGTCGACCCGTTCGCCGGAGCCGAGGGCCCGTACCACCCGCGGGAAGGTGATTTCCGCTTCCCCGAGAAAAATATGGTCGATGTTGGGGTTGGACTCAAACTCCTGGGGGGCGATGGTGGGGTGAAAACCCCCGACAATAATTTTCGCCCCCGGATCCTTCTTCTTGAGAATCTCCGCGCACTTCGTGACGGCATTGTAATCAACGCTCATCACGGTGATTCCGAAGATCCTCCGGCCCCGCCGCTCGGCCGCCCCCGCCAGGTCTTCCCAGCCTCCCAGGCGGCGGAGGTCGATCAGACCGACCTCGTGTCCGGCTTTTTTCAAGACCGCGCTGATCAGGCAGAGGCCGTGGTTGATCCAAGTCCCCTCGTTGCCTTTCCGGCTGGCGAACCCCGATTCGGTGATCCCGGGATAGATCAGGGTCACGCCGGTTTTTTTCGCGGTTTTTTCCATCACCAGGAGTGGACGGTGATCCCTATGTTTTCTCCTCCGCGGCCTTCCGCTTCGGGGAAAAATACTTGGCCCGGATGAGGGCCGGGACCCGCATTTCCTGATATTTGAAAAAATTGTCCAGGTAATCCACCGGTACGGTTCTGCGCGGCTGGATCAGCTTCCGTTTTTCCCGCATCGGGAGGGAGCCTTTCCAGGCCAGAAGGAAAGCCTTCAATCTCGGCCGGATAAACTGGAAATCCCCCCAGATGAAAACCATCTCCACCCCGATGATTCTTTTCCAGTATTTCTTCCACTCCTCCCGCGTCATGTTCTTGATCATGGAAAAATACCGGTTTCGCAATCCCCGGACGTAATAATCGTCCGTGATCCGGGGATTGCCTTTCCGGGTAGCTCCCCTTTCGTGATAGGCGACGGCCTGGGGATTATACCTCCCCTTCCAGCCGCGGAGCTGGGCTCTCCAGGCCAGGTCCACGTCCTCGACATAATTAAAATAATCCTCGTCGAAGTATTCCCCCCGGCACTTGATGTCCTCGAGCATCTCCCGCCGGTAAAGCGGGGCCGCCCCGCAGGGACCGAAAATATCCCGCTGCTCCGGCGCGTCGTAGCCGCCGTTGTCCCGCTCGTTTTCACCCCGCGGCCGCATGAAATAATACGGCATTTCTATCCCGGTGGAGTCGATCAGCCCGCTGGGCCGGCCCTCCACCTGTTTCAGCAATTTCCCGGACACCATCCCGATCCGCGGGCCGCTCTCGATCGAGTCGAGCATCTGTTCCAGGAAGCCCGCGGTTAAAACCACGTCGAAATTAAGCAGGAGAACGTGCCGGGCCGCGCTCTGCCGGATGCCCTGGTTGTGGGCATGGCAGAAGCCGGTGTTCCGGTCGTTCCGGATCAGCCTGATCCCCGGGTATTTCTTTTCCAGGAATTCCCGGGAACCGTCCACGGACCCGTTGTCGACGATGATCACCTGTTCCGGGCGGACCTGGTTCAGCCCGAGCACGGAATCCAGGCAGCCCTCGAGGTACTGCCGCCCGTTCCAGTTGACGATATTTACGCTGATATCCTTCATGCCTCACACCCGGATGTGAACCTCACGGGCACTGACCTCGTTCCCGGTAAATTTGATGCACTGGAGGCACTTCCCCTCAAGTTTTCCCTGGTTCAACGCCGCGATCAGTTTCCGCCGGGGTTCTCCCCTCCAGATCTCGTCGGGAGACTGCCGGTTGACATCCCCGACGATGGTATCGGTGGCCACGCAACTTTCCCGCGTAATTCCCTCACTCAGCCACGAGTCCTTCGTCCGCGAATTGCTTTAATTAATCTGTCTAATAATTTGGCCGGCCAGACTAAAACCATTTTATTCAACCTTTTCAATTCTGCTTCCGTTACCGCCAACCGGGCTTCCCGATCTTTTACTATCGTTTCCAGGTTCCGAGAATGCATTTCCAAATTTTTGTTGTGCGATTCCAAATTTTTGTTGTGCGATTCCAAATTTCTCAGGTTAACCACATAATCCATGCCCGGATTTTCCCAACGCCTCCCGGGCTTGTCTTCTCCCGACTGGTCATCTTGCGTTTTTACCGGCCCCCTCTCACGGTCGGGCGCCCGCAACGGTCTTCGTACCCATTCCCGGAGCGGCTCCGCGGTCCGGGAAAAATTGAAATTCTCCAAAATCCAGGTCCGGGCCGACCCGGCCCGTTTCTCCCGCTCTTCCCGGGCCGGGGCCAGATCGACAATCATGTCCGCCAGGGCCCCGGCGTCTCCCTGGGTGAAACTGAACGCCAGTTCCCTTCGGGAAAGTTCGGCGACAAACTCGCCGCCGATGGTGGTCAGGATCGGCAACCCCGCCCGGATCATTTCCAAAAGCCTTTGCCGGCTCCCGAGAACCACTTCGTAACAGTTCTTATCCACGTTGATCCCCAGGTCGCTTTCGGCATAAAGGGAAGGAAGTTCGCCGGATGGGAGCCAGCCGAGCATCAGGAAACGGTCCCGGTGGGCCGATTGCTCTATGAGTTTAAGAAATTTGGCGTAGGTAACCTCGTCTTGCCCGGGAATCGCCCCTCCCGCGGAAACGAATTTTATCCCGGCGTCCCTGGACATGGCTTTTTCCAGGCCGGGAAAAAGCGTGCCCACGTCCGTCCAGGTATTGTAGCCGCCTGACCAGAGAACCAAAAAATCATCCCGGCCCGCCCGCTTGCCCCGCAGCCGGGGTTCCCGGGTTTCCGACTTCCCGGTCTCCTCCTCGATTCCGCAGGGAATGGCATGGACGAACTCGTAACCCAGGGTTCGCCGGTTCAGGCGCCCCGCCCCGCCCAAACGGCCGACCAGGGCGAAGCGCTGGGGGTTGGAAATA